>ERZ1026862.1331-NODE-1331-length-14786-cov-25.982961_pt1 | contig 14786 bp, 9 predicted proteins | sample MGYA00380161_ERZ1026862 | MGnify/ENA primary metagenome ERZ1026862 (study PRJEB33269, sample SAMEA4719797) | human gut metagenome | biome: human-associated habitat; feature: organic feature; material: feces | place: Cameroon | collected 2013-10 ... | reverse complement strand
TCGACAACCTCTTCCTCATCCCTACAGCTGAGGTTCCTGTAACCAACATCTTCCGTGATGTTATCCTCGACGAGAAGGATCTCCCTATCAAGCGCTGCGCTTACTCTGCCTGCTTCCGTCGTGAGGCTGGTAGCTATGGCAAGGACGTTCGCGGTTTGAACCGCCTGCACCAGTTTGACAAGGTAGAGATTGTACGCATCGACAAGCCAGGTCACTCTTACGAGAGCCTGAACGAGATGCTCGACCACGTAGAGGGTCTCTTGAAGAAGCTGGAGTTGCCATACCACATCCTCCGTCTCTGCGGTGGTGATATGAGCTTCACCTCTTCTATCTGCTACGACTTCGAGACCTGGAGTGCAGCACAGGGTCGCTGGTTGGAGGTTTCATCAGTATCTAACTTCGAGAGCTACCAGGCTAACCGTCTCCACTGCCGCTACCGCCATGCAGAGGACAAGAAGATTGAGCTTTGCCACACCCTGAACGGTTCTGCTCTCGCCTTGCCACGTATCGTAGCAACCATCCTGGAGAACAACCAGACTCCAGAGGGTATCCGCGTACCTAAGGTATTGGTTCCTTACTGCGGATTCGAAATGCTCGACGACAAGAATTTCGATTAATTCGATTCATTCGATAAAATTCAAATAAAACATATTGTACGAGGATAACTTCGGCTACCCCCATAAAGGCGGCCGCAGTTATCCTTTTGCGTTTTCTATACCATGAGCAAACATAAGAACAACTAATAATAAGAAAGAGAAAGAACAGATAATATTCAACATAAAAAGTTAGTAGCCAATGAACAAGATTATCAAGAAAATACAATACTCAGAAAAGGTATTCCGTTTCGATGTGGAAGCTCCACTCATCGCCAAGAGCCGCAAGGCTGGCAACTTTGTGATTATCCGTGTAGATAACAACAGCGAGCGCATGCCGCTTACCATCGCCGATGCCGACATCGAGAAAGGCACTATCACCCTGGTGGTACAGAAGGTAGGCCTCTCCTCTACCAAACTCTGCGCCCTGAACGAGGGCGATGAGATTCACGACGTGGTGGGACCACTCGGCAACCCTACCCACATCGAGAACTTCGGCACCGTAATCTGCGCCGGTGGTGGCGTGGGCGTGGCTCCCATGCTCCCTATCATCAAGGCTCTCAAGGCCGCAGGCAACCGCGTGCTCAGCGTGATTGCAGGCAGAAGCAAAGACCTCGTCATCATGGAAGATGAGGTGCGTGCATCCAGCGATGAACTCATCATCATGACCGACGACGGAAGCTACGGCGAGAAAGGCGTGGTAACCGTGGGCATCGAGAAGCTCATCAACCAGGAGCACATCGACAAGGTGTTCGCCATCGGTCCTCCTATCATGATGAAGTTCTGCTGCCTCCTCACCCAGAAATACAATCTCTCTACCGATGTATCGCTCAATACCATCATGGTGGATGGTACCGGTATGTGCGGTGCCTGCCGTCTTACCATCGGTGGCAAGACCAAGTTTGTCTGCATCGATGGTCCTGAGTTTGATGGTGCCCAGGTAGATTGGGACGAGATGTTCAAGCGCATGGGCACTTTCAAGGATGTGGAGCGCGAGGAGATGGAGCACTTCGAGGAACATCTGGCTACAGTGGATGCCAAGAAGAAGAAGGAAACCACAGACGTGACGATGGATGTGGAACCTACCGATGCATCCATAGAAGAACTTACCGACCGTAATGCCGAGTGGCGCAAGGAACTGCGCTCTTCGATGAAAGCCAAGGAGCGCACCGCTATCGAGCGTGTGAAGATGCCAGAGCTAGACCCAGCATATCGTGCTACCACCCGCACCGAGGAAGTAAACATCGGCCTGACCAAGGAGATGGCACTCACCGAGGCAAAGCGCTGCCTCGACTGTCCTAAGCCTACCTGCATGGAGGGTTGCCCTGTGAGCATCAACATCCCATCCTTCATCAAGAACATTGAGCGTGGCCAGTTCCTTGCCGCCGCCAAGGTTCTGAAGAACACCTCAGCCCTGCCAGCCGTTTGCGGTAGAGTTTGTCCGCAGGAGAAGCAGTGCGAAAGCAAGTGCGTACACCTCAAGATGAACGAGCCAGCCGTAGCCATCGGCTACCTGGAGCGTTTTGCAGCCGACTACGAGCGTCAGAGCGGCAACATCTCCGTACCGGAATGCGACCCGGCAAACGGCATCAAGATAGCCGTAGTAGGTTCGGGTCCTGCCGGATTGAGCTTTGCAGGCGATATGGCGAAGAAGGGATTCAGCGTCACCGTGTTCGAGGCTCTGCACGAGATAGGCGGCGTGTTGAAATATGGCATCCCGGAGTTCCGACTGCCAAATGCCATCGTGGATGTGGAGATAGAGAATCTTCAGAAGATGGGCGTGAAGTTCATCACCGACTGCATCGTGGGCAAGACCATCTCCGTGAAGGATTTGGAGCAGCAGGGCTTCAAGGGCATCTTCGTAGGTTCGGGAGCCGGACTCCCTAACTTCATGAACATCCCTGGCGAGAATGCCCTGAACATCATGTCATCCAACGAGTATCTTACCCGTGTAAACCTGATGGATGCCGCCAATCCTCATACCGATACCCCTATCAACCTGGGCAAGAAGGTGGTGGTAGTAGGTGGCGGAAACACGGCGATGGACAGCTGCCGCACCGCCAAGCGTCTGGGAGCCGAGGTAACCCTGGTATATCGCCGTTCGGAGGCAGAGATGCCAGCCCGTCTCGAAGAGGTGAAGCATGCCAAGGAAGAAGGCATCAACTTCATGACCTTACATAATCCAAAGGAATATGAGGCGGATGAGAAGGGTGCCGTAAAGGCTGTGGTCCTGGATGTGATGCAGCTTGGCGAGCCAGATGCCAGCGGTCGCCGTCGCCCAGAGACTACGGGCAAGACCATCACTCTGGAATGCGATCAGGTGATTGTAGCCGTAGGTGTGAGTCCTAACCCACTGGTTCCTCAGAGCATCGAGGGCCTGGAACTTGGCAGAAAGAACACCATCGCCGTGAACGAAGAGATGCAGAGTTCCATCGGGCAGATTTATGCCGGAGGCGACATCGTGAGAGGTGGTGCCACCGTGATTCTCGCCATGGGAGATGGCCGGAAGGCTGCACTCAACATGAGCCAGAAGCTTCTGGAGAAATAAGCCCTGATTCCAGTCCGATTTAGATTTTTGTTTCATATAAACCGAGAGGGTGTATCAAAAGCCATGATGGCTTTCTGATGCACCCTCATTTTATTCTCAAGAACGCAATCCCGCTAGGCGTCCCGCCAGATTTGAAATCCGGCGTTAAAAAATGTCCTAACCTATTTAGGCTCTGCGGATTTGAAATCCGCAGCAAAGGAGTTTGCATTCCGATATTTCTAGATGATGGTAATCCAGATGGATTCCTCCTTCTGCTGCGCCTCCTCCATCAGTTTCATCAGTCGGTGAAGCCAGATGCGGGAGTTCACCACCATGCCCTTCAGCTTGTTCTCGCCCACCAGGATGCAGCCCTGGGTATCTTCGGGATAGTTACCGGCATGGATGCGGATGCCCTCGAAATTCGGCACGCCCTGCAGATAAGGCAGCCACTGCTTGAACCTTGGCGACATGGTGATGAGCACCCGATAGGTACCCTCGGGGATGGCCGTGTGACCAGGAATCTTTCTCGCCACCTTACCACTCACCCTACTATACTTGCTGTTCACCTCCTCGGGCTTCAGTTCCACCCCCTTCAGGTTGCGCCACGTAGGCTCCAGGGTATCGCAGAAGTAAGTATCCAGAGATAGCAACTTCTTATTGAAGGTATGTTCAAAACTGCACTTGTCACCGGCATTCTTGCCGCTGATCATCTTGCGCTTCACATCGGAATCCGACAAGATATAGAGTCGGCCGATGGTATAAGTGTTCTTCTTTGCTATACGCTCTAAAACTATTTCCATAAGCATTATGTTTTAATGTGTAAACATCCCAGTAAGCTAACTCAAATCCAGCCCGTCGCGTCTGTACTTAAGCTTTGTAAAACTGTGATAACTGTTATTGTGACTGTCATTGCTGCCACGTTTTATATATTTTCTGTATACCCAGGTAGCCAGCAGATGAGCCGTACCCTCTTTCGGCAGCCCCAAGGCATTACGTGCATCCACCACCTGCTGCTCTGTAAACATATCCGGCAGCGCCTGGAGAAGATTGGAAGGTCCGCGCTTGTTGGAATGCTCACCCCTGTTGCCAGAATTGCGGATATCCTCCTCGAAGAACCGCATCTTGCACCACAAGTCATAACGCTCGCTCCAGCGGATGAAATCCTCAATCTCCTCCTCCCATCTGTAGCCATTAGCCACATAAAGCACACAAGCCTTCAGATAGGCAATCACATTGGCACGGAAGGTGAAATTCTCGTAGATTCTGTTTTGCATAACCTGCGAAAAATCAGCATTCTCCTCACTCAGTTTATCTGCCAAGGCGTATGCCTCCGGGCATTCTATCAACCCCGTGGCAGCACAGAGGTTCTCGATATACGGTTTCAACTTATTTCTAAACTGATCGTCGTAGTTGCCATACACTGGAACTCTCTCGCCGATTTCTCTTTCGGGAATCGTACAGAAATTGATTCTGCTCAGCGGTCCGTCGGTCAGCACTTTTGAAAAATAACGCTGCCCCTTCTCGATGGTGGTGGAAGCATTCCAGTTGAAGCGGATGGTAACACGCTCGGTAACACTCTGAAGTCCGACTCTTGTTTGTCCATAGATATTACCCGGGTCAAAAGCAAGACACATAATTCGGAAGTGCTGATTTCCAATACCCCTCAAGGCATCAAACTGATCTATTTCGTTAAGCGAAGTATAGAGGAAGTGCTCTTTAGCCTCTGCTGTACGCATCACGAAAGCCGGATTAGTCATGTCGGCATCAATCTCTTGAATAATGAGATTGTCTGGACGCTTGCGTTTATCCTTATTGGCTCCCTTGCGCATCATCTCTTCCTTCCACTCCTTTTCACGCTGCAGGTTTTCCATGTCGCGCTTACGGATATCCTCCATAATCAGCGAAATCGGCATCTGCACGCAGCTTTTACCAGCACCTGTACCAGCTAACAGACAGCACATTAGGGTAGCTTCATGCTCCACATTATCAATGTATCTGAATCTTGTTTTCCAGAGGTGTGTAGCCAGAGGAGGAAAGATGGCATGCGCCACGGCAGGCTTGTAGGCATCCGGAGTCTGAGATACCAGGAGTTCTACGAGCTTGGGGAGTTTCTTGGGCATGGGTGGAGCTGGTGGATATTCATCTTCGTTACTTTGAACTTGGAACTTTGAACCCGTTAGGCGCCCCGGGGATTTGCAATCCCCGGCAAGCAAGCTGTACCCAGCATCCCCCATAACAGTGCCTCCCGACAATCCTGAAGCCGCCTTCTCTGCCGTGGCATTGATACGTATCACATCACGAGAGAAAGGCTTCGAACTGTCACCATATTTTGCATAGAAATCATGAATCAGCTGGTGGCAGTCACGCTCCCCGTAATAGCTAGGCATCTTCTTCGCCACCACCTTCATCAGCTCGTCCTCTCCCATTACTCTAGATGCACCTGCGCTCATGATGGCGAGCAGGGAAGAATGACGGGAACCGATGGTATCGATATCCATTCCCTGCAATCCCGCCGCCTCCTTGAAGAGTTCGAAAGCTATGAGATTCTTCTCACTAGCTTCTTGGATTGCCACTCCGCCAGCATTCTGATTATCTCCAGCAGGGCTGAGATGAGAATCATTAACACGATGGCTATCACCAGGTTGGGCAGGCTGAACAGCAGCGCCAGCATAAACAGCGTTATCGCCGTTAGTGCCCTGAAATCGATTGTATTCACTTTGAACATTGTCATTACTTTGAACTTTATGATTACTATTAACTTTTTCACTTCCCGCAGAATGAATCTGTGGAATCTGTGAAATCTGTGGGAAATTTTGTTTGCCCCTGCCGTCAATCGTCAGCCCCCTCTTCAAGAAGGCCTCTCTTCTCATCGAAATCTCCTCTGCGGGCAGCACAGCATACCACTCCTTCGAACGGTAAATCTCGGAATCCTTATCCGTAATAAAAATCATTCTCTCGGGCGATATGCAACTCTCATCATAAGGCACGCCCAGCGCCTCGCAATACGCACGCTGCGTCTCCTCGATGGTCATCCCCACCGGCATGCGGATATCGATATGCAGCTTCTTTCGGGCGGAATACTCCAGATGCAGCAGCATCCCCTTCCAGATGGTGCCGCTGCAATTCAGCACCCTCGCCTTCTCTATCGCCAGCTCCACATACTCTTTGTCATCCACATCCACGGTAGTCTGAAAGAGGAAAGCCGTAGGATCAGCATTATCCTGCGCCCTTCGATTCTTCAGAAAACGATAGTAATGCGCACAACGGAAAGGCAACTGCCCCTTGATTCTCTGTTGCGCCTTGGCGATCTTGGCCTCATCAGCCCTGTCCACGCTGCGAATGGACTTCTCGCCACGAATCTGCAGCACCATCTCGTGCAGCCAGGGCAGCGAGATGGTCTTGTCATACTCCGAGAGCGGCTGGCAGCATGCGCTGCCCTTGTTGCCCCCTCGGAACCCATTGAATGCAATCAGATGTTGCATCGTTTCATTTTGTACACTCATGATTTTTAAATTTTCTTCATCGGATTACGCAGAGTTTATTCCGTGTAATCCGATGAATAATAGATGAATAATAAATGATTAATAATTTACCCCAGATTCTTCACCTCATACATTTCAGCGAGTTCCCAGAAACGATGCACCAGGTCGTGGATAAACTTTCTGCCCTTCTCTGTCCACACCAGATAAGTGTTCGTCACCACTTTTCCCACCTTACGCTTCGTTCCGTCGCCCGCAGGCGCCATAAAGGCACGATACTTGGTTCGGCTCTTCGCCAACCCCATGTGCGCATACTCCGCATAGAGCATATACTGTCCACTCTGGTAATACTGCACATGCAGGGAACAGAGCGAGCGGTTCAGCTCCTGCGCCGTGATACCCAGCTCCTTCGCCACCTGGGTGGTGGTGAAGCACGAAACGGAATCCAGCACATTATCCGAATACATCGCCTTCGGCAGAAGTCCGTCCACCTGACGCTCCAGAGCCACCACATTCTGTCCCTGGATAGCCATGCGGACCATCTGGTCGTTCACCTCCTCGTTGAGGCGATGAATCTCCTCATCCTGCTCGCCGATGAGTTTCTTGTCGAGCCCCATCTGCACTTCCTGCTGATGCAGCACAGTTTTCTGCTTCGCCAGTCGCTCATCCAAAACAGCTATCCAAGCCTTCTGCCCATCCAATTGGGCCTTCTGCTCATGCAGTTTTGATTTCTGCTCATCCAGCAGCTCCTTCTGCTTCTCCAGCAGCGCCTCCTTTTCCTTCAGGGTAGCACGGAGAATCTGTTCGGCATTGCGAATCATCTCCTCCTCGCTCTCCCCCTCATTCACCGGGATATAACCGCCCGTCTTGCGAATCTGAGGCAGCACCACCGAGGTAACCCAATCCTTAAACATCAGAGCCGATGGCAGTTTGGAACCCAACACCAGGGCATAGAAGCCGCTCTCGTTAACGAAAATCATCTGCGTTAAACGTTTAGCTGGCGTTCCATTCTTCTTCTTACCCACCTCTACCCATACGCAGCGTTTCGCTGCATCATGTTGGTTAACATGCTGTTTTACAGCCAAATCCGCTCTTTTATATCCCAGCGCATCACACAAATCCTTAGCACAGAACCAAGGTTCGCTCTTCTCATCAGTAGCCATGCGAACCATTCCGAACTCCGGATTTTCAAACACACACACCGGTGCCGCCTTCTTATTTTTAGAAGACTGTGCACCACACTTGGCAGGGCCAGCAGCCTGGCTGCCCCCCACCTTCTGACTTTTTGAATTTGTCATTGTTGTAAAAATAAAAAATGAATGATTAAACAAAATAGAAATATTGAACTTACTCCAGTAAGTCCTGAACCCTTAAATGTATCAGCCTTGTCAAAGAACGATGGGCTGATACGCTGCGCCAGCTACAACCTGGCACGAAATCTATGCCAGCACCCTGGCGATAGGAAACGGAAAAGCCCCGAATCCCAGAACACGGTTCGTTCTGAAATCCGGGGCAAAAGTACGGCAAATATCTGAAACAAAACAGGTACGTACCCGGTACGACCGTACCAGTTTTTGGCTATTTTTTAACGTCCGTTAATAATATCATGTATTAAATCCTCAAATTCCAATGTTTTTTTCATACTTAGAGCCATATTATACTTCGTTCTCAAGGTAGCAGAATTCAAATGCCAGAAATCACCAAAGAAGGCCCACACATTAGAAATATCCAATGCATCAGCTATTCTACGGGCCAAATATCCTTTATTAAAATAGGTTAGGTTGTTGCTAGGCTGGAAATTCTCATCCAATACGTTAATGCGCACCAATCCCGTAAGAATCTTCTTCGCTTTCTCACTTTTAAGTTGGGCAGGCAAAACAACAGAACGGCCCACATATCCAGAAATAGGAGGGTCTGCTTTTCGAGGCTCACCATCCTTTCGAGGCTCATCATCCACCACTTCAAAATCAGCATCGTTGAGATTATCTCCTGAAGAAGAATCAGATGATTTTTTCTCAAAAGAACCACCAAAGATGTTATTACCGATATGCCATCCATGTGCATTTTCGATATTAATTGCAATTTTTAATTCCATCGTTCAGTAGATTTTGCAGTTGTTCAACACTTGCAGTCATCTCAAGCACGCATTTGCCGTTGAGAGAAACTACGATACATACACTCAGGCTGATTACGCCTAAATTAGAAAGCGCAATCAAAAGAAATAAAATTGTTTTAGTCATAATACTCCCTTATTAAATCTCTTTTATGAAGAAGTGACTAAAAAACTACCCTTAGCTAGTTAGAGATGGTAGCCCTCATGATTTTCACGAGGTGAGGCAGCTATTAGACGTCGCTGGCGATATCAGCAACACCTCGAGAATTCATGTAATTACTTTCATTTTGTTGATTTTTAAGTTTGTTGTTGTTGTTAAATTTATCTTTTTCCTATTTTTTCATAGGGAAGTGCGCATTTTTAGTGCTACACTTCCCCTCCTTACTTTCACGATTGTTCCGGCAATTCCGTTACCATTTCCACGGCTATTTCATCACAGCATCATACAATGCCTGATAGTCTGTGACAACATCATAAATGTATCCATTCTCGCTGATGGCTGCAAAATGCTTTTTGGCACACGCTATCTTGCTTCCCTCGATACCACGTAGATGTGAACCCTGGAGATCATTACCCTTGGTTTCTGCCACAAAATAAACATGCTTCACGCTGCCTTCACGGAATGCCACAGCCCAGTCGGGATTGTATTTGCCCATAGGCGTGTTGATGTAGAAACCACGAGGCAGTTTGGTATAAACCACCACGTCATCCTCCCGTTCCAATGACTCGGCAAAGTTCTTCTCTACACCCATACTGTCGAGCACTACGAGGTCGTAGAGCGACTTCTTTGACTCAATGGCATTGATGCCCAACTTGCCTCGCAGAGCATCCACAGTAAAGATGTCGGTAGAGAACTCATCATTCAACTTCTCATACTTGATGCACTGGATAACAGCAAGAGCCTTGCAGTCATTGATAATCAGACCGGTCTTGATGATAAATTCCTCAGGATTCATCTTGAACATGCTGAATGTTTCCGGCTTGATACCCTTCAGAATTTCCACGACGGTCTTTCGTGTCAACCCCGTAGCAGTTACCAGCTGACCTATCAGGTCGTATGTCACTTCCTTGCCCACAGCTTCCGTCACATGGATGGTTCTGACATCGCCCTGAGTCATTGCCACGCCCGCTTCAAGCGACTCCTTATCTCTGATTTCATCCATCGAACCGCCTTCTACCACGATGCGGATTTCCGTAACCCTCAACTTTTCATCAAGTTCCTCGATGGCTTTCTTCACAAGACCAGAAGTTTCAAAGCTTACCTGATAGTAGGTGCGGCGGTTGATGCGCTTCCAGAGATTCTGGAACTCCTTCTTGGCAAAATTGTCCTTCTGCAACTTGGCAAGCTTAGGCTTTCTACCATTCTCCGGTCTTACAGCCGCAGGATCAAAGACGGTATCAAGGGCTGCAATAATGCCCTCCCTCCAATCGTTAGCCTTCTCAAAATCAAGACTGTCATTGCGCTTATCCTCAAAATACTGAGCGGTCAAAGCACCGTTATCATCCACATAATCTTTGCGGATGAGGGCATTATAGATAGCTCTTGCCTGATCAACATCAAACTTGCCATTGGTTCCATCTGCCATCGTATATGACCTGCCCTCGAAAAGATGGGCGGTGATAACGATTGGTCGGTCGGCACAGGCTTCAGCCATTTCCGTCTGCAGTTTCTTGGCGAAATCATCATAGCTCTCGCTGGCTATCACCGTGAGGATGTTGGTATCAAACACATGGTCACCCAATACATCCGCATCCTGGCGTTCTCCCTTCTGGTTCACGCAAAGGCGCATTCCTCGTCCCACTTCCTGGCGCTTCTTGGTCTCATTGTCCGAGTTCTTCAAGGTGCAGATCTGGAACACGTTAGGGTTGTCCCAACCTTCCTTCAAGGCGGAGTGCGAGAAGATGAAGCGTACCGGCTCGCTGAGCGAAAGCAGACGCTCCTTATCCTTCATAATCAGGTCGAAGGCACGCTCTTCGTTCTCTCCCTGCCTTTCCTTCGATTCCACCGCCTTGCCCTTCTTATCCATGGAGAAGTAGCCCTGATGCACCTTGGATGCCGCATTGCGAGGGTCTGAAAGATAGCGCAGATAGGCTTCATCCGTAAACGATGGCAACATTTCTGAAAGCACTCGGTTATATTCTTCCTCAAACATCTTGGCAAACTTACCCTTGCTATCCTCGCCTTCATAGAGGCGATAGCTATCCACATGGTCGATGAAGAACAGGCTGAGCACCTTGATATGCTGACTGAACAGCTGGCGCTCACGCTCCAGATGGGTGCGGATGGTTTCACGAATCTGAATACGACGGATATAGTCTTCGTTCACACTGCCCACGGCATCGCCTTCATGCAGAGTCAAGCCGTTGAGGAAGCGGACGATTCCCTGCCTACCGTCTATGCGTTCTACGATGAAGTTGTTGTCATACTCGGCAAGTCCCCCACTCTGTTCCTTCAGGTTGAAGCGCTCATCCACGAGTCGGCTTACCTGCTTCGTACCGGTCTGCGTCTTGATGTCGAAGCTGATGCGAGCCTGCGGATTGCCCTTGCCGATGACGATTTCCTCCAGATAGACGTAGCCGTTGGTGGCAGTACTGCCTATCTGTCTGATACCCTTCACCTCAATCTTCTTCACCAGTTTCTGGTTGTAGGCATCGATGGCATCCAGCTTATACACCATATTATATATATCACCCTTGCGGTGGGTGGCGCTATACAGAAGGGTAAAGAGGGGCTTGAACATGGCAATACCCTTACGGGTCTTGTTTTTCTTGTCCACACCCAGCACCGACTGAGGTTCATCGATAATCATGATAGGATGGGTCTGTGCCAGCACGTCGATAGGACGGCGGGAACCGAACTCATCACGTCGTTCGAAGATGATGCGGGCTGCCTTGTCAGCTTTCTTCAACTTGCCTTTCTCCATCTTATCGGTTGACTTCTCCTCATCCATAGATGCGTTGAATGCCTGAGTATTGATAATCATCACGTGCATGCCTGCATCGCTGGCAAAAGCATCAATCTTGCTGAGCTGCTTGGAGTTATACATAAAGTATTGCATGCGCTTTCCGTATTCCTGGGCAAAATGCTCCTGCATGCTCTCAAAGCTTTTCAATACGCCTTCTCGGATGGCGATGCTTGGCACCACCACCACAAACTTGGTCCAGCCATAGCGGGCATTCAGTTCATACATGGTCTTGATGTAGGTATAGGTTTTACCCGTACCCGTCTCCATTTCGATGGTGAGGGCGGTACCTACGCCTTGCAGCTGCTGCAGCTGTTCTACAGGTTTCAGGCCCTGTTCTGTCTGTATGGCTCTTACATTCTCGCAGACGGCTTCCGGAGCAAGGATAACGTTCTTGTTACCAAAGCCTTTTACTACAAAGAGGTCTTGATGAACTCCCTGGTCCACGATATGGTCGCTCTGTCCGTCGCTTTTGGGCTGACCAGTAAAGGCATTAGCCACAGCCTGCGCCGCTTCGGTTTGGAAGCGTTGATGTTTATATCTGAGTTTCATAGGCTTAAATCACTCTAATATTCTTCACTACTTCCTGGTCGCTCCAATCCAGCTTCTGCTTGAAGGTTTCGTAGATATTAATCTTGTCAGCATCCTGGGCAAAGCAGCTGTCACGGAAAATGACACGCAAAGGCATCTTTTCTGCCATAGCCTTGACTACCTCTTCTGATACGTTCTCGGCGAAGCAGGCCACCAGGTCGCCGTCGTTCACGGTATAGATAGTCTTGCCATCCACCTCTTCCTGGGTCATAGGCAGAGAGAGCTGAACGCCCCAGTCGAGCATGCATCCAAAGAGCAGGTCGAGGTCGTTTCGGTCGGCCTTGATGTTGTTCAGGAACAGATCGAGCTGGTCTTGCTTGAATTCCTTTGGAGAACGCTTTACGTCCTCGTAATTGCCTTCGTCGAGACGGAAGACACGGAAACCGGTATCGAGGTCGGCAGTGGTAAGTGGAGATTCCTCCTTGATTTTCTTGCCGGCACGGCGAATGCGCTCCCTGGCGATTTCTGGGATGGTATTATAGCCAGCCTTTCTTGCCTCGCTATCTTCCGGAGTTTCTTCAGGAATCTGAACCATAATGAATTTACGGTTGCCTCCATCTTCGGCGTTGAGCTGCATCACGGCGTGAGCGGTGGTGGCAGAACCAGAGAAGAAGTCAAGAACTATATCGTCTTTTTCCGAATACATCTTAGATAAATATTTCATTAAAACAACAGGTTTTGGATAATCAAAATAATTTCCTAATTCTCCCATATCAGCTGTTGCCTTTTGAGTTCCACCCATTCCATTCAGGAAAGAAATTACATGACTCACCTCTCCACGCTTTTTAATAGTTTCTATTGCGCCAGTCTTAGTTAATACAAATACCGTACTTTGCCCCTTTGTATCAACAACTGGATTATAATCATTTTCTATAAATTCAACTAACTGTGCTCTTGAAGCCCATCCTGTTGAAGCAACAACCTTGTTTGCTGTTTTAAAATTTTCTATAATAACATCATCGGAATACTTAGGCCAGACTACACTGTCTTTTTTGATAACAAAATTTTCTATCTCGCAAGGAAAACCTATAGGAATCACAACATCACAAATTGGATTTTTGGGACCATTTTTTATGATTGTATTTCTTATTTCTTGTTTAAAGATCTTACTATCTTTCGGAATATTAGGATCTATTGCTTTAGGAAGTAGAATTTGCGTTTCATTTTTTGCATATAAATATATATATTCGTGACAATTTTTAATTCTTGCTTGATTATCAAAATTACCATCAGTTCTCCAACAAAAGAATGCGAGTCTATTTGATGTACCAAATATTTCATCTGCAATTTTTGCTAAATTTGCAGACTCTTTTTCACCAATACTAATAAAAATCACTCCATCCTCACTAAGCAACGTTCTCGCCACCATCAATCTCGAATACATCATAGAGCACCAATCCGAATGAAAACGTCCATTCGAATCCATGTTCTTGATATATTTATTGCCCAACTCATCTACTGCTCCCGAAGCCTCTGCATACTCATCAGCAGACATCGCAAAATCATCATGATAAACAAAGTCATTACCTGTATTGTAAGGCGGATCTATATAAATCATCTTTACCTTACCCAGATAAGACTTCTGGAGAAGTTTAAGCACTTCGAGGTTATCTCCCTCAATATAAAGGTTTTGGGTGTTGTCCCAATCCACACTATCCTCCTTTACAGGACGCAGCGTCTTCTCAATAGGCTTCAAAACTTCGGCACGAGCTGCCTGCTTGCCAACCCAGTTGAACTCGTATGCCTCAGGAGCATCTTCCACTGCGTTGTCACCAAGAAGCTGGCGAAGTACATCAAAATTAATTACACGTTTTACCCCCCCCGTACCAGGGGCGGCTACCTCCGTAAAGCACGAGGGCGCAATCTGATAAAGCGCATCCAGATTCAGCTGCGCTCCATCTGCCGACTGCAATTCCATTCTATTTGGTCTATCCATATTATCTATATTTTATAAATTATTCTTCATTATTTCCATGTTGTGACAAAAAGAAACGCTTTTGCTTTTCTATTTCGCATTGCAACTCCTCTTCTGTAGGCATAAAAGCCATATATTTAGCAGCAAATAGCTGCTCACTTTCATGCAATACAGAATACTTTGCTATAGTTTTATCGGTTTCAGCACAAAGCAAAATACCTATTGTAGGATTGTCGTCTTCCCCCTTAACAAGGTCATCGTACATACGAACATACATATCCAATTGTCCTACATCCTGATGAGTCAGCGTGTGTGTCTTGAGTTCAAACAAAACAAAACGCTTAATACGGAAGTTATAGAAGACAAGGTCGATATAATAGTCACCAGTTTCAGTCTTTATATGCTTCTGACGGTCAACAAAAGCAAAGCCTCTTCCAAGCTCTAAAATAAACTGTTGTAGGTTGTTTATTAAAGCCTGTTCTAACTGTGATTCATCGAACTTCGTATCTTTTCTGAATCCCATAAATTCAGCAATCATTGGATTTTTTATGTATTCCAAAGGATCACTATCATTATAAGGAGCAACAGCTTCGGTCATTTTCATA
>ERZ1026862.1325-NODE-1325-length-14804-cov-7.131670_pt1 | contig 14804 bp, 10 predicted proteins | sample MGYA00380161_ERZ1026862 | MGnify/ENA primary metagenome ERZ1026862 (study PRJEB33269, sample SAMEA4719797) | human gut metagenome | biome: human-associated habitat; feature: organic feature; material: feces | place: Cameroon | collected 2013-10 ... | reverse complement strand
GATAGGAGAACGATAGGAGAACGATAGGAGAACGATAGGAGAACGATAGGAGAACAATAGGAGAACGATACGGAAACGATACGGAAACGATAGGAGAATGATAGGAGAACGATAGGAGAACGATAGGAGAACGATACGGAAAATATACCATTGAAATTGTTGGGCGAACTGCGATGCTGTTTCATTGTTAATGATTTTTCAGGAGTTAATAAAAGTCGATTTTGGGACATTTCTTTTAGATGACGGCCTCTATAATACACTGAAAAGCCATTCGGCATAGCAAGTTTCCCCCTTGGGTGAAAGTAGACTTGCTGCGCAAGTAAAGTGTGCTCCGCACAAGGCAAGCCCGTAACTAATGAAAAAGCTAATGAAATAGCAAATGAGATATTCCAAGATAGGTATTCACATGCCTTTTTCGTTAGCCTTTCTTTAGGAACGGGCTTGCCTATGCGAAGCACACTTTACTTACGAAGCAAGCCTAATTTTAAAAGAAAACTTGCGTCATAATATACAACTTGGGGGATGAATCCTTATCAACCTATTCCTGACTTCGTCAATGCGCCACCCAAAACCACCCATTAGTTTGACGTAGCTCATTGATTTTTAATTATTGCTCCGGTAAAACTTCAAAGAACATAAAAATCCTCCCCGAAGTCCCGTAAAATAGGACTTCGGGGTTTATTTTTTCAAAAGTAAGCCCCCTTAATCGAAAAGACTTAGTTCTGGCGGTGCTTTTTGCTCCTCCTTTGCAAGGAAATCATTCCAAGTTTTTTCGGGGTTTTCCATAAATGCGATAAAATCGACTTTGTACGATATTTGCATGGCAGACAGAGGGCGTCAGAATATAGAATAGCTTGTCTACCCTATGTAGCTAAGCAGATTATACCTCACAGCATGAAAAATAAGGCTTTCAGTCCTTTTCTCTAAAACTGCTGGGCGTGTCACCCAAGTGCTTCTTGCAGAAGTCGGAGAAATAGTTTGGGGTGAGGTTATACTTGGCGGCAATTTCCTTAATGGTCATGTCCGTGGTCGTGAGGTCCATGAGTATGCTTATCTCGCGCCTTGTGTTGAGCCAATGCAGGACGGACATGCCGAACGTCTTCTTGAACTTGCGGTTGAAAGTGGCGATGGGGACGCCGGTGAGCGCGGCGAGTTCCTGAGCGTTAACGCCGCAATTGTAGTGGCGGAACACCAGCTCACGGAACTCGAAGTCCTCGCTGGTCTTATATCTGAACATATAGATGAGGTCGTCACGATGGAACAGCTTGCTGAGCATCATCAGTATGATGTATCGCTTTAACTCCATGAAGCGTATGTCCAGCAGATTGCTTGCCAGTTCCTTACGTGTAAGTTCCAATTCCTCCATCAGCAGCTTCGGTATGGGCAGCGTGGGCAGCTCATCCTTGGGACGATGGCGTACTTTCTTAATCTGTGCATCGTCAGAAGCCTTGAGCAAGAGTCCATTGCATAAATCCATCGACGAATTGAAGAAACAATACAGAATCACGGCATCGTCAATACCGCGTATCAATACGTTGTCGCGTTCGTGTGCCACGAACACATTTACCCCCCCCCACGGCCTGTTTCATGTAGACGCCAGTGGACACACGCACCGTCCCTTCCAGGACAAACACCAGCCCAGAGTTGGGTATTTTGCAATAACTGACCGTCTGGTCCTTGACAAGGCGCTCTATACGGAACAATGCCTGTCGGTTACTGTCGTTGTTTTCGCATGTGGAATTGTCTGCATCGGATGCCGGAACTATGGTGGAATCTGTCATGTTGTCCGTTTTATGTATTTGTTCTCTTATCTTTGATAAAATATTAGCCTATCTCTAACGTAGAAACAGGTCTTGTGGTACTGCAAAGTTATAAAAAGTATTCTACTCACCCCCGGTTTGATAAGAAAACTTCAGAAGTTGACCTTTATTTTAAAATGAGCGTTATTCGTTGTCGTATGATTGATTTGCGTAGAATTAGAATATGACGATTGTTTTTTATGCGTTGTAATTTTGCAACCGGAAACGTAAAACAACTTTTTCCTTACATAAAATAGTGAGAAGGACAGTGTGTAAACACTTACATATAAAAGAATAGTGACGATAACTGAATAATAATATTTAATGAGTCTTAGATTTTTATTAATGATGCTGTTTCTTTCTGTAGGCTTCTTCCAGAAAGCCACTGCGCAGGAAGTGGCGGTAAAGACCAACGGGCTTTATTGGATGACCACCACTCTGAATGCAGGTGTGGAAGTGGGGTTGTCGCGTAAGGTGACCTTAGAGCTTGCCGGAGCATACAATCCTTGGACGTTCAAGGACAACAAGAAGCTGCGTTTCTGGCTGGTGCAGCCCGAAGCCAAATACTGGTTGTGCGAGAAGTTTGAGGGCCACTTTATTGGTGTTCATGCACATGCAGCACAGTTCTACAGCACACTTGCCAACCATCGTCGTGACGGCTATCTTGCAGGAGGAGGCATCAGTTATGGTTATGACTGGATTCTTTCGCCACGCCTCAACCTTGAAGCGGAAGTGGGATTGGGATATGCCCATCTGTGGTATAAGGAAAGCGACTGCATACCTTGCATAAAAAAGTATGAGCGTAAACACAAGGACTATGTGGGGCCGACGAAGGCTGCCCTGTCGCTGATTTACTTTTTCTAAATAACATTGCTCTTAATGAAACAGAACATCAAACATATAACATTCCTGTCCGCTATAGCTGGACTGATTATGATGACGGGATGCGCCACGCATAAGGCAGGAAAGGTGGTGACCACCACGCCTGCGCCCTATGCGCTGACTCCCGATTCTGCCAACAGGGCACAGCTGGACGTAACATTCCATGTACCGGGGCATTACTTCTCAAAGCGCAGCCGCATTGTCATCACACCGCAGATTATGACGGGCGACTCGGTGGTGGGCGAGTGTATGCCAATAGCCGTTTATTCTCCCATATACAGCAAGAAGGCGGAACGTCAGCGAGCCCTTGAGGGAAAGGAAGACGTTTATGAGGGACACATCGTGAAGGCGAACCGTACGTCGCGCCCAATGGAGGTGCCTTACTCGGAGGTTGTGCAGCTGGCGCAGGACATAACTTCTGCACGCGTTAAGGCGGTTGTCTCTACGGACGGATGCGGCGAGTGTACTGGCATCGACACCATTGACGTGGCAACCATCACTACGCCCGTGACGCTCATCGACGTGAAGAAAGAGCTGGAATTGGCATGGATAGAACCCGAATTCAGGATTCGTCCCAAGGTGATGGAGGGCAAGGGAGTGGCAAACCTCCAGTTTGTCATCAACAAGCACGACATCAACCTTACGATGGGCAACAACCGCCGAGAGATGGAGGAGATGGTGGCTAAGCTGTCGCCCGTACTCAGCGATACGCTTGCGACGCTCACATCATTGAAAATCTTTGGTATGGCGTCTGCAGACGGACCGCTGAAGGTTAACACGCCGCTCTCGCGCAATCGTGCCAACTCTGCCAAGAACTGGTTGGTGGAAAGACTGGGTATCAGTCCGAAGCTGCAGAAGACCATAAAGGTGGGGTCGCGTCCTGAGGGATGGCAGCCCGTCCTTGACGCAATGATGGCTGACGGACATCCTGACGCTCCCAAGGTGAAGGACATCCTCGTACGCTATGCTGACCAAAACGATGACGTGGCGGAACACTACATCCGCCAAATGGACTGCTGGAAAGACATCCGTGCCAAGTACTTGCAGAAAGACCGTAAGGTGGAGTATGTCTATACATATAAGATACGTAGTTTCACCACCGATGCCGAACTCCTCAGTATGTATGAGAAGCGTCCCGACGCTTTCAATGAGGACGAGATGCTCCGCGTGGCAACACTTGCCAAGAACCATGACCAGCGTAAGGAGGTTTATCTGACGCTGATGAAGTATTTCCCGCAGTCGGCTATTGGAGCCAACAACCTGGCTGTGCTTTACCTCCGCGAGGGTAATGCGGAAGAGGCGCAGCGCGTGCTCAACCGTCAGAAAGAGTACACCCCAGAGCAGCTCAATACGCTCGCAGCAAGCTACGTGTATGCCGGCGACTATGAGCGTGCCGTGGAACTCTTGCAGGACGCAGACTTGCCTCAGGCCAGATATAACCTCGGACTGATAAAGGCCAAGCAGCGCCACCTTAATGAGGCTTACGAACTACTCCGTCCATACTCCGACGTCAACGCGGCTGTAGTGGCGCTCAGCGTCAACCGCAACGACGAAGCCCGCGACATCATGGACAGCGTGAAGGCTGCGACGCCCGTGGCAGAATATGTGAGGGCCATGGTGGCAGCACGCTTCAAGGAGCATGACGCATTCTTCCTCCACATCGTCAAGGCATGTGAGGACGAGAAGCTGCGCATGAGGGCTGTGGACGAACCCGACTTCTATGGCTATAAGGATGACGAGCGCTTCCGTGCTCTCATCAACCGATAATACAACGGATAAACGACAATATGAAAATATCGCTTAAAAGCATTCTGCTCATTCTGCTGCTTGTGCCCGCACTCACGTCGTGCATCAGGGACGAGATAGAGGATTGTCCGCCGCTGCAGGTCAACATTGCTGTGAAGGACAAGAACTACTTTAATGTGGACAAGATGGATCCCGAAAACGAGCGTCCTACTGACCTTGCCTTTCGCGAGTATGTGCCTACATTATTCTATATGTTGCGCGATGCCAAGACAGGAGAGGTGGTGGAAGAGCATGGCGTCTTCCGCGTGGAAGGCGAAGCAAAGACCATGAAGGTGGACTTCTGCCCCTGCCTCCCGCACGGCACATACGTGCTGACAGTTTGGGGAGGAATGAAAGACATGACAAGCCTCAGCGAAGACCGCACCACCTTGGCACTTCATCCTGAACATGCCGAGGGAGACGACATATATCTTGTCAACGACACCCTCGTGTACGACGCATACCACTATGACTACACCGTGGAAATGGAACGCACGAAGGGCAAGCTCATCGTTGAGGCGGAGGGACTTCCGCAAGACATCGGCCAGATGACGACGGATGTGGACGGACTGTTCGGAAAGGTAAACTCAGACTTTATCTACTCCGGCGAGACACACGTCAGCAACACGTCTGCCGTTACGGCGGACCAGAAGGTTAGGATGAGCAGCATTATGGCTCCGTCCGTTGGCAGTGGCACATCGCTCGTGGACGTCAGTTTCACCAGGAAAGACGGCGCCTCTGACACGCTCCTTCCGAAGCCCGCCGACGTGAAAATAAATATGGAGCGCAATCGGATAACGATGTTGAAGTATGTGTTTAATCCCGATGCTGACAAGTTCACCATATATATTAAGGTGAACGATAACTGGGAGGAGATACACGGAATGATATTGGATTAATTACAATCATAAACACAAAAAATCAAATTATGAAAAAAAGTATTATTCTTGCACTCGCAGTAGGTACATTCCTGTTCAGTGCATGTGGTAGCGACGACGCTCTCGAGGGCGGCGTAGCACAGAACGACGCAGCACAGCAGATTGTGCTGCAGGTGGCAAGTGACGGTGATGGTCTGCAGACACGTGCAGGTCGTCCGCTCTATTCATCAGCATCATTGCAGTCTATTGAGAACGTTCGCGTATTGGTTTACAAGGCTGACACAAAAGAAATCGTTTATGACAGCCAGAAGTCTTTAGACTGGAAGAAGAGCCTTGAGTATACCACAGGCGGTCATGGCCGTCGTCTTACCATCACTCTCAAGGGTAAGGATAAGATTCAGACAGATGGCGACTACAAGATTGTTGCTGTAGGTTATAGCGATAACACCGGCTATAATTTCGTACAGGATGTTAAGGGTGAAGAGTCTCTTAAGGGGCAGACTTACACCGACATCACAGCCACTTTGAATGCTGCTACCAATGATGCAGAGGAAGTGTTCGCTGGTGACGCTGATCTTAAAATTGATGATAAGTTGAATGTGTCAAATAAGGCTACAGGTGAGATTGGTGCTGCCGTTACTTTGCGTCGTCAGGTAGCTGGTGGATTCGGCTATTTCACCAACATTCCTGCACAAATCGACGGCGTTAAGGCTAAGTATCTTCGTCTTGTTATGCGTTCAAAGAACAATGTGCTGACATTCAACAACTTTAACAGCGACTTTACTGAATCAAATCAGAAATTGAAGTATGTTGTAAACGGTTCACGTTCAGCTGATGCTCCCGCAGCTGATGTTCATTACATTAATGGCGACGAAGCTTACACTCTCTACTCTATTAATTTGTACGATTGGTTCCCTAATAAAGATGAGAATGGTGATGGTTTCTTGAACGAGAAGGACACCTGGACGAAACTTGGTTCTGTAAAGGCTACTTTGGTTAATGGTTCTGTATTCGCAGGCAAGTTCATCGTTCCTTTCGAGAAGACAGCTGGCAAGAACACAATGGAGCTTCAGCTGTTGGATGAGGATTATCACATTATCAAGGTATGGAACGTTACCATTCCTGACGTAAACAACAACCCTGACCTTGGTCCGACAGACGAGAGCGCTTCTGTCTTCAACGTAGTTCGTAACCACATGTACAACCTTGGTGTGAAGACAAATCAGGACACTAAGCCTGAGCCGGGCAACCCGGATCCAGAGCCTACCCCCAATCCGAATCCTGGCACAGACGAGCCTGAGGACTTGTCAAAGGGTCAGAACCTCGTGCTGAAGGTTAACGACAACTGGGAGACAATCCACCAGTTGGGTATCGAATAATATCGATCATTATAAATCCGAGAACACTCCCGGAAGTCTTTCTGGGCTTTCGGGAGTGTTTTTTTTACTTTAAACATAAACACATCTTATGCTCTTACGCCCCATCCAATGAAAGATATGATTAGAAAATCATTTATAAACAGTTTTTACGTTTGTCTTGCCACCACCATATTGGCAAGCTGCAATGCAAGCGACGAAGCGTTTCCGCCTCTCGCTGACGGCACACGTGCCGTAACGGTGGAGATGAAAGTGGGTGTGAGCGGAGGCGTCGTGTCGAGGAACCTGACCACATGGGATGGCGCACAGCAGGTGAATGATATGCGCATATATGTATTCCGTTGTCCTAAAGACAAGAAGAATACCACCGAAGAAACATTCACCTATTACGTTCCTGACGACCTTAAGGCCGCCAACAAAGGCTATTACTCTGTAACCGCTTTCGACAATAAGGAGCCTTATTACTCATACCTACATGGCAACAAGCCCCAACAATATTCATACGAAATCACCCCATTTCTCCCCGACAACTACTACTATCAGTTTTTGGCTGTAGGCAGAGACGACAAGTATATGGATTCTGCCGAGCGCAAGCTGGATGAGATAAGGCTCACGGACGGCTCCACAACATTGCAGGATGTGAAGATTGCCCTCACCGATGCAGCCGTCAATAGTGCCAAATTGGGAGTGCTCAATTGCACGGAGTTTTTCTCGGGCCGTCTGCAAGACCAGAAAACAAAGGCAGACAATCCGATCCTCGTAGAGCAGGGAGCCCAACACTTCAACTGCATTCTTACCGCAACACGCAACGTAGCGGGTATGATAATGTATGTAACGAACATTCCCACTGTGGTGGACGACAACACCCAAGACTTCACCACCCCCGTATCGTTCACCCCAACCAAGCTCTCAATAGAGGTGACTGGCATAGAAGGCGCAACAATGGTCAGCGGAAAGACCGCCCCAAGCGATGCTGACAACCTCGTAAACAAGATTGCAAGCGCTACGGGATACCTTACATTGGGCGTTATCGAACTTACTTCCGCCAACGGATGGAGTCAGGACGACACTAAGAAAGTGTTCACCCGCCCCGAAGATACGGAAAAAGGATGGCTGGCCAACAGCTATATGGTGAGCAACTTCATGCTTCCTACGCCCGTGGAATATATGCTTCAGAGCAAGAATTACGACAAATCAAAAGTGACATTCATGTTGCACTACAGCGACAATGCAGGTCATCACCGATACGACAATATAAAGGATATGAATACCGAACGAATCCTTTTCCCCATCGAGGCAAACCATCTGTACAGCTTAGGCATAAAGACTTCTCATGTCAACGAGCCGTTTGACTTGAATAAGAATTATCAGCCGACGATGATGGACATGACCATCGACCTGGAACCTGCCTTCGAGAAGAAACACAAATTTGAGACCGAGTAATACGATATAACCGATATGCAGAAATCTCTATTTAGCATACACTACACAAGCATTGCTGCTGCGTTCTGCCTTCTGATTGCTTTGGCGGCTGGATGTACAAGCGACGACTGCCAGTTGAGCGATGCCGGCAATGCCAATACGGGACAAACCAAAGAAGTGGTGACTCAAATCCCCATCAAGATAGCATTGGGGGGATATGGTGAGGAAGAACAGTCAGATAACGACACGCGTGCTTTGCCTCCTGGAATAGGCTCAACACCAGGCTCAACCGACGACGGATACACCGAGTCGCAGAGCGTCAATGCCGTGAGAGTGATAGCCTTCCGCCGCAGAGCTACAACCAAAGAGGACGACGAAAACGGTCAGGCAGACAGCGGCGACGGACTCTCGCCATTCGAGTACGACCCACGAAACGACATGACTCTGACCGTATTTACCGACGAAGACCGCACCGACGACTTCTATCCTAATGCCCCGCACAAGCATCGTGTGGTAACGGGACAGTTCGGATTGAGTCAGGGTTTTGAGTATCGCATTGTTGCCATAGCCTATGACAAGGATGAGGTTCTGCCTTATCCGCAGTACGGACACAATAAGGTGATATACGACGGCATGCTCAATGTAGGCACAGGCACCACCTACGAGGATTTCTGTGCAAAGTTTTTGGATTATCTTAATCCTAATACAGGAAAAGATGATACCAACAGTTGGGGACATTATCTGTGGCCGGATCGTTTAGGTGCTCCCACCAATGCAGATTGCTTGAGCCGTCGCCTTACGGTAATTCCGCAGTTGTTCTATGGCACCATATATGCGGCAAGCGATGCCAACAAGAATCCCGTTATAGGCTATGACAAGTATGTAGTGGACGGAATAGCCCAGACAAATCTCATCGGCATACTGTATAGAGGTATGGCTGAAGTGGAAGTGAACATCGTGTCGAAGCATCATAGTATAACAGCTAAAACCCAATGGTACTGCCTGCTTGCCGACAATGTGCTGACAAAGACAAAACTAACCAGCTACGACGACTTCAAGAAGGGCAGCGAGCCTGTGGAGCCTTGGGTGCCTGAGAAAGGTGACAAGGGAACTTACACAGCCATTGCTTGCCAGAAGTTTGTCAAGGAAGGCGACATGGTTAAGCTGAAGGCATATCTGTTGCCAGCCAAGACGCGTCTTGCTGTGAGAGTGATATTTACTGCCTATCCTTGGATATTGAACGGTCAGATTAAGGCCAAGGACGTAGTATCGTCCGAAAGTGCTACGGGCGTGATTGAGGTGGATGCATTGAACGACGTGTTCTATCTGCGACGCAACCACAAATACGTACTTACATACGACGATCAGGGAGTATTGTTGAATAAAGAACATCAAATGGAGTAACATTCAACAAATGAAATAACACTATTATGAAACATCATTCTATTGTCATACGATATCTATATATGGTATTGGCGTTGGTGCTGGGCTTGCCAGCTACGATGCAGGCTGCACAGCCGCAGGACGACAATACCAGTCCGTACTTTGAGAGTGCAGCCGTGCGCGACTCGTTCGTGAAATGCAGCAAGCCCATCTGGACCAATAATTGGGACGACCTCCCTTCCGATAAGAAGAAGGACGGCTATGTGAAGTTCGACAATGATCCGAAATACGGCAACATGACGTTCCGCCGTCTGCGCAACCGACGTGCCTTGACTGGCGAGGAATGCACCGTCAACAAGCTCATTGGCGTGGTAGGCGTAGGCAGCTGGGCGAAGGATCTCGGTGCGCTAACAGACGAAGACCTCGACAACTATGCTCAGGTGAACGCCGTGGTGAAAGCCGGTGTAACCGTTGACCCTATGGTGAGCGTGAAGGACATGCAGAACTATTACACCAAGGGCACTGTAGCTGGATATGCGATCGTGGCAGGTTCGGGAAGCAGCGTGCTTAGCCTCGATGTCATAAAGGCGTTCTCCATCGGATTCTATCGCGACGGCAAATTGCAAGGTGTTGTGCCTGTAAGAGAAGGTCAGAATGGTTCGGGCGTTACGCTCAAGCTGCTTCAGATTCCAGGTTCGGACAAGATCTGTGCCATGCTTACGGCAGAGAGCGACTGGCTCTTTGACGAGATAAGCCTTGACTGCTCGGGTGGTATTCAGGCAGATGTTGCCAATCTGATGAAGATAAAGTATGCCTTCGTTGGCGAACCTACTGAGTTTACAATCACCGACGGCGGCATCAAGAAGTTTAACGACTTCTTCGACAACAAGCCTACCATATCGCTCAAAAAGATGCAGGGATGGAACCCCGTGTTGCTCGGCATACCATTCCCCTTCGTAAACGCAGAAGTGAGGAAAATGACCGATGACAATCTGGACAACTTCGCTACAATCACTCCAATCCTAAATGTTGGTTACCAGGGAGGTGCCAAGTTTATGATGAAGAACGACACCAATCCCAATGCTGAGGCTTTCGAGGCTGGCATGGAGGCTGGTTTCAAGTATAAGATGGACGCCGTGCTGAGTCTAACGGCGGGCACTTGGATTAATGTGCTTCTGTTCGACCGCAACGGAAAAAAGGTGCAGGAAGAAACCATATCGGCACAGGTGCTCAATCTGTCGCTCGTTCAGATAGGCGACGGAACGGTGAGCGTGAAGGCTAAGGTGCCGTTCTCGGGATGCGAAATCCGGTTCCTTACGGTGCTCGGCGTTAACGTCGGTGGTATGGGCATCCACTACGGATTTGTGAGAATGTCACCCGACGTGTCACATCGCTGTGCCATCAAACCTACGATAAGCAGCAATATATGCGACTCGCAGACCTCGTTCACATTGCGTTCAAATCCTGAGGTGAGTGTGACATGGGCGCTGTCCGGTGCATGGGATCCGTATGGCAACGACATTATGGCCACCACTCCCGTGAGAGTAACGCCAGACGGACACGTCACGCACATGCAGGTGGGCCGCTATACCTTCCGTGCTACGGCAAAAGACGGATGCTATGACGAGACCACCATCACCGTGGGAGACATGGGCGGAAGCGACAATATGTGCGGCTATCCCGTCACCAACAAAGACGGCGACATATACGAACTCTCGCCGAAGATACACGACACGTCGGGATCGTTGCTTTCCATATCCAAACTGAAGAATTCCGAAAATATCCTTAAAGGCGATTACGATCAATATGCCGAATATATCGGTGGACTCAGTCTTGCTGACAATCTGTGTGTAGTCGGCATACATCGCAAGGATGGCAAACTGATGTATGATGCCGACCCCGTAAGAAAGGATGGCGAGACAGAAGAGGATTATGTGATGCGAGTGCAGCCCAAGCGCATAGGATTTGTAGTGGAAGCGAGTGCAACGGTGCTCAATCTGCATGCTTTGCAGTTCCTGCAGATACGCTGCTATCACGACGGCAAGGAGGTATATCGTCATCTTATTGACGAGAATAACGCCATCAGCGCCGGTGTGGGCGGTTCAGACAAGCTGCAGAAGATTAGATACTCCATTGAGGTGCCTGCCACAGACAGTAAGGGCAGGGCTATACAGATGGACGAATTCCAGTTGTGGAACTCCGGCGTGCTCAATCTCGGTGGCTCCAAGCTGCGCATCTATTACGCATTCATAGAAGAGGCAGCCAGCGACTGCTCTTCGCCGTTGGCCTGTGACGCCCTCGTCATGTCGCAGAAGAAATCGCACACCACCATCAATGCCGACGAGACGAAGTTCGGAGGAACGGTGAACGTGCTCACCATAGACGACAATCTGTGCAATTTCATCGACAGCGACCTCGATACATATATGGCAATAGCCAACACAGTGGGCGTAGGTTCGGGTCATACCATTGCCGTAAACATGGGACGCATACTCGACTATCACCATCAGTTGGGCATTATTGTCGACAACAAGACATTCCTTGCAGCCGTAAAGGTGGGCAACTGGCTCACCGTAGAGACATTCATGGACGGCGAACCTACCGGCGACAAGTTCACCGACTGGAAGGTCATTGGTGCTGACGTGGCTGGTTTCGGCGACAAGAACATCCTCTTCTTCCAGCCGAAGAATGCTTACAACGAGGTGAGACTGACCTTGGCAAGTATTGTGGGAGCGCTCGATGTGCAGAAGTTCTACGGCATCGTGACGCGAGGCGACATCAACAACAACGGCATTCCTGACTGTAAGGACGACTGCTCGTGCGTGCCCGGTGTGAAAGACATCGATGTGAGCCGCGTGTGCGTAGGCGATATAGTGAAGGTTGTGGCCACAGGCAATACGGGAGCTAAATACTATCTGCGCTTCGGCGACAAGAGTGCTGGCACCAATGGTATTGTAGAACTGGTGGCTTCGTCAGAAACCAAAAACAATATCCAATACGAATACACCACCAAGAAGGCTGGCGAATTCCAGCTGACATTCTTCGACGGCAGCGGCACTCCGCTCTCTTCAGTGGTTTATCAGGTGCATCCGTTGCAGACACGATGGCTCACTACGGCTTCCAACAATGACTGGAACAAGTGGGACAACTGGAGTAACGGCTCGCCATACTGCTGCACCGATGCCATCATCTCGTCAGATGCAAAGACATTCCCGGTGCTCGGAACAGTGGAAAAGCCTGCTGACTACTGCTGTAAGGACATCTTCTTCGAGCCGCGGTCGGCTGTGGAGAATATCACTTCGCTCAATTATCGCAAGGCTTGGGTGGAGATGGAGCTGAAGCCAAACATGTACTACAACCTCAGCACACCACTGAAGCAGACCTATACGGGCGACATGTTTGTGCCGAAGAACATCACGGCAGCCCTCTTTGAGCCGCTGGCTGAAGACAATTGTGCCGAAAGCCGCTTCAATCCGAGCATCTACCAGCGCCTCTGGGCAACTACGGCTCCGGGCAAGATTGTATCGAAGAACGGCAAGGGAGGCATTACTCTTGGCAAAAATACGTTGGGCGTGCTGGAAACACAATGGTCGCGCCACTTCAATGCAGTGGCTAAGCCCTATGCCATGGGCGAAGGCTTTTCGCTGTGGGTGGACAACGGACAACTGCCGGCTACCAATACGTTCCGCATACGTCTGCCTAAGACTCACACAACATACCGCTACTATGCTGATTATGATGAGGAGATACTGGGCAGCGAGGATTTAACGAGAGCCGACAACGAGATGAACCGTTTCGTATATGAGGGTAATGATCCGGGCAATATGACTATGACGTATGTGTATAAGGCCGGCGACAAGGACGGGACCGAGGACCGTACCGTATTCGTAGGACAGGATTCATATCAGATAACGCTTAAAGCTGACGAGCCGACGAAGACCTTTCTTTTGGGTAACCCGTTCATGAGCCACATCGATATACAGAAGTTCTTAAAGGCTAACGACAATGTGGGCAGCGTGATAGTGCAGACTCCGCAAGGCGAACAGACCATTGCCAAGGCAGGAGAGAGCGTAGTGGCAACGGGTGACGCAACGAGCATTGAGCCAATGCAGTCGTTCAAAGTGGTGAGCAATGGCGAGCAGAGCACATCACTAACCATATTGCTCACAACAGAGATGATAGGCGGAACGAAGAAGCCTGATGCCGAGGGTGAGAACAAGGGCGAGACGACACGCGCACTGAGAGTGAACGTGGAGAGCCTTACCAACGGAAGCAGGTCGGCATCGCTGCTGATGATGGCTGACGATGACGTGGCAGCCGTGCCAACCTTGATGGACAACGAGGTTAAGCCGGATGTCAAGGTGTTCGGCATTAGCAAGAGCAACGCCTATGACATCATGCCAATGGCAGAGAGCACTTCGCTGGGCATCTTCCTTAACCATAAGGACAGCATCAGCATTGAGGTGGTGCCGACGGAGGGAACGGACGCCGAAGAGTATGTGCTGCATGACAATCTCACGGACATCGACTACAAGATAGGTTCGCAAGTGGTGGTGTCGGACGCAGAGACATCCTTGGGGCGCTTCGTCATCAGAAAGCTTAACGGCACTGATGACGAAAAGAAAGGAAACGAGCATAACGTCTGCATCATGCAGGAAGGCTCGTACGCCGTAGTGCAGTCAGCCATTGAAAATCTCAAGAGCGTGGAAGTGCGCGACGCGAGTGGTAGTCTGATAAGCAAGGTGCAAGGCGACGGCTCGCAGCGTCTAATGACAAAGATAATGTCAGGTGTCCAGATTGTAAGCATTGAACTTACGGACGGCGGACGTGCAAGCTACAAGATGATGTTCAACTAACAAAACATGCAACACATCAGATAACCGGAAAAGACCAACAGAAACGGTCTCTCCGAAGACAATAACACCCGCAGCGCCCAGTGCGAGATGATCATCCCGTTGCTCAACATCCTCATCAAGCTGATGTCGATGGTAAACATCATAAATCCCCGGCAATCGTCTGTATTGCCGGGGATTTCGCTATGCTATCCCCCAATTCGGTATAAAATAGCGATTAGTTGCATATGAAGACAGATACACAAGTTCTCTTCTCATGCCATCAGACATGAGCTGTATATAAAGAATACGCGCTATGTGATGGTGCAGAAAAGTGATGAAGTCAGGAGTAAGTCTTGCCATAATAATTTGAATTTAAGTGATTAAAAATAAAGTTTTTATTCGAGTCGTCTTTCCCTTGGCCTCCCATTAGAGTTTCGATACATC
>ERZ1026862.1321-NODE-1321-length-14843-cov-13.028131_pt1 | contig 14843 bp, 11 predicted proteins | sample MGYA00380161_ERZ1026862 | MGnify/ENA primary metagenome ERZ1026862 (study PRJEB33269, sample SAMEA4719797) | human gut metagenome | biome: human-associated habitat; feature: organic feature; material: feces | place: Cameroon | collected 2013-10 ... | reverse complement strand
TAGGCAACCCAAGGGTCTACAAAGCCCTGCGAGGTCAGATGGAGCTGATCTATCAGGAATTGCAGCGGCTGGCAGTGGATGAAGAGATCCCACCGGACTTGCTGGAGACCCTGCAAATGGTGGCTCTGACGTTGAACGGACTGAAGGAGGAATGCGAATGACGGACAATAGAAAAACGACCGTACCGGGTGCATCTGTTGGCGCAGATGCGGTACAGTCGTCTGATAAAAATACCACCAATATTATAACAAATTCGGACAAGCAAATCAATCTGCAAGCCGCGAAAAAGTCAAACAATTTCGGGCTGAACACGGTATCAATGACCGAGCTGTACGACACAGTATATCCACCCCGGAAACCCATCGTGAACGACCTACTTTACAGCGGCACCTACCTCTTCGTAGGTGCGCCCAAGGTGGGCAAGTCCTTCTTCATGGGGCAGCCTGCCTACCATGTGGCGATGGGACTTCCGCTGTGGGAGTACGAGGTGCATCAAGGCACCGTCCTCTATCTGGCATTGGAGGATGATTACGCCCGGCTGCAGCGGCGGCTCTCTCGGATGTTCGGAGTGGAGGAAACCAGCAGCCTCTACTTCGCAACACAGGCCAAGTCCGTGAGTGAAGGGCTTGACCAGCAGCTGGAAGGATTCATCCGGGAGCACCCCGATGTGCGGCTCATCATCATTGACACCCTGCAGAAGGTGCGAGAGATCGGCGGTGACCGATACAGCTACGCCAGCGACTATGAGATCGTGACCAAGCTGAAAACTTTCAGCGACAGGTACGGCATCTGCCTGCTGGTGGTCCATCACACCCGGAAGATGGAAGCCGAGGACAGCTTTGATATGATCTCCGGCACCAACGGCCTGCTGGGTGCAGCGGATGGCGCATTCATCATGCAGAAGAAGCGGCGTATGGACAACACCGCATTGCTGGACATCGTGGGACGTGACCAGCCGGATCAGGAGCTGACGTTGGAGTTTGACCGGGAACGCTGTGTCTGGGAGTTCCAAGGAGCAGAAACGGAACTCTGGAAGCTGCCGCCCGACCCGCTTCTGGAAGCGGTGGCAAAGATGCTCACCCCGGAACAGCCGGAGTGGAGCGGTACGCCCACAGAGCTGCTGGAATGTCTGCCTGGTGTGAGCATACAGGCGAACATCCTGACCCGGAAGCTGAATGTGAGTGCCGACAGGCTCTACAACGACTATGGGATTCGGTACGAAAGCAGGCGCACCCATGAGGGCAGAGTGGTCAAATTGACACTGGAAAATTCTGGGGCGTGACGATTCGTGACGGTTGTGACGGTATTTTTGCTACTATGTAAAATACTGTCACAATCGACACAACCGACACGGAGTGGTGATAATGATGAAAAACGTGCAAATTTCACAGGAACTTTTCGTCGCATTGCTGCATTATCATTTGAGCGGCGAAAATGAGTACGAAGAGGTCATTGAGCAGGGGTTGGAGCAGAAATTGAATGCGATGCTGCGGCATGAGCTGTATGCCCAGTACAAGACAGCACCCACCGAGGAACAGCGGGAGCAGGCTCGGCAGGAGTATCTGGACAGACGAGGTGTGCCAGAAAGCTTCCGCTGGTGAGTTCCTCTATTGGCAGAGGACAGGAGCGTGTCACGCTCCTGTGAATGCAATCACGCAGGAAGGTGGTGTTGGGCCGGGCAGCGGCGAGATGCAGCGAAACCCCGTCCGCAGACGGAGGCCCCCGGCAGGGCGCAAAGGCATCTTTTGATGGACGGAACGTCTGTCAAAAGTGCTTTTACGTTACTTTCGACGAAAGTAACAAAGCCTTTGCCGTGTCCGGCACCAGCTACTTCCACAGAGAAAGGACGTGCGATTGAAAAGAACCATTTCCGCAATGCGGGGCCCCGGCTCCCTCAACCATAACCGGAGAAGTTTCACCGCTGAAAACGTAGACCCGGAGCGTAGCAGCCTGAATGTCATATACCGGGATGAACCGATTCAGAAGGTGTACCACGAACTGTTTGACGAGGCAGTGGACCGTTACAATGCCAAGCAGAAACGCAAGGATCGCTGTATCGCCGATTACTATGAGCACCTGCGGACAGGCAAGCAGGAAAAGCTCTTCCATGAGTTGATCGTCCAGATCGGCAACAAGGACGATATGGGCGTCCTGACCGAGAACGGCGCACTGGCAAAGGAACTGCTGGACGAGTATATGCAGGGTTTCCAAGAGCGTAACCCGACACTACGGGTGTTCGGAGCGTTCCTCCACATGGACGAGGCCACGCCCCATCTGCACATCGACTTCGTGCCGTATGTGTCCGGCTGGAAGGGCAAAGGACTGGACACTAAGGTATCCTTGAAGCAGGCTCTGAAAGCCCTAGGCTTTGCAGGCGGTTCCAAACGGGAATCCGAGCTGAACCAGTGGATCAACGCCGAGAAAGAGCAGCTCGCCGCCGTGATGGAGCAGCACGGCATCGAGTGGGAGCAGAAAGGCACCCACGAAGAGCACTTGTCTGTGCTGGACTTCAAGAAGCAGGAGTGCAGTAAGGAGGTAGCGGCTCTGGAAGCTGCCAAGCAGGAGTGTCAGACCGACCTGACCGAGATGAAGGAGCAGCTGGAGACGGTACAGACAGCCGTAGAAGCCGCCGAACAGCGGGTGCAGAAAGCAGAGCTGACCTACCAGAAGCAGAGCCGGGAACTGAACAAACTGGCTCCTATTATGGATGGGCTGGAAAACCTGTCGGCGCAATACTCCCAGCGGCCGGAGGAATGGGTGCCAGAAGCAGCTACGTTTGAGACCGCCAAGAGCTACCGGGAGAAAAAGGCCATGCCGCTGATCCAGAAACTGGTGAAGGTGCTCTTTGCCCTCCATCGGAAGTACTGGGAGGTCAAGAACGAGCGGGATAAGTACCAGTATTTCTATCAGGACGAGAAGAAGGCTACCTATCATCTGAGCCAGCGGCTGAAAGAGGTGGAAGCCGAAAATTCGCAGCTCTATGCGATGAAACGTGATTTTGGGCGAGTGTGGAACTATTTCGGTGCCGAGAAGATGCAGCAGGTCATTGGCCTTATGAGGGAGCAGGAGCAGACCGCAGATAAGAGTAAGAAGAAGAGCAAACAGAGCAGCGTAGAGCTGTAAGCATAGCAGACCCCTGCCAGCATCCGCTGGTGGGGGTCTGCACATATAGGTGATAATTCGACCCAAAAATGCAATAGAAAATTTTATCGGCTTGCAATCATTGGAAAGCTGTGGTACGCTTTACTAGAATAGTATAAAGGGAGAGTATATCCTTTTTAGAAAAAGATGCCATGATGTACCGATAGTGGTACGGTTACTATGTTAAAATGAAAGAAAACAATGCGGAAATCCGCATTTGATGGAGGAAATAAAAATGGTAGACACCAAAAAAGAGCAGGAACGCGAAGAACTGCACCGCGCAATCTGGGCGATTGCTGATGACCTGCGCGGCGCAGTGGACGGATGGGATTTCAAGAGCTACGTTCTCGGTACGATGTTCTACCGTTATATTTCGGAGAACATTGCCAGCTATATCAATCAGGGCGAAATTGATGCAGGCAACCCGGATTTTCGCTATGAAGATATGCCTGATGCAGAGGCAGAGCAGGCACGAGAAGGGCTGGTGCAGGAAAAAGGTTTCTTCATCCTGCCCAGTGAACTGTTCTGCAATGTACGGGCAAAAGCAGCCAGCGATGAAAATCTCAACGAAACGCTGGAAACTGTCTTCCGGCACATTGAGGAATCCGCAAAGGGCAGCTCCTCCGAGGGACAGTTTGCAGGGTTGTTCGATGATTACGATGTGAACAGCAACAAGCTGGGTGCGACTGTTGCCAAGCGCAATGAAAAGCTTGTGAAGCTGCTGAATGGCGTAGCAGATATGAACCTTGGCGATGTGAAAGAGCATGACATTGATGCCTTTGGCGATGCCTATGAATATCTGATGACCATGTATGCCAGTAATGCGGGCAAGTCCGGCGGCGAGTTCTTTACGCCTGCCGATGTTTCGGAGCTGCTGACCCGGCTGGGTACCGTAGGCAAAAAGGAAATCAACAAGGTATATGACCCGGCCTGCGGCTCTGGTTCGTTGCTGCTGAAGGCAGAAAAGGTGCTGGGACGGGATGCTGTCCGCAACGGTTTCTTTGGACAGGAAATCAACATCACAACGTATAACCTGTGCCGCATCAATATGTTCCTGCACGACATTGAATTTGACAAATTCGACATTGCCTGTGAGGATACGCTGACCAATCCGCAGCACTGGGATGATGAACCTTTCGAGCTGATCGTATCGAATCCGCCGTACTCCATCAAGTGGGCTGGTGACGAGAATCCGCTGCTCATCAATGACCCGCGCTTTGCTCCGGCTGGTGTGCTGGCTCCGAAGAGCAAAGCGGATTTGGCTTTTATCATGCACTCGCTGGCATGGTTGGCTTCCAACGGTACAGCGGCAATCGTCTGTTTCCCCGGCATCATGTACCGCGGTGGCGCAGAGCAGAAGATCCGCAAGTATCTGGTGGACAACAACTTCATTGACTGCATCATCCAGTTGCCGAGCAACCTGTTCTTTGGAACCAGTATTGCCACCTGCATTATGGTGCTGAAAAAGGGCAAAACGGATAATAAGGTGCTGTTCATTGATGCTTCTTCCGAGTGCGTCAAGGTGACGAACAACAACAAACTCACCCCGGAGAACATCAATAAGATCGTGGACACCTTTGCACAGCGGGCAGAAGAAGCACACTTCTCCCATCTGGCAGAGTATTCCGAGGTGCAGGAAAATGACTACAATCTGTCGGTTTCTACTTATGTGGAAGCTAAGGATACCCGTGAGAAGATCGACATTGTGAAGCTGAATGCTGAAATTGCGCAAATCGTAGCACGAGAAAACGAACTGCGGGCCGCCATTGACCAGATCGTGGCAGAAATCGAGGGCTGAGATGGAAAGCAAAAAGAAGGATTCTGCATTGGTACGTTCTTCTGCGGCAGAATATTTGACCTTTGTTGCCTCCACGGGGGAGGATAAGGACAGCATCGAGATGCGCTACGAGGATGAAAACATCTGGCTGACGCAAAAGATGATGGCGACCCTTTACGATGTATCTGTCGCGGCGATAAACCAGCACCTGAAAAAGATTTACGATGATGGCGAGCTGACACCAGAGGCAACTATTAAGAAATACTTAATAGTTCAAAATGAAGGAAGCCGTAAGGTTTCGCGTGAGGTGGCTCACTATAACCTTCAGGCAATCATTGCAGTCGGCTTCAAGGTGAATAACCAACGGGCGGTGCGGTTCCGTGTCTGGGCAAACCAGATCGTGGAGCAGTATACCATCAAGGGTTGGGCTATGGATGAGGAACGCCTGAAAAACGGCGGCACAGTTCTGACTAAGAAATACTTTGAAGAGCAGTTGGAGCGTATCCGGGAAATTCGCATTTCAGAGCGCAACTTCTACCAGAAACTCACCGACATTTATGCTACTTCGCTGGATTATGACCGCAATGCGCTGACTACAAAAGAGTTCTTTGCAAAGGTGCAGAATAAGATGCACTATGCCGTGCATCGCCATACGGCGGCAGAGCTGATCTATGAGCGGGCGGATGCTGAAAAGCCGCACATGGGACTTCACACATGGAAGGATGCCTCCAACGGCAAAATTAAAAAGAGCGATGTCACTGTGGCGAAAAACTACCTAACCGAAGATGAAATGAAGTCCATGGAGCTGATCGTTTCGGCTTACCTCGACCTTGCCGAGAACCGTGCCCGCCGTCATATCCCCATGACCATGGAGGATTGGGCCAAGCGGCTGGACATCTATTTGCAGGCAGATGATCTGGAAGTGCTGAAGGACGCGGGCAAAATCTCGGCGCAACTGGCAAAGATGCACGCCGAAACGGAGTTTGAAAAGTACCGTGTGGTGCAGGATAGGCTGTATCAGAGCGATTTTGACAGGTATTTGGAGGAAAACCTAGAGTAAAGATGAGTCTTGAGATTTGGAGTTTCATAGTGGATGTGCTCTCATTGATTGCAACAGTTGTATTGACGGTTGCAATCTATTGGCTACAGCGCTCACATGAAAAAGAACGTGAGCAAATGGAAGTGGAGGCGCAGAAAAAAGTTGTTGCTGAAGCGGCAAGAGTTTTTCTGATTGATAATGAAGATGAAATAGAATGCTTGCCATTGTCAACGATTGCAAAAAGTCTGAATCTCAAGAGAAAGCATCATAGAGCAATAACGACCAAGTTTTTAAGATGTAGTGAGGAAGTCCAAAAGGAAATTCTGAAACAAGCCAATTTTCAGCCAATAGAAGTTTCCAAAGAACAGATAAGTGTTGCGCTGAAACTATTAAAAGACGATATTAAAACATACTGTTTTGGTCGAGATGTTTTGTATGATGGAGCTAAATACTTTCATCGGGCTATGGAACGTTATTCGAATGAAAAAATCGAAACCGTAAATCCATACAGATTTGAGGATTTTGTAAACACCCGACTCTATGAAGACGAGCATGGATTACAGAAAAATACAAAATTCAATATAACTTTGTATGACTATATGTACGACTATCGACATTCAGGAAGAACAAATTGGCTTATACAGAAACCGATGGACATGGTTTGGGAGCAGTGTAACTTGGGCGAATGCCCGGAAGAAATAATGACGTTTTGGATGATGCGAATTGTTATTGACTGTTGCCGGGTATTTGCTGAATCAGAAGAAGATTTTGTTTTTGATGAAGATTTGATTGAAACACAGGAAGATATGTACTATTATGCGGTGATGGCGTTATACAGTACCTACATTGCAAAGAAAGTAGAGGTTAGGGATGAGTAAACTGGAGGAGTTGATTCGGAATCTTTGCCCAGATGGTGTAGAAACAAAAAAGTTAAAAGACTTTCTAGTGATAAAAAACGGAAGTGATTATAAGAGCTTTGGCGCAGGTGATTACCCTGTATATGGTTCGGGTGGCATTATGACCTATATCGATAGATATGCCTATGATAAACCATCCGTTTTGATTCCGAGAAAGGGGTCTATTGATAAACTTTACTACGTTGAAAAGCCATTTTGGAATGTCGATACTATCTTCTATACAGAGATAGACACGACAAAGGCGATTCCCAGATATGTTTATTACTGCTTGCAGCAGAAGCACCTCGAAGAATATAACACAGCTGGTGGTGTGCCTAGTTTAACGCAAAAGGTCTTGAGCAATATAGAAATTCCTGTTCCACCTCTTGAAATTCAGTGTGAAATTGTCCGCATCTTAGACAATTTCACAAACCTTACAGCGGAACTTACAGCGGAACTTACTGCTAGAGGCATACAGTATAGTTACTATAGAAATAAGTTGTTGACATTTCACGCTAACACAAAAATTGTGCAACTGGCAGATATAGCGGACATTGGGACGGGAAGTAGTAATACAAACGAGGCGGTGGAAGATGGCAAATATCCGTTTTTTGTTCGCTCTCAGGAGCCGTTGCGAAAGAATGATTATGAGTATGATGAAACAGCTATTATAACGGCGGGTGATGGTGTGGGCGTTGGAAAGGTGTATCATTATATTGAAGGAAAATATGCGCTGCATCAGCGGGCATACCGCATTCACATCAATACGCCAGAAGTTGTGCCTAAATATTATTTTCATTACATGAAAGCCAAATTCCTGCCGTACATTCAGAAAACGATGTTCCAAGGTTCGGTTGCGTCTATTCGTAGACCTATGCTGAATGCTTTCCCTGTGCCCGTTCCTCCTCTTGATGTCCAAAACCGCATTGTGAATGTACTGGACAATTTTGAGAAGATTTGCTCCGACCTCAACATTGGTTTGCCTGCTGAAATTGAAGCCCGACAGAAGCAGTACGAGTATTACAGAGATAAACTCTTGACATTTGCAGAAACTGGCAACACAATTTTGAGCAGAGCAGAGCAGAGCAGAGCAGAGCAGAGCAGAGCAGAGCAGAGCAGAGCACTAATTAAGCTTTTGCAGTATGTGTTTGGCTATGTGAGAATTTCCTTGGGTGATGTTGGCTCTGTCTGTATGTGCAAGCGTATTTTGAAGAGCCAGACAAACACAGTGAGCGGTGTTCCGTTCTATAAAATTGGAACCTTTGGAAAAGAAGCTGATGCCTATATTTCACAGGAAACATTTGACGAATATCGATCAAAGTATAACTTCCCGAAAAAGGGCGATGTGCTGATTTCTGCGGCTGGAACGATTGGCAGAACTGTTGTTTACGATGGTGAACCTGCATATTTCCAAGATTCCAATATCGTTTGGATTGATAACGATGAAAGTATTGTTTTGAATAGCTATCTTCGGTACTGCTATGAGCTGAAACCGTGGAAAGTATCTGAGGGTGGAACAATTCCGAGACTGTACAATGATAATATTGCAAAGGCTGTGATTGCAATACCGTCTATCGAGAAGCAAAAGCGCATCGTTTCTATTCTTGACCGTTTTGATGCTATCTGCAATGATTTGACCAGCGGCCTGCCAGCGGAGATTGAAGCAAGACGAAAACAGTATGAGTATTATCGGGATAAGCTGTTGAGTTTTAAGGAGTTGATCTGATTGGAACGTACTGAAATGAAAGCAGAATTTCTCACTATCTATATGGTGCGTAAGGACTTTATCCAAGGAAAAAATCCATCGTATTCGTATGAAGACTATCTGCGTGATTTTGTGAATTGTTCAGAGCATTTTTTGAAAAGGTCGAATGGAAAACCATACAGAAAGCCGGATTCAGAAGCGCAGGGAGAGTGCGATTGCATTTCAGATAAATACGCAATAGATTTTAAGTTGTTTACTTCGCAGTCGAGAATGTACACGGCTAAAATTTTTTCGCCATCAATCGAAGTAACAGATGATTGGATTAGCTATGGAATGCCGGAAAAACATGAAGGGATTCCCGGATATAAAAAAGAAAAATATAGTAATCCTTATATAGTCTTTCGGAGCTTGGGCCAAGATGAGATAATGGAAATTCGGAAGGAAGAGAAGAAAACAGGAAACAAAGAAAAAGATACATTTCAAATTATAAAGAAGTTTGAAACGAAGAAAAATTTGATGATGTTCTTTCCATATAATCTTCATTTTGACTCAAATGACGATTTTGGACAGGGAATGATATATGCAGTTGATGGAATAAATACTGCTTTTAAGGGGCTTTTTCAATATCGAAAGAGTATCTTGCCAGAGTATGATACCTATGTTTCGTTCATCTACGAAAAAGAAAACTTTGTAATAACCAAATGGACAGGAGATAAGCTTGAATTTGTCGAAATGATACCAGTTTATAAGAGTTCGCTATATTGTGAATTGTGGCATATAGCGGAAGGATAATGGCAGGAGGAATTTGAAATGTCCTTTTTCAATATCGTTGCGGCTACCAATGAAGATACCGTTGTTGCCACCTATGAACCCTCCAAGGTGCGCTCTGACAGCTACCAGAGCGAGGCGGAACTGGAAAAAGAGTTTATCCGGCTGTTGTGCGAGCAGGGGTATACCTATCTGCCGCTGCATACCGAGGATGAACTGATTGCTAACCTCCGCAGTCAGTTGGAAGAGCTGAACCACTACCAGTTTTCCGATACGGAGTGGAAGCAGTTTTTCAGTGATGTGATTGCAAACCCCAATGAGCACATTCCCGAAAAGACCCGGAAGATTCAGGAAGATAATGTGCAGGTGCTGCACCGGGATGATGGCAGTTCCAAAAATATCACGCTGATCGACAAGAAGAACATCCACAACAACCGCCTGCAGGTCATCAACCAGTATGAGGTAAAACAAGCAGACGGCGCACGGCATGATAACCGCTACGATGTGACGATTCTGGTCAACGGCTTTCCGCTGGTTCATGTGGAACTGAAGCGGCGCGGGGTGGCTATCCGGGAGGCATTTAACCAGATCAACCGCTACCAGCGGGATTCGTTCTGGGCGGGCTGCGGTTTGTATGAGTATGTGCAGATTTTTGTGATCTCCAATGGCACAAATACCAAGTACTACTCCAACAGCACCCGCTACAATGCCATCAAGGATGCCAAACACGGCAAGACGAAAAAGGAAAAGACCAGCAACAGCTTTGAATTTACCTCCTACTGGGCTGATGCGAACAACCGCGTGCTGACGGATTTGATTGACTTTACCCGGACATTCTTTGCAAAACACACGATTCTGAGCGTGCTGACCCGTTACTGCATCTTTACCTCAGAAAAGATGCTGATGGTGATGCGCCCGTACCAGATCACAGCAACCGAGCGGATATTGAACCGCATCGAGATCGCCAACAACTATAAAAAGTATGGCAGTATCGAGGGTGGCGGCTACATCTGGCACACAACAGGTTCTGGCAAGACGCTGACCTCCTTCAAAACGGCACGGCTGGCATCGCAGTTGCCCTACATCGATAAGGTACTGTTTGTGGTAGACCGCAAGGACTTGGACTACCAGACTATGAAAGAGTATGATCGATTCGAGAAGGGCGCGGCAAACTCCAACACCAGCACAACGATTCTGAAACGCCAGTTGGAAAACCCGGAAGCACATATCATCATTACCACCATCCAGAAGCTGGCGACCTTCATCAAGAAGAATCCGGGGCATGAGGTCTATCAGAAGCACGTTGTGATCATCTTTGACGAATGCCACCGCAGCCAGTTCGGCGATATGCACAAGGCCATTGTTCACAATTTCAAAAAGTACCACCTGTTCGGCTTTACTGGAACGCCGATTTTTGCAGTCAACGCAGGAAGCTCTACCGACCCTCGCTATTTTACCACAGCGCAGACGTTCGGTGACCAACTGCACACCTATACCATCGTGGATGCCATCAACGACAAGAATGTGCTGCCGTTCCGAGTGGACTACATCAAAACGATGGATGCAGAGCCAGACATGGATGACAAGCAGGTTTGGGATATTGACCGGGAAAAAGCGTTCATGGCACCCAAGCGTATTTCACTGGTGACCAAGTACATCCTTGACCACTTTGACCAGAAAACCTATCGGGGAGACAAATCGTATGAATTTAATCTGCTGACGAATGTGGCAGAGGTGGCCTCTGCCCAGCGTGGTGCGGTGGAGGAAATCAAGCAGAAGCAGCGAATCAGCGGTTTTAATTCGATTTTCTGCGTGGCTTCTGTGCCGATGGCAAAGCTGTATTATCAGGAATTCAAAAAGCAGATGGCGGCAGACCCGACCAAGCGGCTGCGCATTGCCACCATTTACAGCTATGGAGCCAACGAAGCAGAAACAGACGGGATTCTGGACGAGGAAAACCCGGAGGACACCTCCAACCTTGACCAGAGCAGCCGGGATTTTCTGGATGCCGCCATTCAGGATTACAACGAGATGTTCCATACGAACTACTCCACCGATGGCGAACGGTTCCAGAACTACTACAAAGATGTATCGCTCCGCATAAAGAACAAAGAGCTTGACCTGCTGATTGTGGTCAATATGTTCCTGACGGGCTTCGATGCCACCACGCTGAACACCCTTTGGGTGGACAAGAACCTGAAGATGCACGGTTTGATTCAGGCATTCAGCCGGACGAACCGTATCTTGAACAGCATCAAGACTTTTGGCAATATCGTCTGTTTCCGCAACCTGCAAAAGCGAGTGGATGCGGCAATTTCGCTGTTCGGGGATCAAAATGCAGGTGGCATCGTTCTGCTGCGCAAATATGCGGACTACTACCACGGTTATATGGACGAGCAGGGAAAATACCATCAGGGTTATACTAACATGATCGATGACCTGACACAAAAATTCCCACTGACAGAGCCGCAGATCGTAGGAGAGCAGAACCAGAAGGACTTTATCGTGCTGTTTGGTGCACTGCTGCGGATGCGGAACCTGCTGTCTTCCTTTGATGATTTCAAGGGCAACGAGCTCATCTCGGAACGGGATTTGCAGGACTACTTGGGCCGCTATCAGGACTTGCGAGATGAATGGCGCAATAAGAAGCATGATGAAACCAAAGAGGACATCACGGATGATGTGGTGTTCGAGGTGGAGCTGATTCGGCAGGTCGAAATTAACATTGACTACATTCTGATGCTGGTCAAAAAGTACCATGACACCCATTGCGATGATAAAGAAGTGCTCATCACGATTCGCAAGGCGATTGATGCCAGCCCGGAGCTGCGCAGCAAAAAGCAATTGATTGAAACCTTTATTGCAGGTGTCAACGATGTGGATGACGTGATGGCAGAGTGGAACACCTTTGTGTCCGAACAGCGGGAGAAAGAGCTTGCAAAGATCATCCAAGAGGAAAAGCTAAAGGAGCTGGAGACGCGCAAGTATCTGGCCAATGCGTTCCGTGATGGCGAGATCAAAACTGTGGGCACTGACATTGATAAGCTGATGCCTCCTGTTTCCCGCTTTGGCGGTGGTGGCCGTGCGCAGAAGAAGCAAGGCGTGATCGATAAGCTGAAGAGCTTCTTTGATAAGTTCTTTGGGATTGGCGGGGTGGCACAAGAATAAATTGCAACTTATAAGAAGGAGAGGAATACTTAAATGGCAGATACAAGTTTTTTGAAAATTGTGTATTTTGATGAGTCATTTGTTGCAGACTTTATGCAAATTATTGCAGGTGGAGAACTGAAGAAGACAACAGAATTTATTACGGAAGTAAACTCGGATGCGGAAGGCGCAGCATCGATTGAGGTAAGTGCTGGAACAGAAAAAGGAGGTAGTGGTCTATCCAAAATATTTAGCTTTTTAACAGGAGCCTCTCTCAATGCTGAAGCGAATGCAGATCTTAACTTATCAAGAAAGTCAGAAAGGATTGCTAAAAACATCCTTGAAAATACATTGCTTGCTGATTTTATTGCTCTTCTGGATGCGGATAAAAGAAGAACAAAAAATAAACGCTGTGATGGAATAGAGATTTTTGAAAATATAGTCGTTAAACCGGAAGCTAATTCGTTTTCTTACATTATGTTGATTGCACCGTTTTTTAGTATGATAAATGGAGAACTTCCATTTAAAACATCAGATGGAAATGCAATGAAAGTGGATATAACAAAGATTGAGAATGCAATAGATAAAGGAAGAGGATACTATGAATTTATGGCAATGGCAAAGGAAAAAGAAGTGGTATTAAGGTTTAATCGACATGCATTTAGAAATAGTTATACTATGTCGGATTTGCCTAAAATGCAGCTTACTTATTATGCAGTTCGCGTGGGTAATGTAAAGAAAGAAGATCTGCAAGTACAAAAAGAATTTGAATTTGGGACCGCGAACGAATCAAGGCGATTGGATTATTCTGAAAATAAATTAACAAATGAGGATGGTATAGAAGTATACGATGTTGTTTTAGCAGGAGTTGTTAAACAATGATAAAAGGGATAAATATTTATTGGGGCGCTGATAAGATATTCGAAAGAGAAACTGAGAAGCTAAAAGAAATATGCCTGTTAACAGATATTATAAGTCAGCTCGATAAAAAAATATTTACAATAGAAGGGGTGGGAAAAACAGAGGAGGAACCTCTAACTGTGAAAAATCTTTTAGTTTATACTGATGACTATGGTCAAATTCAAGAGTGGGTATTGCTTGATTTTTGCAATCATATTTTAAGAAATAAGAAACTTTGCGTTGAATACTTGTGGCTATGTAATCCGCCAGCTAAGATTTATAAAAATATTATAAAAAACTATAAGGCGGACATTATCAAAGAGCATAAGCCGGAAACAACTGAAATAAGCTTGGATGAATTAAAAAAATTATCAGAGAATTATGAAAAAGAAGTAATTGGACAGCCCAATGTAATGAGAAGAGTCTTGCCGGCTATATATGCTTTAAAAAATGAAAAAAGAAAAAGACCAGTTTCAATATTGTTTTTGGGTGCATCGGGCATAGGAAAAACGGAAACGGCCAAATACATAGGTGAACAACTTGGGATGAGTTTAGTTAGAATACAGTTCTCAATGCAACAAACAAATCAGGCCTATCAATATATTTTTGGAGCGGAACATGGAGAAGACAGTTTGGCAAGGGAACTCATTAGACGAGAATCAAATGTTGTTTTGCTGGATGAGTTTGATAAGGTATCTCCAGCATTTTACAATGCGTTCTATCAAATGTTTGATGAGGGCCTTTTTGTGGATTCTAACTATTCAGTAGACATGTCTAGATGTATTGTGATTTGTACTACCAATTATAGAAGCGAAGAGGAAGCGGAAAAATACTTGGGCACGCCAATATATTCTCGCTTTTCAAAAATTGTAGTGTTTGATGCTATATCGATAAATGACAAAATTAGAATAGCCGAAAAATGTTATCAAAGCATTTTATCGAAAATAAGCGAAGAAGAAAAAATGTTAATTGCAGACAATGACATTTTGAACAAATTTAACCAAAGCATAAGAAAAAATGCATACGCAAATATGCGGATGCTAAAAAACGACATAGAGGATGCAGTCTATTATGAAATATTAAAGGCGTATGGAATTATAGCGTAAAAGAGATTGGAGAAGAGCTTGCAGAAGGTAGAAACTTTTGCTATAATATTCACAGAGATTCCGCTGGTTGTGTGATACTATCTTGATACTAAAAAATCAGCAAGCCACATCTACCACGGCAATCTCATGGAAAAGTGAACGTTCAAAAATAGGTTCACTAAACAAATTTGTTTAGTGAAGATTTAAGCTTACCGAGCTCGAGTAATCCCTAATAGCACCATCACCCCGGAGGGTTCCGTGAAAACGAATCCCCTGGGGTGTTTTTATCTTCCAGCCCGCTCAAACAAGCTGTAACTTTGAAAGTATCTCCGTACCCGCCTAATGAAAGCATGTCTTCACCTGCTCTCTCCAAAGTGCGAAAATA
>ERZ1026862.1319-NODE-1319-length-14846-cov-13.633493_pt1 | contig 14846 bp, 16 predicted proteins | sample MGYA00380161_ERZ1026862 | MGnify/ENA primary metagenome ERZ1026862 (study PRJEB33269, sample SAMEA4719797) | human gut metagenome | biome: human-associated habitat; feature: organic feature; material: feces | place: Cameroon | collected 2013-10 ... | reverse complement strand
AAGAGGGAAAGAATAAAAAATCAGAGCCGTGACACAGTTCTGTTTACACTACCCAGCATGAGTAATTTTATTCACTCGGTCATAAGCACCCAACAAAGCGCTCTTGTAATTCTCGACGCTTGAACCGAAGAGGATACGACCAGCACGGCGCTTCTGAGCTGCAGCTGCACCCACCTCTCCAATCGTTTTAGCCATCACCTCACCATCACCTATCAAACCTTTCAAGCCTGGATAGTTCTTTGGATTAGCCAAGATAGATTTAATATCAACGCCCTTAATGTTGACAAACTCATTAGCTGTGAACTGCGCATTCTTTCCCAAGACATACCAAGTCTTGTCACCAGCCTTCATCTCCTCTGTGCTTGAATCCACATAGAGGAAGGCAATAGGAAGTTTTGCACGTTCATCATCATTATACTCCTGATAGAGTCTTTTACGGAATGCCTTCAGTACCTTACCTCCAGTACCGCCTAAACCAATAAGAATGTGATTTTCCTTCATTTTTTTATGTTTTTTATTAATAAATATCTGTATCGCAAAGTGAATCTTCTATCAAGTCACCTGTATTGGTATCCAACGACTCACCATTCATCCCATCAAAGTCAAACGAAGATGAACGTTCTCTGGTCAATATCATAATTATTATAGCCAAAACCATAGACCCCAATATCCACCAAAAACGTTCCCATAAAAACGAGTTTAATTTGTCGCGATATGTTTGAGCTATGACATGTGGCAATTCTGTAACATCCTCAACTTGAAAACTAATATTATTCATAAAAAGGTCAAACATGTAGTTTTCCGACCTTAGTTCGTCTATTATCTCCTTCGTCTCTTCAGAACTTACTGCCCCACTGATGCCCTCAGCAAGTTGTGACACTTCTGTTTCAACAGTATCTACATATTCTTTGGCCTTAAACGCACCAAACATTAAAGTAAACTGCACAAGAAATACTATCGTAAGCACACATCCAGATATATAGAAACCAACGGATTGTACTATACCACGGCTTAACTGACGCAATACCACATAAATTATTGCCATTATGCAAAATGTGGTCAGAAAGCCATATAAAAGACACGAAAAAGCAGAAGATAATAATTCGAAAAATATCATAGTAGTATCAATATTTCTTTAAACATGCTTTAGGTATATAAGCAGTAAACACTGTGCCAACTCCTTCAACCACAATGCCTACACGTGACTGTCCCTTAATACGAAACACATGACCTTCAAGGCCTGCAAACTTGCCATCAATTATACAAACTCTCTCATTCATAGAAAGCGGCATTGAGTCATCTGGAATAAAAAGTTTGCCGTCGTCATCAATGTAATGCCATTTGATAAAAGCTTCCATTTGTTTCTTAGGTATTACCAAAGGTTTTATACCTTTACGACCTATTGTCTTGCCTGTAGCATCTATGTTAGGAACATAATAATGATGAAAAAACGACAAATCACCCTTACCTATATATTTCTTCATCTCCGCCTCAGTGCTCTTCACAAACAGGAAATTCGGAATTAACGACTGCAGCATATGCACACGCTTACCATTGCGCTCATAAACCTTCTTATGACATGGCAAAAAAACTTCTATACCCTTAGCCTCTAAAAAGTTTTTCACCTTATTCTCCTGACCGTATGCAGCCCGCATTAAAAACCAAACCGCCTCTTCCATATTATCTAAGGGAGATGCGGTTGAAATATTTTTATCAGAAGAAATGGTTCTTTCGTTAGGCACATAATCGGGGGTCACCCCATGTTGAACAGAGGGAGACATGGCGACTTTTCTATCAAGTCTTATCGGAGTGCCAACTCCTGTTTTTTGTCCTTTAACCAAAGCGACAATATTAGGCAGTTTGTAATCGTTTGAGCCTTTAACAAATGTATTAAACTCTGAGAGTATATAGGTTCTTAGGTCTATTTAACATCAAAAGGCATAGTTTGGTTTTGCAAAGATATAACATTATTTTATAAATTCAAAGTTTTAATTAACAAAAAACAAAACTTTATATATATTTCTATTCCAAGAAATACATTACCTTAAGCCCAAATCGCTCATTAGAAAAAGCTTATTACCATTTTCTAATGAGCGATTTTGGTTAAATACATTTGATAGCAATCATATTAACATTTGATAGAAAGCAAAAACAGATTTGATAGTAAGCAAAGATACATTTGATAGTAAGCAAAGATTGATAGAAGCAGAACTTCGATAGCAAATGATATCTGTTAAATCATTGAATGAAAGCTACTTACTACACCATTGCACCTATAGTCATCATTTTTTGCTTTTAGATAGGGTTTTTATTGCTATTATTAAGAAAATCAGCTACAAATACTAAAAAACAAGTATAAGCATAAATAGCAGCCTAAAAGAAATTAAAAGACACGACATCCATACTTTATCAAAACCATTTAAAATCTTTATCTAACAAGTTGGATACAGGTTAAAATAGTCTACACAGGATAAGTCCGATAACTATCAAACCTATACGCACTAATGCAGAACCGTTCATCGTAAATCCGAGCCAAATGAGGTACAGCGGTGAACACATGAAGGCGACAATGATAAGGCACATCAATGCGGCAAAAAATGTTTTAGGTCCCATACTTCAATCGATTTTATAGTTATACAGATGTCTCAAGCTGTCGCCTACAATATTGAAAGCAACAATGTCGTGAGCATACTCATTGCTTCCCACTTTGGCAGATAGGAAGAATACGTATGAGCGACTGCCGTACTCATCATCTATACTTACTATCTTCTGCACCTCATGATGGCTGTAATCATCATTAGGTTGAGCAAGTCGAAGCAATGGTCTATGCTCTTCATGCAGCTCGCCATCTTCTGATTTGAATTTCACCACACAATCTATGTCGGGTGCCGTTCCACCCTCGCCAGTATCATGCCATACGGCTGTTACGAGACTGTCGTCAGACACTACTGTGTGGTAAGTCTCGATAGAGTCAGACTTACCTGAACTCTTATCGAGACTTGTATCATGAGACTTGTTCAAACATGAAGAGTATGTAAACAATGTCAGTAGGGCAATGCTACAAAGTTGAAGTTTTCTTTTCATAAATCACTTGTAAACATACATTCTGCCAAGACCTCACCGTCTTCTGCGTATTCTGGGTCGAATGTTACCAATAGTATTCTGCAACCTCGTAAGTTTCCTCCTTTGTCATTGCTTTGTCGATGTTGTCAACAACGAATCTATGGAAGGCGCAATAGTCTGGCTCCCAAAGCTCGGTGGCTTTAGTCCATTCCCGTGGAAAATCGTCAGGACCATGACCGTAGCCAATATTGTCAACCATAGCGGCTACACAAATCTCATCGTCGTCATCCAGTCCGATGCCGAATATTGACACTTCTGTTCCGTCACCGTCATCGCCTTCACATTCGTCTTCCCAATCTGGCACGGCAATGTATCGCTTGTCACCTTTCTGCTTCAGCAGATTAACAATGTCTTTGTATGCTTCTTCGTTACTCATATTGTTAATAATCTCAGTTGTTCGGCGCAATGCCACAAGCAGATTCTCCAAGCTGTTCTCATCTTGCATCTTCACTTCTCGCGGCTTGCTTCCCTGCGCCTCGCCCACGATTCCAACCTTTTCCAACTGGTCCATAATTCTGACCGCACGGTCGTAGCCGATAGACAAGCGCCGTTGAATCAACGAGGCAAAGCCCGAACGCAGTGTTACGATTATGCGTGCAGCTTCCTCGAACAGAGGGTCGAGCGAACTGCTGTCTATGACATTTTCAGAGTCAAGACCATTTTCTACATGCATATCCATCTTTTGATTTTTCTCCATTGTTTATTTTGTTTGCGATTGCAAAGATAGATATAGAATGTCGCAAATCCCAGTGAATGATTTTCAAGGATATTGAAAGAAAGGGGTTAAAAAGAAAACCGACCAAAGATAACAAGCTTATCTTCAGTCGGTTATATTTTTACTATTGTTGAAAACGAATATCAGAAGAGGCGAATTCTAATGACCAATTTGTGGTTAAAACATGTTAACATTGTTAATAAAATAACCTCTAATCCGTTAGACTAATATAACGAAACAAACGAATATAAATATAAAAACAATAAGTTTATGAACAATTTACTTAAGAAACTCCTCTTTGTCATGGTGTTCTGCCTTGTGCAGTCGGCACTTTGCCATGCCGACACATTCAAAGGAAAGATTGTGAACGCCGAGACAGGCGAGATTCTCATCGGAGCAAACATATTCAGCGAGGTGAATCCACAGCCAGGATGGTCGATGCAGAATCAGGCTGAGACCGACAGCACCGGTTGCTTCTATCTCAACAGTGGATGGGAAGGACGCATCATGTTCAAGTTCAGCATGATCGGATATAGGAATTTCCGCAAGGTGGATTATTCTTACGGCAAAGAGGTGAACGACACTACCGACCTTGGCATCATCAAGCTGCAGCCTACTGCCTTAATGCTTAAGGAGGTGGAGATTGCGGCAAAGATGCCACGCATCACTATGGTGGGCGACACCATCGTGTTCAATCCTGAGGCTTTCAAACTGAAGGAGGGAGCACGCCTCGACGAACTCATCAAGAAGTTGCCGGGAGTGGAAAACCGCGACGGCAAACTCTACTGGAACAACAAGCCAATACGCTTGATGATGAATGGCAAGGATATATTTGGCGGCAACCAGATCATAGGCCAACTGCCAGCTGAAGTGGCAAACAAGCTTAAGCTCTACGACCGTAAGTCGGAACTGGCTCGACATACTGGCAAGGATGAAGGCGAGGAGGACCAAGTGCTCGACATTCAGGTGAAACCTGGTTTCCTCGACAAATGGTATGGCACTGTTGAAGCGCAATACCAAACAAAGGAGCGCTACATGTTCGACGTTACGGCAAGCCGACTAAGCGACCACGACCCGCAGATGGTTTATGCCCAGGCCAACAATGCCAACCGCTATATCGACAGAACCTTGAGCTCTTCAATGGACCGAAATATCGACGGCGACGGCAAAAGCCAGTATGGATCGTACAACTATCAGCACAACTGGAAGACCAATGGCACAAGCGACTACTCCGACAACCAATGGAACATAAGCGCAAACATGGGACATAGCGACGGTTGGAACACTATTGGAAAGTCGACCGAAACCTTCTTCCCCAACAAGGAACACACGTTTGCCGTGTCGAACAACTACCGCTACAGCCACAAGCTCTCCCCACAGATAGAGACCCAACTCTTCGCCTACACCGACTCGGTGAACACTATAGAAGTGAACGTGAAGGCAACCTACGAGAAGAGCAGCAACAGCAACGAGGACAAGGGTGCATCGTATGGCTACGACCAAAACAATTTCAAATACCACTCGCTTGCAGACGCCTTTGCCGCCAAGCTTGGCGACGCGCTCTACGAACGACTCATCACCCGCAACAACAACTATCAGTCGAGCGACCAGCAGACACGTGGATTAAACATTGACTACGAGTGGAAGCACTTCATCGGCAAGAAAGGCTCGTTCTCCATCCAAGGCTACACCTACATCAATGGAGCCAACGAGGACACACACATCAACCGCGACCTGGAATATCTGCGCGAAAAGCGTAGCGAGAAGGCATGGCAGTTCTACGACCGAAGCAACCATGCGCTTAGCACCCAACTTGGCGCGTCGTTCGACTATTGGCTGGGCAAGAAGGTGTATGTCAACATCCTTGACAACGTGACCTACTCACGCACACGCACCATACGCAACTTCTTCACCGACACCAACGAGCAGAACGTGGTGGGCGGCATTCCTACCACACTCGACCAGGCAAATGCCATGAGCAACCTCATGCACAAGTGGGTGAACAGATTCACGCTGAAGTCGACCATCACCCCGACGAAGGCGTTGATGATTATGCCTAAGCTCAACTGGAATGTCTACCGCGAGAAGGCCGACTACCGCTACGGACAGCTCGACACAACTGCCGTGCGCACAAGCTACACCTATGAGCCGTCGATATTCCTAAAGTGGAAGATGAGCCGTGTGCGCAACATGGACATCTCGTTTGCCTACAACACCTCTGTGCCCGACTTCATCAGCACGCTCGGCTACCGCGACACCACCGACCCACTGTCTGTGTCAACCGGCAACACATTGCTGCACAAGTCGCACAGCCACACCACTACCTACAACTACCACCGCATGTGGCTGCGCAAGCAGATTGTGCTGGGACTGAACGTTTCCTACAACAAGGACATCAACCCTATAGCCACACTCTACCGCTACAACTCCACAACCGGAGCGTATGAGTCGAAACCCATGAACGTGAAGGGTGGCGACATGTGGAAATTCGGATTCAACTACGACCAAGGCATTGGCGTATACTTCCGACTGATGAACAAATTCAAGGTGCTCACATCCAAGTCGTACGGATTCCTTACCATTGTCGACAACAACGACCCTAACGCCATACCCGACCTCAACCTGCAGAAACGTCTTGGCATTGACGAGAATTTTGAACTGTCGTATGAGGCGGAGAAAGTGCAGCTTACCTTATTCAACGACTTGCAGTGGAACCGCTACCGCTATGACGACGACACCTACAACAGTAGTCCGTTGTACAATAGCCTTGGAGTAAGCGTCAGACTCAAGCTCTCGCCACTCGAAATGTACATACGTCTGTCCGACGACTTCCGCAAGGGCTATGCCACATCCGAGATGAACGGACATAAACTGATGTCGACGGCAAGCATCAGCTACGGTTTCTATAAAAATAAATGCCGATTGTCGCTGTATGTAGACGATATCTTCAACAATGATATCTGGTACGACAACGACTACTCGGCATTCCAGCGCACCGAATCTACGACAAACTACATGCATCACTATGCAAACCTGACGTTCTCGTATAGATTCGATGCGAAAGCTAAGAAGAAATAATTCTGATTAATATCAGAAGAGGCGTCCCATCTTCAATTTCAACTGGTGAATTTGTATCATAAGGTCAAAGTTGGAAGTAACGCTATTGAGGTTGTAATTTCTCTCAAACCATCTTTTCCAACCCTCCGCATCAAGTGAAGGTGTTTCGCCATCAAGAAGAAGAAATTGCAGTTGCGGAAGCTCAAGGTTTTCTCTGTTCGGGAAAGCTTTCTTCCATTCTGTATAAGTGATTATTGCCGTGAGTAGCGACTTCTGGTCGCATTTCTCAGAAAACCAATACATAGGAAATCCATCTTTCTTGAGAGTGTTGAGAGCAGAAAGGAATGGCTCGTCGTCGAGCCATTCCTGCTGCCGCTCATACTGATTCAATATAAACTCCATCCATTCTTTTGGTCCATCGCAGTCAGGCATCACAGGCGAACCTCCTTGCGCCACCCAACATTGTATCTCGTCTTTGAAAGCCTCTGGCAAAGTCTTTACGCTGTTAAGGCATTTCGTGATGTGCTTACGGGTAGTTTCAGGAATAGATGGGCGTGGCGATACAGCTTTCCTCTCCAGCTCGTTGAGGATTCGCCCGATTGCCTTTTTGTTGTCTGTCTTATATACTCTTGAGATAATATATCTGGTTATGCCCAAAGTGTGAAAGTCGTTTTTCAAGAGTTCCATTAGCAAAGCATCCTCGTCCTTGTCCAGATTCATGCACGTCGTGCTGTGGATAGTGTATAGGTCGTCAAAACTTGGACGATAGTGAGCATTACCATGTAGATCCTTGATAGTCTTGACCTCGTTGAATGTGTCACAGACAAAGCGTTTGAGCACCGGGTGCATACGTCCGGCATTATCCTCCATGCGAAGCCATCCGTGCATCAGCTGATATGTCCAATGGAACTGAAGAAGTAGGACACTCTCATTCCATGCCTCAAGCGACTTGTCGACAGCATCCCTGTCCCACGACTCTATGATAACTATTACATGCTTGGTCTTGCCAATAGCAGCAGAACCGTAAATCAACTTGAGCGCATCGTTGACACACCTGCCAGCCTCCTTGCTCATAGGCGATGCCTTGAGCGAGGTGTAGACAACATTGTTGGGATAGTCGGCACCATCTTCCAATAGCTTGTCGGGCTCTACATACAATATATTGTCTATGCACTCCTCGACAAGATAGCTTGCGAAAGCTGCTGCATCGCAAATCACCACAAGGGGCATCTTTGTCTCGACATTGACGTAGCGGTCGAAGCAAACAGTAAGGGAGTCTAACGACAGACTGCCAGCAGAATGTGTGTATTTCCTTAGAAGATTGCCAAATTGAATTTCGGTGTCAAACGTATTTTCACGATTCCGTATCTCTTGCCCATGTGCCAAAGAGTAGTCGTCCATCTTCTTGAGAATTATGCGCTTCTGCTCTTCAAGCCACATCTTATAGAAAGTGATGGATGTGAGTTTCTCCAGAATGATGCATTCCTTTTCGGCATACTCGTGACCCTTTTCTTCGATAAGCTTACGCGAGGTAGAAGTGCTGGGTGCCTCCATCCTGCCGTAGACTTCGGCATAAGTGTCCGAGTAGCGAGAGGCAAATTGTGAATTGCTCCACCGCTTAGTACCGACAAAGTCTTTTATCTTGTTCTGGAGAATGTCATTGAATGTTATCTTCTTTGGCATATTCACATTCCTCATAGTTTCCATTAGACATATATGCCCGTCTCAGACGTTCGTCTTCAAAATCACTCGTAAACATACATTCTGCCAAAACTTCACCGGCTTCAGGGTATTCGGGGTCGAGCACAAGTCCTGGAAGAGTAAGCGGTTCTTCTTGTTCATATATGTATGAACCGATATAGACGTATTCCTTGGGAGGTTCTACCTTATGCCTATCTAAAAATACATCTTTTTCGCGTGCAAGATCAGAGTACTCGTCATCGTATCCTTCGAAATCGTTTAATTCCCATACAAAGCAAAGTTCGTACATCAAGCATTCGAAGAAGAAACGTTCGTTGTTTGCTTCAACAAAGTGGCTATGCGTATCCTCTTGATAAAACATAGGATATAACTTCGGCTCAAACATCCAATTCTTACTTACTTCTTCGACAGTTTCCAGAATTTGCTCTTTGATAAACTTGCTCCAAAGACTGGCAACGTGGTAGGCATTGTCTTTCTTTACTTTCAGATATATTTTCATGTTCGTTTCGTTTAGACCTTTTATTCTGATGGAGGAAAAATCTGATTGATGACAACTTTATTGCTGTCGTCAAAATATATTCCGTCCATATCACGAGAAAAAGAGACAAAACCATCTCCGTCGCATGGGCCGTAGCAGCACAATCTTTCAGCTAAGTCATCATAGAAGGCTTTCATTATCTTCTCGTATAGGTCGGGAGCCTTCTCCTGCAACCAAGGGTCGAACTTCTCCCAATAGTCCTCTTCCTCCACATCATGAAGAATGGTGTCTTGGGCTTCTTTCCATAATGCAAGCAACTTCTCCGCTTCCTCGTCAGAGAATTTGACAGTAACACCGTCATTATCCCAATTTATATATATTTCTACATTAATCTCTTTCATTGTCTGTGATTTTGTTTAGTTACTTTATGATTGATTACTTGCCAGCCACTCCTTGGCAAGAGTGGTGGCAAATGTATAGAAGTCTTCCTTGTGAACATCCGACCACAGCTCTTCGTTGTTTTGAAGATACTCCAGAAGTTGATATCTCAACTCTTGGTCCTCAGTCTTTTCAAGAACCACTTTGATGACTGTAAGCGCACCGTCGTCACCCCAATTTTTGCGTATCATATTCTTCGTCGTTTAGTTGTTTTCTTTTTTACGGATCTCTTGCAGAATAGCCTGGCGCATCCACCATACGGCATAAGCAGCAAAGGTGAAGCCACGCGACTTGTCGAACTTATGGCTGGCACGTAACATTCCGTAACGACTGGCTGCAATGAGTTCTTCGTCAGACAGTCCCTTGCCCACATACTGCTTTGCCACAGCCTTGATAAAGACAGAACCGAGTTCTGCCAACTCGTTCTCCGCATTGGAGTCACCCTGCTGGATAAGGTCAATAAGACGCAAAGCCTCATCGTTGTTAATGATAGGCTTCTTTTCACTGTTTGTTGTAGAATTGTTGTTCATCATATTTTTAATGTTTTTAGTTGTCGCGCGAAATTTACCCTGTTTTTCTGAAATAAAAAAATCAGACCATAGAAAATCAACAAAAAATCAACTTTTTGTTGCAATCATAGTTGCAATCATATCTTATTCAAAGATAGTGCCAACGAGAGTCTCTGTCTATTCTTTCGGAGTTATAAGACTATTGAAGTCGCGAGTCTCAAACTGAGCGGACTCATAGCCTTGGATGTTGAAGTCCGGGTAATGGTTGTACTTGTTCTTTGGCACTATAATCTTTTCGAGAGATGTACAGCCAATGAGCATCGTTGCGTTTATTTCACCAGCACTGCATGTCAATGACGGCTGCTCAAACTCAATCGTCTTTAGTGAAGTGCAGCCGGCAAACGCCATTCGCTCCACAATCTTCACATTCTTGTTTAGATATACAGACTCCAGATGCTTGCAACTTGCAAAGGATCTGTCATAAATCCAGCATTCGCAGTCTTCGCTTATCACGATGTTGAGACTTTTCAGTCCGGAACTTCTGAATGCAGACTTGTCGATAATCTTCAGGTGACTTGGAATATTTATCTCTTCCAAAGCTTTGCAGCAAGCAAAGGCACCTGCTCTAATCTGGCGCAATGTCTCAGGTAAGGCTATTTCCTTTAAATTATAACAAAGAGCAAAACTCTCTTTCCCGATAAATTCTACTCCAGGCATAGTTATCTTGAAGAGCTTTATGCAGCTTGCGAAAGCTCTTGTGCCCAAGTCGACAACAGATGCTGGCAACACCAAATCATGAAGATTGTTAAGTCCCTGGAATGCATAGTCACAGATTGCCTTCACACCGTCTTTCACTTCAAGGTACTCTGGATTGCCGAGTACTTTCAACAAGCGAAGTCCGTCCTCGCTGTAGATTGGTCCGGAAACCTTGTTTCTTTTGGCTTCCTTGATCATTGTCTGCTCTTCTTTTGTCAATCTTGTATCCATATTTATTGTATTTTTTAGTTGAATCAATAACAGAACAGTAAGTCTTGAACTTGTATATCTTCTGTAGTGTTCGTATTCTTTACTTATAATGTCATAACTCTATTTTGCTTAAGTGAATAAAACAGGGTGCAAAGGTAATGCTTTTTTGCCTTTGCACCCTATATCGTTATTCGGAAGAGCCGGAATGCGTTGTCGGAAAATCAGGAAAAGCTATTCTTCTGCCCACTCGCAAAGTCTCATTGTTATCAACAATAGGTTCCTATCCGTTAGCTTCTTTTTCCTTTTGGAAATATAACTTTATGTCTTCGTATAGAGAATGTCTTGCTCCTATCATGTTCCTGTCTATCTTACAGAGAGTAGCTTCTTCAACCGCCTGAAGCAAAGGGGTTCCATGTTGTATGGAGTTTGACATACTGAGCCAATCCCACTGATTTGTCTTTCTGAATGCGTCATTTCCCCCTTTGTTCTCCAAAAATTCTTTCAATTTATCATTCAGACGGACTCCACTCTTTTGAGATTCCCACTTAAGCCATTCCTCTAAATTAGGATAAGCATATTCTACCACGTCAAAAAGCGGAGAAGGCCAACACTCTTCCGTATTATAATACTCTTCGGTAAGGATAATGATAATAGGTTTCTCTATCGCTCTTGCGAGGTGTAAGTAAAAGGCTATCCAGTCTGCATCAAAATCTTCTTCTCCGATGTTTGTTCCTATGATTGCCTTGGTTAATTCATGATTCTTCTTGTTTGAAGTCAAACTGTATTGCGGATTGCCGAACACAAATCGGCACTCCATTTCCGGGTCTATAACATAGCGTACATCTTCGGGCATAGTACACTTGTTGACATCGTTGTCATGTACAACAACTATCAGTACCTTGCCATTGGGTGCCTTGATGTAGTCATTGCAATAATCTTGTAACTGCGTTGGTGATAATCTGTTCATTTACTATACTCAAATTTATGTTAGTTGATTTTCTCTATCTTGAATTTTGGATACTTGTTGCTTACCTTTGTCCTAAATTTTGCAAAAGAAGTTTTATCACCTTTATCTGCCCACTGAGTCATGTATCTTATTTCCTTGTCATTATGCGTAAATGTACCATATTTACCTTCTTCTTCTCGGTAAACCTTTATATTCTGATCGTCACTCACAATCACATGTTTAGTGTTGAGAAATTTAGCAATCTCTTCATCTATTTTCGACACACTGACATTTGGATCAGTTGGATCAGCAAGACGAAATATGACGAACTTCTCTAACACTTCATACATTGTATAACAATCATTACCATTGATTGTATATCTGTTATTGGCACGTTGTCCCTTACTGTCAACTCCCGCCAAACTCTGCGTAAGTTCAGGATCATTAAGAGAAGTGATAGCCGCACGAATTAACATTTCATTGTTCTCAAAAAACACTTTTAATAAGTCACGTTCTTTTTGTTCCATTGCCATTATGATTTTGCTGTTTAATGATTTATTTCCATTATCTTCCTCACCGTCTATTGTTTCAGAAGGTTTGCCAAGCGTTTTTATGTAATCCCTGAGACGAAAACGGTTCTCTTCAGAAATATCATCTTGATTGCAGATGGGTTGAATTATATTATCAAGAAGTTCTTGGTAATTTATTTGTATATATTTTTTACACCTACACTCTGCCTTTGGAATGTCCCTCAAATCACAGATCGTAGGCTTTAGAAATACAAAAAGGTTGATGTCGTTGGGATATGTATTCGTAACATACTGATAGTAGGCTTCTGTCTGATAAAGACTCGTTCTTTTCCCTTTTTGGTTTGATTTATCCCATTGGTTTCCTTTCTCATCTACTTCTTTTATTGTCTCTGATGCCCCAACCTTGTTTTCTATTACAATATGTACGGTTCGCTCCTTATCGGCTATCATAACTGTACATGTAATAAAAATATCAATTTTTCCCAGTCCATAGGGCGGTTGTGTTTGTTTGATATTTATTGAATACTCAGGTCTAACCTCCCACGACTTTATCTTTAGATTCTGATTGTAAATACTTTCCGCAAGTTTCTTGTCATAGAAAGATTCTGGTTGATTCTTAGACCATTTCAACAAGAGCACGATAAGTTTCTTTAAAGAGCCAACATCAGGGTTAGCGTTAAAATCACCATTGTTTAATAGCCACGCTATGAATTGTGTATGACAGGTTTCATGCCTTGCCTGCTTGATTATTTCCCACGTTGAAGGTGTTGCATAGTATTTTTTCAATACGTCTATCGACTCATCGAGATTAAAATTGATAATCAGGTCTTTAATTTCCTGTTCTGTTAGGTTGTCTATTTTCATCTTCTTTTTTTGTATATACATTTCTATTATTCTTCACTCACTTCCCTCAGCTTCTCCCACAGCTTCACCATGGCCAGTGTGTCGAGGCAGCAGTAATCGAGCAGTGCTCGGCGAGCCTTCTTTTGGGCTTCTGGCTCCATAAACTGTATCTGAGGATAAATGCTCATCGCCTCGCCGCCATTCTGAACGCCACCACTGAGATTGTGGTAGTCGAGTTCGGGATCATCGGGGAACAATGCCGGGAGCACCTTCTTGATGGAGAACGAGCCGTTCATGGCTGGCAGGTAATAATAGCCGGCACGGAACGGGTCGAGAAGATCCACAATGTGGGATTCGATGTTTAGAAGATGCGGCGCAAGGTCGGGGAATGCCTCTGCCAGTTCCTTCAGACGCGTACACTCGAAAGCCTTGTTGTAGGCTGTGGTGCAGACGTTGAGCGGAATGTCCTTGCAAAGCTGCTCGGCAAGGGCACGGCGAGGGTCCTCGCCCGATATGCCGAGAAACTCACGATGCTTCAGTTCGCCTCCTTCATGTTCGATGTAATGAAGCGAATACTGAAATGTGACCTGCTGGTATGGATGCGTGCCCTGATATTTCGGTATCACGGTCTGCTCGGTCTCGAAATCGAGGAAATAAAGTGGATAGGAGAGTTTCTTCAGGAACTCACCGATAGCCTTCCTGTTGATATAGGAAGTATTGCCTAATGTGCATTCCAGCTGCAACTGCTGAATGTCGGTGAGCTTCTCCTGTCTCATATCTTCCAACGACAGACGACCTTCGTTCATATGTTCCAATGCCTTCTTGAAAGACATGCGGTACAGGTTGAAGACGGATGGCGAAGGTATGACATTGCGGCTGCAATAGTTCCAGAACGAACAGGCGTATGGCTTTTTGCAATATTCTGCCAAATCCTGCTTAGGTTCTCCACCTTCGAGAACCTTCTTCGCAGCCTTTACCTGGGCTGGTACCTTGACATATTCGTTGGCAACCGCCTCGCTGATATCGTTTATGCGGAAGAATCCCTTCACATCGAGTTCTCCGTCAAGCACATATTCGTTATCGATATTCACAAGATAAGTGCCGGTGATGTTCAGTCCGCAATTGGTGAGCACATATTTCTGATATGCCACATCCTGAGCATACACTTCCTGCTCCTTCAGGTCGGTACTGCTTTTCACCTCATAGATGGCATAGCCCTGGGGTGTCTTGTGCAGCAGGTCGACGGCGCAATAGCATCCATCGTATATAAAAGCTGCCTCGGCAATGTTCTCCGCACCTTCGGCAAGGGCTTTCTGTGTGGCTGCAACCATCGCTCCGAGATCGAGGCGCTGTGTTTCGTCGACAGCCGTCTTATAGGTGGTTGCCTCCACGAAATCGCCGAACAGACGCTTAGCCAGTTCGCCCACTTCGGTACCGGCTTCGAAACGTGCCTTTGTCAACTGGTCAATATCCATTTCTTCGGGTTTGTACTGCTTCAGCCACAATGCCTTGGGACATTGGCAATAAGTGATGTATTTTG
>ERZ1026862.1318-NODE-1318-length-14851-cov-13.152947_pt1 | contig 14851 bp, 9 predicted proteins | sample MGYA00380161_ERZ1026862 | MGnify/ENA primary metagenome ERZ1026862 (study PRJEB33269, sample SAMEA4719797) | human gut metagenome | biome: human-associated habitat; feature: organic feature; material: feces | place: Cameroon | collected 2013-10 ... | reverse complement strand
TACGTGTTCGTGGCCCTCACTTTGCGAGCAAAGTGAGCTACAATGCTGGCGCCGCAACAGCCCTGTCTGCGGCCTTTCGCGGGCTATCACCGATCAAAGCGTTTACCTTGCCAGCGAATAACGAAGTCAGAAAATAGTCAAGACACAAAAAAAGCACGCTCCCAGCTGGGGGGCGTGCTTTTTTCTATGTATTCCTGTCAAGCTCACTTGATGAATTTCTTACGGCCGCGAATATAAATCTGTCCCTTCTGTGGCGCAGAGACAACGCGACCGCTGAGGTCGTAGATGACGTCGTTAGAAACGTCTTTCGTGTTGGCATCAGTCGTGATAAACTCAATGTCCGTCGGGATGTCCGTTGGTTCGATATACCAGAACGAAGGGGCATTCTCTGTGGGCGATGAGGCCAACCAGGGCACCACGCGCGAATTGTCGCCTGCGAGGTGCAGATAAGAATAAGAGGCGTTCGTTGGGTTGGCACACTGGATTTTGCTGAGGCCCTGAACGTTGCTCGTGATGACGAAGATGCCGGCCTCGTTTTTCTCGGCCGTGAGTGTCGTGCGGGCCTCTACGGCCAGCGTGCGTCCAACCATGCTTTCGGCATAAGCCTTGCTGACCAGGTGGTATTTATTGGCGCCATCGGCCGAAGGCACGAAACACCAGTAAGCCTTGTCGGTGGCGGCGTTTGTGCTCGCACCCAGTTCTTTGCTGCTGTTGGCGTTGAGCACATAGTTCTTGGAGCCGCGTCCGTGGTTGCGGATGGTGTAATAACATCCAGTGCTGATTTCCACGCGCGGCGCATTTGCGATGGTGCCATTCAAGCGTTCGTAGCCTTCGCGTGACGGTGCGGCGATGTAAGTGTTGTAGGCCGCGTTGACCATGCTTTCAGCTTCCTCCTTGTATTGTCCGACAATCGTGCCGAAATTACCCTTGGTCAACACCGCGTCAACGATGGGTTTCACGCCGAGCGCCGTCAGGCTGTCGCCGTTGACCGTGGGGTCGTAGGTGTAGGCAGAATCGGTGATCTGCTCGATGGAGTAGTTCTTATAGATGATGGTATATCCGCCACCGTTAGTGCCGTACGTGTCTTCCTCGTAAACAAAACCGATGGTGTTGTTTTTCTGCCACGTCATGGTGCTGTAGGCACTGCTGATGTAAGAGCTCTGGTGGTGTCCGTCCCAGTTCTTCGCAATGGCTTCAGGCGTGCGGTAGTCAGAGAGCGACTTCAAAGACTTGTAGTAGATTCCCACATTGGAGCGTCCGCTGCCGAAAGGCACACTCTGGAGGAGGAGGAACATCTTCTGGTTGTCTTTCTTGCGGGTGACGGGAACGAGCATCACTTCGCCGTTGCAGGCGTTGTTGAGCGCCGTCACGCCGTTGTTGCTCTGGCCAGAGAAGGCCACTTCTCCCCAAGAACCTTCAGCCTTCTTCGTGTCGGTGAAGGTGAAGATATTGAAACGACGTCCGCCGTTGCAGCGGCTCGACAGGAGCACACTGCCGTCGGGCAGTTCTTCAGCCTTCGGCTCGTCGCCGTTGGGCATGGGGCTTACGTCACATCCGCCGAGGAACTCCCATGTTTCGCCAAAGTCGTCAGAATAGAGCACCCAGTTGGCCGTTTCGTTGCTTCCCTGTCGGCAGCTGCTGCCAACGAGGTAGAGGCGGCGGTATTTGTTGACCTTCGTCTTCGTGCTCTGGCAGATTTTTCCGCTGCCGATAAACCAACCACGGATGGGGCCGTAGGCGCTCTTGTCGAACTTCGAATAGACAAACTCTTCGTCGATGTATTGAGGTTCGCTCCAAGTGGCACCATTGTCGTTGCTATACCAGCGTGCCCATCCCTGATGGTGGTCGCGCGTGCCGCTGAAGAATCCCGGCGTGCCCGAACAAGAAGTGATGATCATGCGGGGGCTCTCGCTGTCACCAACGATGCAGGGGTCGCCATAGCCAGCCTTCTGGTGTCCAACGGCAGTGTTGCCGTCGCCCGTCATCACGGCCGGCTTCAGAATGTTGTCCCAGGTCTTTCCGTTGTCGTGGCTGCGGCGGATGTGGAGGTCAATGCGTCCACTGCCGATGTCGGCGCGGCTGAAACGGTAGTCGGCAACAGCCACGACAGTGCCGTCGTAGGCCGTGGCGATGGCTGGGATGCGGTATGGGATGTCGCCCGATGTGCGTGTCGGGAAAATCTCCACCTGAGGCTCCGGCTCGATGTATGCCTTGCGGATGCTCACCTTGAAATTCGTCAGGATGACGCCCGCGTTGGCACCCGAGAGGGTGAACGAAGCCGTGGGCATTTTGAGGCCTTTGCAGGCGAGAGACTGCGATGTCTTGGTGGTGGTGTACGACTTGCCAGAAGCATCAATCACCTTGACAGCCGTGTTGTCGGCCATGACGAAGTCGAAACTGTAAGCCGCGATGCTGTATTCTGCACCGGCGGTCAGCGTGTAAGCCTGAGGATTGTAATTGCCCACGTAGGCCTGGATGCGTGTTTCGTCGGAAGCCGTCACGTTCATGTTGTTGTATCCAGCGTCCAAAACGAGTTTCGGCTCGCCGGCTTTCGATGTCCAGGTCTTGGCCCAGGTGCCGTTGCTTGTGGTGAAGGAGCCTGTGGCCATGTTGACAGAAATGTCGCGTTGCGCCCATTCCCAGCGGATGGTGCTACCAGCGTCGGCACCGCCATTCCAGAAGGCGAATTTGCCATCGCGGTTGTTGACCTTGTTGCTGGTGTAGCCCTTCTCATACATATAGTAAGCCTCGACATTATTGCCCAGGTTGCTGCTCTTGGCAAACTGCCAGAGAGCCGTGTAGCCTTCAGGAATCTTGTTCTTGTTGACCATGATGGGATAAGATTCCCCACCAGTCGTTCCCAGCATCTTGACGGGAGCGGCAAGCACCATGTCGGGACCAGCTTCCTTGTTGATGATGGTGTAGCCCTCCGTGTCGTTACCCGTGCGGCGCCAGAGGTCGGCGTCGGCGTAGGTCGTCTTGCTCGTTGTCAGAGAAATGTAAGATTTCGAACCGTTGTTGCTGATGTACAAACCGCCCGCGCCGATGCGCATGGTGAACCAGTCCACAATGGATTCGTCTTCAACGTTGAGTGCTTCGTCAACGATTTCGCCCTTGTCGCCGTCGGTCACGTCGCCCAAGGTGTAGACGTTGGAGAAGGCGTCTTTAAATCCCAAAGAAGGGCCGCTCCATTTGTTCCACGTGCCGTCGGCGTTCTGGATGAACGTGCCGTCTTGTGTGCCGTTGGCACGCTTGGACACGAGAATCTTGCCGTTTTTAACTTCCGTGACGGAAGCCACCTTGAAGCAGCAGTAAATCGAGTCATATTTCTCCATCAGTCCGGCATTGTTGTTGATGCCTTCGTTGCTGCCCTTCCAAACGAGGTAATAGCCAGTGGCCACATTTTTGAAAGCGAAGATGTTGTTGCCCTTCTTGATGGCCACAAACTTGGCGCGGTTGCCGTAGCTCTTGGCGGCCAAGGCGTTGGCAACGCCAACAGCCAGCGCTTCGTTGTCAGCATAAAGCGGATAGCAAGTGCCGTTTTTCTGTCGGTTGGTGATGGTGTAGGTGCGGCCGTTCACGATTTCTGCCGCTCCCTCCTGAGCCGTTCCCTTCACCACTTTGATGGGCGTGGGCTCTTCCTTGATGTCGATGTCCGTCACGTCCGTGAAGCGCCACTGGCAGCCAGCATCAGCGCGGTCTTGTGCGTTGGTGTTGCCGCCATACCAGTTGTAAACAGGATAGCCCTCCTTCGTCGTGGTGTTCAGCTCACAAGTGCTACCGCTGCGGATGATGTAGAGTTCGAGCGTGTTGGAATATTCCACCTTCCATCCGGCCTTTGGCGCCGTTGCCACCAGTTTGACCTGCTTGTCAAAGGAAGCGGAAGGATCCAGATAAGCGTTTGCACCGACGTTCTTGATGTTGAAAGCGCCGTCCGTGCGTTTCTCAAAAGTCCAGCGATAAGATGCATAGCCAGGGTTTGACGGGTTGGCATATACGCCCCCGTCCTTCGCATAGGCAAAAAGACTGGCGCGGAGCGGCGTGCAGATGGCAAAATGCTTGCCAGTCACGTTTTCCGCCGTCGGCGTGTTGATTTTGCTTTTGAGGTTGTTGAGAATCGTGTTGGCTTCCGCCGCCATCGTCTTCAGTTCTTCAAGCGTGGCACCCTCCTTCGCCATGAGATTCTTCATAGCGTCGAGCTTCGCATAGAGGTCCTTGACAGCGTCCTTGCTGTATTCTCCGAGGCCCGTTCCCACCTTGATGGAAGCAGCGGCCGTGATTGTGTTGTTGAGCGCAGTGCGTGCTTCAAACATCGCCTTGAGGTCCTTCGCCTCCTGGTCGGTGATAACCATGCAGTCGCCGATAAATTCGGCCAGTTTGCGGGCCACGACCACATAGCCAGCGCCGTAGAGATAGTTGCCAGAGAAGTAGCTACCGTTCGCTGTGCCAGCAGAAGTGGCGAGCGAAGAATAGATGTCGATAAAGGTGAGTTGCTCGTCGGCAGCCGCCGTTTCCTTCAGCCAGTCGTTAAACTGCTTGATGCGGCTGTTGGCATTCGCTGTCGGCATCAGGCTGACCAGCGCAATGGGCGTGCTGGAAGAGACGTTGCTCTTGAGCTTCTTCACCAGCGCCGTATAGTTGTTCTTGGCGGTGGTCAAGTCCGTGCTGCCGTTGATGTCCTCCGTTCCAGTGTAGAGCAACACCTTCTTCGGGTTCTCGCGCACCACGCCTTGCCCCTTGTTGGAGAACGCGGCATCCACGAATTTGCTGACGGTTGCAATGTTGCCGCCGTAGCCCCACCATGAACCGCGGTTCTTCACGTTCTGGTTCTGGAGCAATTCGTTCCATTCGCCGTTCTTCACCATCTCGTCGCCGAAGAAGAGAACGTCGGTCGATTTGATGGGCAGGACACTGAAATAAGTGGCACGCATGCCGTGTGCACCGCCGAGGCCGGCCGTGTTCTGAAGTTTTTCGGTGTTGGCAGGATAAGAAGAGGGGAGACCAACGTAATCCTTGATGGCATCCACCCAGAGTTTGTAGCCATAGGCTTCGAGGTGGAGGTAGTCGAGCGAATAAGGCGCCCCTTTGAGGATGCCGCCCATCTTCGAATAGAGGTCCACGTAGGTCGTGTTCTCGTTCTTGGCAGCGATGGCCTTGATCAGTTCGTTCGTTGCCTGAATGGTCTTCGGGCTTTTGTACGCCTGGTCTCTTGCAGGGAGGATGCTCTGCAAATAAATCTGCGTGTTGGGACTTTCGCGGCGGATGATGTCCACCGTCTTCGCGATGTTGTCGGCGATGGATTGTTCCGTGCAGTTAGTTCCCAAGTCGTTCGTACCGATTTTGATAAACACCTTAGCAGGCTTGAAGCGCACCCAACTTTCAACGTTGGCAAGCACTTCATAACTGTAGCCGCCGGAGTTTCCGCGGTTGACGATGCGTGGGTCGTTGCCAAAAGCTTCGGCCCACACGTGCATGTCGGTGATGGAGTTGCCGGCAAAGACAATGGCGTCCTTCGGCAGTTTCATCACCTTCCACGAGTCGTAGCGATGCAGTCTGAAAGCATCATCAGCATGCGCCACCTGCAGCATGGAAAACAGCATGACTGCAGCGAGGAGTAGGTTTTTGATTTTCATTTAAATAATGATAGGTTTGTAGTTAATGTTGGTTCGTAGGTTTTGTAGGCCCGTGGCCATTTAAAAGGTTCAGACATAAGGGGCGTACATGCAACTGGCCGATGCCTTAATAATCAGAATTGCCAATTACGCCTAACACTGAATTGCAAAAATACAAATATTTTTCAGCTCTCGCCACTCCCGCGCTTAATTATTTCACAGTAAGCAAGTTAAAAAGCAACTTTAAAAGCCGCTACGCTCTAGGGGCCGCGGCATTCTGCTGCCTCAACGGGTATAAAAACGAAGACCCCCCTCTGCCAGGCGGCAGAGGGGGAAATGGGGTATGGTAGGGGAATTGGAAAATGAAAGCCAAACGCTGTTCGATGAGCGGATTTAGTTTTGGAGGAAGCTGATACGGTTGTAAACTAATTCTTTCCCCATTACTAAAGTTATTTCTGGACCACCTAATTTATACCTCGATATTTTTACAAGGGTTGAAAGTCTCTTGTTCTCTGTGAAAGACATATCCCAACTGGTTTGATACACACTTGGTGTTGCCTATCATTGCATCCACATTATAGTGAGAGTGACCATATATCCAAAAATCAATACCGCTATCCTTGATGTAATCCTCCAATTCCACAGTGAAGGCTCCATTGGCTTTGCTGTCGGCGAACTTGGGACATTGCATTTGAAAAGACGGAACGTGATGGGTGACAACAACCTTTTTTCTGGCTTTGCTGCATGAGACAGCTTCTTTCAAAAACGTAAAGCACCTTTCATGCTCACGGTTAAAGTCTGCAAAGGTGAGAAGTTCTCCATTGAAGAGGATACGTCGGAAGTCGCTTATGACTTGCTCCGTATAGTACGCCTCCTTCAGTGGAATCTTAGACCACAATGTCGTTATGATGAAATCGATGTCACCAATATGTATAACAGCATTATAATAGCAGTGAACATTGGGGCGTATTTCAAGGCAATAGCCATCGTTAAGCTTGGCAATGTCATAGTATTTGTAGAACTCATGGTTGCCCATGCAGGCTATGACTTGCTGATAGTTCTCAGAAGCCCAGTCCCAGAAGGGATGCTTGGAATAGTTCTCGTCTCCCAGGTAGCCGATGTCTCCAGCCAGAACGAGAATATCTCCTGTTACTTGCAGGGGATTCTCCTTCAGGAATCTCCAGTTGTCGGCAAACTCCAGGTGGAGGTCTGATGCATATTGTATTTTCATAATTGTTCTGTTGTAAATAATTCGTCTAATTGTTCCAATAAAGCCTCGATGAATGATGAATTCTGATCAAGAGCTCTGGCAAGAGGTTCAGACAGTTTGTCCCAATCGTTTCTGATTGAGGAGACAAATTCTTTTATACAAGCAACAATCGGTTCTGGAGCAGTAATCTCGCTGTTTTCCATGATGACCACGTTCTTCAGAACATCAGACCGGTGTTTCTTGATGTCTTTACTGTTGACATGCTTTCCGTTAGTTTTGTCTTGTAACAGATTGAGATAAGCACGTGCTTTCAGAGCTATGAGTGCAGCAGAATCCGCATGGCGAATCCCATTGGTCAGTTTGCTGTGCTGGATGGTGAAGTGATAGAAATCATCATCCATGATGATTGCACTGAGACTTGATGTTTCCTCATCAATCGGAAGTGGTTCTATAGTCAGTCCCTTTGGCTCACCAAGAATGTCTGGATGCCGTGAGAGCAGTTCTATCATTTCTGGATAGTCTGGTTTGCCATTGACAAAACGATACAATTCGTACTTTGGTGTTTCACCTTCCTCCTGCTTGCGTTTTTCCGGACGATAACCGCCTTCTCGTACGAATTGCCAAAAATGCTCAGCAAAATCAGCAGTCATCTTTTCCACAACAACTATCATATCAATATCGTGGGTTGCACGCGGACGTACTGTTGTTCCGGTCATGGTGATGTCACAGGCAGTTCCACCGATGATGACGTAGTTATCTGAATAGGCTTCAAAAGCCTCACGAAATTTCTCTAATCCTTCCATTCTATTTCATTAATTAAACGTTCAACTTCGCCTTCCACTCGTGGGTCTTCGTCCTCGCGCAGCGAAATGGCCAAAGATAATTTATCCACCCATTCGGCTTTCACACCAATAGCGGTGACAGGTGGGTATTTCCAAGCCTCTATGATGATGTTTCCGTCAAATTCGTTGGGGCGCACCAAGGCTTCAGAAGATTTGAAATTCCGAAGCTGTTTAACAGACATCATGATGGTTCTTTCAGGATCAGGATTCAGCCTCGTGTAATGTGCAAGGGCATTGATGCCACATTCAGGAAAAGAATCGTCAGAAAGCAGGCCGTCACAGTAAATGCGTTCTTCAACAGGATTAACGAGGAACGGTTGGGCTTGCTCCCACAAATTCATTCCTTTCATGTTAAAGTGTATGACCTTCCGCTTGGAGGCTTCAGCCACTTTTTTGCAAAGCCCCAAGTCTTCAAGGCAAGTGAGGCCAAGTGTAATACTTGCGTAGGAATATGGAATCTTGTCCTCAATGTCACGTGCAGCCATTCCCTCAATGCTCCCTATTTGTAAATGATAGAGCAGCAAGTATTGTGCGACAGGCGTTAAAGTCTTAGCCTGTTTGGTCTTACGAACGCGCTCGTTTGCCAGAAGCATTGGCAAATGGATATATTTTTCAGAAACAACGAAATACACGTCCTTGTCGATGAGCCTCTGCCGTTCATAGGCAGGACAAGCAGGCAGCAAAAAGACGATAGGAAGTTGTAACAACGAGGTGAGGTTGTTTGCTGTAACAGACAAACAGCGTGGTGTAGCCACTTTGCCTTTAGGTTCTGCGAATAGTAATGGCATACCATGAAATTCTCCATCGTAGAACTTGTATGTCAATAAGTCTCCGATGGTGGCACCTTCCATCTGCGCCTTGCTTCGTTCCTGCAGCTGTATAGGTCTTCCTAATATGGCAATCTCCTTTGTTTTAATCATTATGCTCTATTTTAATACACCATTAAAACGAAGCAAAAGTATTAAAATAATCTGATCTAATCAAGGGTTTACGGGGATTTTAGATAAATCGGCTCAACCGTCTGCCGCTAAACGCTCGAATCCCTGCTCTATACGCTGAGCTGCATCTACGTTCACGACCGTCGCCTCAACAGGTATAAAAACGAAGAAATCCCTCTGCTGATGGCGGCGGAGGGGGAGATGTGGTATGGGAAGGAAGGGGGAGAAAGGGGGCATAGAGGATAGAATGCCGTAGGCCATTCTGCAGAATAACTTAGAAACTTATACAGGGATTTTTTTGATATTGTTTTGATGCCTGTTTATTGAATCCAACAATTAAGCAGGTATTGACGCTGACTATGTTAAAATTAATTTGTACCTTAGCAACGTGCATGAAGATATGGCCAAGGATGGAAAATCAGACAGGGCAACTTCATGTCCAAACAATTTTTCACTAACCAATCCAAAATTTTATTCATATGAATACGTACGAAGAACTCACAGGATCATACTCCTTAACCAAAACCATCAGTCTTGCTTTAAATCCAATTGGTGAAACCCTTAGGCATATAGAAGAAAAGGGTTTTATAGCCCAGGATGAGCAAAGGGCTGAGGATTATAAAAAGGTCAAGGACATCATTGACCGTTACCACAAGTATTTTATAACGATGTGTCTTGATGGATTCAAATTCTCCACGGACAAACTGATGAAATATGTGGCATTGGCGGAAAATGCAAAGCGGGATGAAGATGCCTTCGATGAGGTCAAAACCCAACTGCGCAAAGAAATAGTAGCGGCCTTCGAGAAAGGAGAAACCTATAAGGATCTATTTAAGAAGGAACTCATTTTGGAGCATCTTCCAAATTTTGTAACGGATGAAAATGAAAAGCGCTTGGTGGCCAGTTTCAACAAGTTCACCACCTATTTCACGGGGTTTCATGAAAACCGAGAGAATATGTATTCTGATGAGGCCAAGTCTACTGCCATCGCTCACAGACTTATACATGAAAATCTGCCCATGTTTTACGATAACATGAAGTCGTTCAAGAAGATTGCGGCGTGTGAAGATTGCATAGATTTTGCTGAATTTGAAGCAGCGTTTTCAGAAGAGTTCAAGGAATTTAAAGTTGAACACTTGGCCGACATTTTTCAACTTGAGTATTTCAACAACACGTTGACCCAAAGGAAAATAGACTTCTACAAGTTGGTCATTGGCGGAAAAGTGTTGGAAGATGGTACGAAGTTGAAGGGCGTTAACGAATATGTCAACCTCTACAATCAGCAGCACAAGGATGCCCGTCTGCCCTTATTGAAGCCGCTATACAAAATGATTCTGAGCGACAAAGTCGCCCTGTCGTGGCTTCCTGAGGAGTTTAAAAGCGATGAAGAGATGGTGGAAGCCATTCAGGAGATGCACAAAAATCTCAAGGGGGCTTTGACGGACAATGCAGAAAACAATTTGCGCGATTTGCTGCTCAATATGGATAAATATGACTTGGCGCATATCTACATAGCGAACGACCTTGGCCTGACGGATATTTCCCAAAACATATTTGGGCAATATGACGTCTACACGTCTGCCATCAAGCGGGCCTTGCGCAACGAATATGCCCCGACTCCAAAGGAGCGTCGGAATCCGGAATTATACGATGAGCGCATCAATAAGCTGTTTAAGTCAAGGACGAGTTTCTCAATTGCCGAACTCAATTCTCTGGCTGATAGCGACCACACGATTGAGAATCATCTCAAACAGTTGGGCGCTGCCGAGCGCAACGGGAAGCAGGAAATAGACCTTTTCTCCCAAATAGAGACTGCTTATGCCAAGGCAAGCGACATCCTCTCTGGAAAGCATGGCAATATCGGACAATCGGAGGCAGAAACCGCGCTCGTCAAAAACTTGCTCGATGCCTATAAGTCCCTGCAACACTTTATAAAACCTCTGCTTGGACATGGCGATGAAGCGGAAAAAGACAACGAGTTTGATGCAAAGCTCCGCGCGGCCTGGGATGCGCTTGACATCATTAATCCTTTGTATAATAAGGTGCGCAACTGGCTTACAAGAAAGCCATACAGCACGGAAAAAATCAAGTTGAATTTTGAGAATGCACAGCTGTTGAATGGGTGGGACAAGAATAAGGAAACAGATTGCACTTCCGTTCTTCTCCGCAAGGATGGCATGTACTATCTTGCCATCATGAACAAGAAAGCAAACCACGCCTTTGCTTGCGATGAACTTCCTGCCGACGGCGATTGTTATGAGAAAATCGACTACAAGCAAATCGCTTTGCCTATGGGGTTGGGAGCCTTTGTCCGAAAATGTGGGAAAACTGCCGAAAAACTTGGGTGGTCTTGCCCTGAAAGATTGAAAAATAAGGATAAAAAAATCATCACTAATGACGCCGAGGCTGAGGGCGTTTTGCCTGATTTGATAGATTGTTATAAAGCCTTCCTGAACACCTATGAGAAAGACGGCTTCAAATATAAGGATTTCAATTTCAAGTTTAAGCCTTCTTCTGAATATTCGTCGCTCGTCGAATTTTTTGCCGAAGTTCCTTCGCAGGGATATAAAATTGCATTCCGCAAGGTGTCGGTTGCATATATCAACCAGCTTGTTGAAAGTGGCAAACTCTATCTCTTCCAGATATGGAATAAGGATTTCTCCAAGTTTAGCAAAGGAACGCCCAACATGCACACTCTCTATTGGAAGCAGCTTTTTGATGAACGTAATCTGGCAGATGTCGTTTACAAACTCAACGGGCAAGCGGAGGTGTTCTACAGAAAACGCAGTTTGAAACTGGAGGAAACCACCGTTCATCAAGCCCATCAGCCCATTCCAAACAAGAATAAGCAAAACGAGAAGCGACAAAGCCAATTCAACTATGACATTGTTAAAAACCGCCGCTTCACGGTTGATAAGTTCCAGTTCCATGTGCCCATCACCCTCAATTTCAAAGCAACAGGACGTGGCAATATTAACGATAAGGTGCTTGAAATCATTCGGAACAATGGCATAAAGCATGTCATTGGCATTGACCGTGGTGAGCGCCATCTGCTTTATCTCTCTTTGATTGATTTGAAGGGGAACATCATCAAGCAGATGACCCTCAATGACATCGTCAACGAGTATCGTGGCCACACTTATGCCACCAACTACAAAGACCTGCTGGCTGAGCGTGAGGACAATCGGACAGAGGCACGGCGCAATTGGAAGAAAATTGATAACATCAAGGAAATCAAACAAGGCTATTTGGCGCAGGTTGTACACATCATCAGCAAAATGATGGTTGAATACAAAGCCATCGTCATTCTTGAAGACCTGAATATGGGCTTCATGCGTGGCCGGCAGAAAATCGAACGTAGCGTGTACGAGCAGTTTGAAAAATCGCTGATAGAAAAGCTCAACTATTATGTCGACAAACAGAAAGATGAGGAAGAAGTGGGCGGGTTGCTTCACGCACTTCAGCTGACAAGCAAATTCAAAAGTTTCAAAGAACTTGGCAAGCAGAGTGGCTGTCTCTTCTATGTTCCTGCCTGGAACACGAGCAAAATCGACCCCGTCACTGGCTTTGTAAATCTCTTTGATACGAAATCTGTTAAAGGAGAAAAGGCGCGGGCATTTTTCTCAAACTTCGATGCCATCCGATACAACGCTGAAAAGGACTGGTTTGAATTTGCGTTCAACTATTCTAATTTCACCGATAAAGCCAAAGACACGCGTGAGAAATGGACGCTCTGCACTCACGGCACAAGCATACGTACGTTTAGGAATCCCAGTAAGCTCAACCAGTGGGATAGCGAAGAAGTGGTGTTGACCGATGAATTTAAAAAGGTCTTTGAAAAAGCCGGCATTGACATCTGTGGCAATTTGAAAAACGCCATCTGTGCGTTGAAGGAGAAAGCGCATCTTGAAAAACTGATGCAACTCATGAAATTGCTGCTTCAGATGCGCAACAGCAAACCCAATACCGAAGTCGATTACATGATTTCGCCAGTGGCCGACGAACAGGGGAACTTCTACGATAGCCGTTGCGGCAACAGCGCGTTGCCCGACAACGCGGATGCCAATGGTGCATACAATATTGCCAGAAAGGGCCTGTGGGTGATAAAGCAAATTCGCGAAACGCCAGCGGGAAAACGTCCGAAATTGGCCATCAAAAATAAGGAATGGCTCAAATTTGCCCAGCAAAAACCATATCTGGATGACTGAATATATTCCGCTTTCAATGCTGAATGACTTTGTCTTCTGTCCGTACTCCATATACCTGCACAATGTGTATATGGAGGCGGACGAAGACTTGTTTAAAGCTCCGCCACAAACAAAAGGGACCATTGCCCACCAAGGGATTGACAAGAAAACGGGCAGCACCAGAAAAACAGACCTCATGTCGTTGCCTGTCTATTGTGATGAACTGGGCATCTCAGGAAAAATTGATGTTTACAAACAAGCACAGCGCCTGCTGATAGAACGGAAAAACTGTCTGAAAAATATCTTTAGGGGGCAGGTCTATCAGTTGTGGGGGCAATACTTCTGTTTGAAGGAAATGGGCTTCGAAGTAGACAGGTTGGCTTTTTACGAAATTTCCACCAACAAGATGATTGACGTGGAAATGCCTGGCAGTCGGGGTAAGCAAGAACTTGCAGACTTCATCGAGAGATTCAAAAAATACGACCCTGCCTCCACCGCATTTAAGGTGAATCCCAATAAATGCGCCCATTGTATATATTGCAACCTTTGCGACAAAACAGAGACAGATAATGTTTACATCTAAGGACTTGGAAATGCGCACGATTTTTGTGGTTAATTGCATTGAACACAACCGCAGCCTCAGAGTGAGCAGCGGAGAACTGATGCTGGAGGAGATTGACGGTGACAGGAAAAAGACACTCACCAAAATCCCCTTCCAGAAAATGTTGGCGCTGTTCGTTGTCGGGCATATAACAATAACCACGCCCCTTATAGAGAAGTGCAAACTGCATGGGGTGGCCCTCGTGGTGATGAAACCCAATTTGCGCCCAGTGTTCTTTTGGGCGAATGCAGCTGAGGCCAACTATCTGCTCCGTAAACGGCAGTTTGAATATGGGCAGGAAGACCTGACGATTGGGAAAATACTGATACGCAACAAGGTGGAAAACCAAAGAGCGGCTTTGACCAAGACGAGGCGTAAAGATGAAATCATCTGCAATGCCATCAGCCAATGTGAAGCAGCACTCAACTTCATAGACGACGTCATAGACCACAACCAGTTGATGGGGTTGGAAGGTATCGTGGCCAAAACGTTTTTCGCGGCCTATTTCCAAAACCAGAATTGGAAGGGGAGACATCCAAGGATGAAGTGCGATGCCATGAATGCAACGCTGGACATTGGATACACCATATTGTTCAATTTCATGGAATGCTTCATCAGAATGTTCGGCTTTGATTTATATGTCGGTGTTTACCACCGCCTGTGGTTCAACCGCAAATCATTGGTTTGCGATTTGATGGAACCTTTTAGGTGCATCATTGATCATGCCACTTTGTTGGCCTTCAATAGAAAGCAATTCTCAGAGAAGGATTTCTCGGTGGTGAAACAGGAGTATCGTTTGAAACATGAAAAATGTTCCTGCTATTATAAGGTGTTTTACGATGCTTTGATTGAGCGGAAAATGGATATTTTTAAGTATGTCCAGCAATATTACAGATGCTTCATGGGCCGTAAGTCGGTGAAGTCATATCCCACGTTTAAGTTTTAGGTATGATCATTATAAGCTACGACATCTCAGACGACAAGATGCGCACCAACTTCTCGAAAATGCTGAAAAAGCATGGCGCAATACGGCTGCAGTTTTCTGTTTATGAGGCAGTCAACACCAAGAGGATTATAGAGAACCTCGTTGCAAAGATTGAGTCTTATTCCAAACACTTTACAGCTGACGACAGCGTCATCATATTTGATGTGGATGTAGATAAACTGACGAAATATGGGTGCGCTATACATAGAGACCAGCCTATAGTATACTTCTGAACTACAGACCATACTCTCTATGTGCGCTCCTTATTACTCCTATATGCTTGACAGCCAATAAAATAGTTTGTTGGGATGTAAGGAATTTTCGTAAGGGGGAGTTTTTTTATTACAAATATACTTCAATGTACACCCTAATTCAGAGTATTTTATGTAATTTTGCAGGTAAATAGAGGCTATAGGCCTTTTATAATTTCTACTATTGTAGATAATCAACCAAATAAAATACGCATAAATGGCTAT
>ERZ1026862.1313-NODE-1313-length-14914-cov-10.189986_pt1 | contig 14914 bp, 7 predicted proteins | sample MGYA00380161_ERZ1026862 | MGnify/ENA primary metagenome ERZ1026862 (study PRJEB33269, sample SAMEA4719797) | human gut metagenome | biome: human-associated habitat; feature: organic feature; material: feces | place: Cameroon | collected 2013-10 ... | reverse complement strand
CGCCCCATGGCTCCACCCCTTCTGCCGCCCCATGGGTTGCGTTCGTCGCAGCTCGGCTGCGTCGCTTTCCCCTCTTTCCTCTTCCTTTCTTCCCTCATTCCCCTTCCCATCTTCCCTCCTCTCCTATTCCCTCTTATTCACCATCTTTAACTAATCATCCAAAAGAATCCCTCTTTTTATTTTGCCGTATCAACTTTATTCTATATTTTTGCATCAAATACTAACCACGATAACCTATTTGGCAAAATGATCTATGTTTCGTTACCCACTACGCAGACAAGAAGGCTAAGTTTCTACCTCGCCATGGAGGAGTTCGTAGCCCGAAATATCAATACCGCCGACGACTGCTTCTTTATGTGGCAGGTGGAGCCAAGCGTGATATTCGGACGCAACCAGCTCATCGAAAACGAGGTGAACATCGACTATTGCCGACAAAACAACATCAAGACTTATCGACGAAAAAGTGGCGGAGGCTGTGTGTATGCCGACATGAACAACATCATGTTCTCTTATATCACACAAAGCGAAAATGTTTCGCTCACCTTCGACCGCTATATTAATATGGTGGCTGAAATGCTGCGCTCTCTCCACATTCCTGCCGAGGCTACAGGCCGCAACGACATCATGATCCACGGGCGCAAGGTATCGGGCAACGCCTTCTACCATATTCCCCACCACTCTATCGTCCACGGCACCATGCTCTACGACACCAACATGCAGAATATGGTTGCCACCCTCACCCCTTCCGACGAAAAGCTCGTTTCCAAGGGCGTAAAAAGCATCCGACAGCACATAGCCTTGCTGAAAGATTATATCTCGCTCAGTCTCGAAGAGTTTAAGCAGTATACCAAAGACAATCTCTGCAGCTCCGAGATAACTCTCACCGATGCCGACATCCTTGCCATCGAAGAAATAGAGCGCGAATATCTAACCCAAGAGTTTATCATGGGCAGCAACCCTCGCTACACCAAGGTAAACAAAATGAGAATCGAGGGCGTAGGCGAACTCGAAGCTCGCCTCGAAATCAAGGGAGGCATCATTAAGTCGGTCAACATCCTTGGCGACTACTTCCTCGTTGGCGACATCAATGCCGACATCATAGCGCCTCTCATTGGCAAACCTTACGACTTGCAGCACATCTCTCTTTCGCTGCCCGATCATACCGAACTTACTATACGCAACCTAAACAAATATCAATTAACCGAATTATTATATGGAAAACAAGAGAACTTGTCTGTATGACAGACACGTAGCGCTCGGAGCCCTTATTTCTCCTTTTGGCGGCTTCGACATGCCTATCCAGTATTCATCTATCGTTGACGAACATCAGGCGGTGAGAAATCATTGCGGAGTCTTCGACGTAAGCCACATGGGCGAAGTCGTAGTAACGGGGCCTGATGCCGAGAAATATGTAAACCATATCTTCACCAACGACATCAAGGATGCACCTCTCCATAAGATTTTCTATGGCATGATGCTCTATCCTAACGGAGGCACCGTCGACGACCTTTTGGTATACAAGATGGGCGACAACAATTTCTTCATCGTCATCAATGCTGCCAACATCGACAAGGATGTGGCATGGATGCTCCAAAATGCCGAGGGCTTCGATGTTGTCATCGACAATCAGTCTGAATACTATGGCCAGGTTGCCATCCAGGGTCCTGAAGCAGAGCGCGTGGTCGAAGAGGTGCTTGCGTTGCCATGCTCAGAGCTCACTTTCTATACCACCAAGACTATCGACATCGATGGCGAAACCATCGTCCTCAGCCGCACAGGCTATACTGGCGAAGATGGCTTCGAAATCTATGGATCACATAAATTCATCCAGGCTCAATGGGATAAGCTCATGGAGAGCGGACGTTGCAAGCCTTGCGGACTCGGCTGCCGCGACACTCTTCGCTTCGAGGTTGGTTTGCCTCTCTATGGCGACGAACTTTCTGCCGACATTTCTCCTGTCATGGCTGGTCTCGGCTTCTTCTGCAAACTCGACAAAGAGGAGTTCATAGGCAAAGAGGCTCTTGCCGAGCAAAAGGCTAATGGTGTAGCCAGGAAGGTTGTGGGCATCGAGCTCAAAGACAAGGCTATTCCTCGTCATGGCTATACCGTTCTCAATGCTGCAGGCGAGCCTATAGGCGAAATCACCACAGGCTATCATTGCATCTCTGTCGACAAGAGTGTAGCTATGGCTCTCATCGATGCTGCCTACGCCAAGCTCGACACCGAGCTCAAGGTGCAAATCCGCAAGAAGGTCTTCGATGGCATAGTAGTAAAGAAGAAATTCTACGATAAGCACTATAAAAAGTAAGCTTCTAGAACATCTAGTAAATCTAGAACATCTAGTAAAAAATCAATAACAACTAAACAATATTAATATTATGGCAAAAGTAATTGAAGGACTCTATTACAGCGAGTCGCATGAATATGTAAAAGTAGAAGGCGAGTATGGATATGTAGGCATCACCGACTATGCGCAGCATCAGCTTGGCAACGTGGTCTACGTTGATATGCCAGAGGTCGACGACGACGTCACCGCAGGCGAAGAGTTTGGCGCAGTAGAGAGTGTGAAGGCTGCCAGCGACTTGATATCTCCTATCAGCGGTACTGTTGTTGAAATCAACGAGGTTCTCGAAGACGAGCCTGAGCAAATCAACAAGGATGCTTTCGCTAACTGGATTATGAAGGTTAAGCTCTCTGACGCTTCTGAGCTCGAAGGCCTCATGTCTGCAAGCCAATACGAAGAGATTTGCAAATAACCACACACATATCTAAACCCACTCACCCCCAGCCATGACATGGTAAAGATGTAAAATGCTAATCACTCCCCTCTCTTTTGGAGAGGGGCTGGGGGTGAGGCTTTTTCCTTTTTTTAGCCTATGAAATTCTTCCCACAAACCGATGGCGACCTCCAAGAGATGTTTGCCAAATGTGGAATAACAAAGCTCGACGACCTATATGCCGACATTCCTGAGAGCATAAGGTTTAAGGGCGAATATGATATTCCTTCAGAGAAAAGCGAGCTTGAAATTCGTGATTTCTTTACCAAGCTCGCCAACCAAAACCAGCAGTTAGTATGCTTTGCCGGTGCTGGTGTCTACGACCACTACACACCGTCGTTGATACCTCAGATTGCCAGCCGTAGCGAATTCCTCACCAGCTACACTCCTTACCAAGCAGAGATATCTCAAGGCACTCTCCACTACATTTTCGAATACCAGAGCATGATGGCTGAGCTCACAGGCATGGACATTTCCAATGCCTCGCTCTATGATGGCTCTACAGCCACAGCCGAAGCTGCCATGATGGCAGTAGCAGCTGCAAAGAAATGCAATAAGGTATTGATTTCCACCACCGTAGACCCAAAGGTTACAGAAGTGGTTGAAACCTACGCCCACTTCCATGGCATGGATATCGTTGCCATTCCTGAGGCTGATGGCGCTACCAATTTCGATGCTATGAATCAGCTCCTCGACGAGGGAGGCGTGGCTGGCGTCATCGTTCAGCAGCCCAACAGATATGGCATCATCGAAGACCTCACAGGCGTTGCCGATGCTTGCCATCAGCGCAAGGCGTTGCTCATCATGAATTCCGTCGCTGCCGATCTTGCCTTGCTCAAAACTCCAGGCGAATGGGGTGCCGACATCGCAGTTGGCGAAGGTCAGTCGCTTGGCATTCCTATGACATGGGGCGGACCATACATCGGCTACATGTGTACCACCGAAAAGCTCATGCGCAAGATGCCTGGTCGCATCGTTGGCAAAACCACCGACAGCCGTGGTCAGCGTGCCTTCGTGCTCACGCTCCAGGCTCGCGAACAGCACATTCGTCGTCAGAAAGCCACATCCAACATCTGCAGCAACCAGTCATTGATGGCTCTTTGGGTCACCATCTATATGGCCACCATGGGCAAACAAGGTCTTTGCGAGGCTGCTCAGGCTTCGTGCGATGGTGCCCACTATCTCGCTGCCAAGCTTTGCGAAGACTCCCGCTTCAAGCTCACCTTCGACAAGCCATTCTTCAATGAGTTCTGCGTCAGCTATTCTGGCAATCTCGATGCCCTGCTCGCCAAGCTCATTGCTCGTGGCATCTTTGGTGGCATCCGCATCGACGACCACACATTGATGATTGCCGTTACCGAGAAACGTACTAAGGAAGAAATTGACCAACTAATAAGCATCTGCCATGAATAACAAGATATACGACAAACTGATTTTCGAACTGTCTAAGGAAGGAAGATGTGCTTATTCGCTTCCTCAAAACGGTTTCCAGCATTATGATATTCCTGCAGCTCTCCGCCGTGCCCACAAGGCTGAATTGCCTGAGGTCGACGAGCTCACCGTGGTTCGCCACTACACCAATCATAGTGGCAACAACTTTGGCGTAGAAAATGGCTTCTACCCTCTTGGCAGCTGCACCATGAAATATAATCCTAAGATTAATGAAGAGGTGGCTAATATGCCTGGCTTCACCAATCTCCACCCTCTGCAGCCTGCCGACACCGTAAAGGGTGCCACAGCCGTCCACGACACTCTGCGCCATTGCCTGTCAGCCCTCACCGGTCTCCACGATTTCACTCTCAAGCCTTGTGCTGGTGCTCATGGCGAGCTCACGGGCTTGATGATTATCCGTGCCTACCACGAGGCTAATGGCGAAACCAAGCGCACCAAGGTCATCGTGCCCGACTCTGCTCATGGCACCAACCCTGCCTCTGCCGCCGTTTGCGGATTAGAGATTGTCGAGGTTAAGAGCACCGCCAATGGCATGGTGGATGTCGACGACCTCAAGGGCTTGCTCGACGATAGCGTGGCTGCCATGATGATGACAAACCCTAACACCCTCGGACTCTTCGAGCGCGAGATACCGGAGATTGCTAAGCTCGTCCACGATTGTGGCGCACTTATGTACTACGATGGTGGCAACCTCAATCCTATGCTTGGCGTATGTCGTCCGGGCGATATGGGCTTCGATGTCATGCACATCAATCTCCACAAAACCTTCTCCACCCCTCATGGCGGTGGCGGTCCTGGTAGTGGTCCTGTTGGCGTACGCCAAGGTCTCGAGGCTTTCTTTCCACAGGTCAACCCTTATCATGGCAACTTTGGCGTAGAGCTTCGTGCCCTCACCTACATCCTCACCCTCGGTCGCGAGAATATCAAGATGGTGGGTCCTTTGGCCACTCTCAATGCCAACTACATCAAGGAGTGCCTCAAGGATGTCTACGAGCTTCCTATCCCTGGCTTCTGCATGCACGAGTTTGTCTTCAATGGTCTTAAAGACAAGTCTACCGGCGTCACCACCATGGACGTAGCCAAGCGTCTGCTCGACTATGGCTACCATGCTCCAACCATCTATTTCCCATTGCTCTTCCACGAGGCTATGATGATAGAGCCAACCGAAAACGAGAGCAAGGAGACCATCGACGGCTTCATCCAGGTGATGCGCACCATCGCCACCGAGGCTGCCGAAAATCCTGACCTCGTGAAGTCGGCACCTAACAATGCTCCTATCACTCGCATCGACGATGTGCAGGCAGCCAAGAATCCTATCCTCACCTATAAGCAACTCTCACAGCAATAGCATGAAGACAGATATCATTATCATAGGCAGCGGTCCTGGCGGTTATCGTACCGCCAGCTACGCTGCTCAGCAGGGCAAACAGGTCGTCATCATCGAGGGTGGCGAGGCTGGTGGCACATGCCTCAATTCGGGCTGCATACCCACCAAGTGTCTTGCCCACGATGCCGAAGCCAACGCTTCCAACTTTGCTGCAGCCATAGAGCGTAAGCAGTTGGTAACATCGCAGTTACGCCAAGGCATCGAACAATTACTTTCAGCACCAGGCATCACCTTCGTGCGTGGCATGGCGCAGTTCAAGGATGCCCATACCGTCAGCGTCGATGGCACCGACTACGAGGCCTCCGACATCATCATTGCCACAGGCTCAAGCGCCAAGCTGCCACCCGTCGACGGCATCACCAATCCTCGCGTCATCACCTCTACCCAGGCTCTCGACTTCCAGTCGTTGCCAGCCCGGATAGTCATCATTGGCGCAGGCGTCATAGGCATGGAGTTTGCCTCCATCCTCTCTCGCTTCGGCACCCAGGTCACCGTCATCGAGTATCTCAAAGAGTGTCTGCCTGTGCTCGACAAAGACATCGCTAAGCGACTGCGCAAGCAGATAGAAAAACAGCAGGGCGTAACCTTCTACATGGATTCTGCCGTCAAAGCCATCACCGACACCGAGGTGGTGTTCGTAGCCAACAAAAATGGCAAGGAGACTCGCCTTGAGTGCCCAGGCTGTCCTGTGCTCGTGGCTACCGGTCGCCAGCCAAATACCGAAGGTCTAAACCTCGAAGCAGCAGGCGTTGCCCACACCCCAAAGGGCATCACCGTCAACGACCAGATGCTCACCTCCGTGCCTCATATCTATGCCATAGGCGACGTCACAGGTCGTCAGATGTTGGCACATGCAGCCACCTTCATGGGCTTCCGTGCCGTCAACACCATCGTTGGCAAGACCGACAAAATTCGCTTCGACATCATGCCTTCTGCCATCTTCACCTATCCCGAAGCTGCCTGCGTAGGCATCACCGAAGATCAAGCCAAACAGCAGTCCATCGACTGCCACACCCTCAAAGGCTACTATCGTGCCAACGGCAAAGCCCTTGCCATCGACGAGCCTGAGGGAATGATAAAGCTTGCCATCGATGCCTCAGGCAAGATTCTCGGCTGTGCTGCCTATGGTGCCCATTCTGCCGACATCATCCAGGAGGTCACCGCCTACATGAACTTCGATGCCACCATCCACGACATCGCCTCCACCGTCCACATCCACCCCACTCTCTCCGAGATTCTACAGGATGCCTGCGTAGGTGGCCACTAATCGCATCGCTAATATCATTGCCCTCGAAGCTTCATAGCCTTCGGGGGCTTTTCATTTATAATCATCTAAGAAAATTCCTCCGTATTGTAGGATTATCATTCGCGCCCCGTCATTATTCCCAATCATCACATCTCCATTCCCCTAATTATCAATACCTTTGCATCATCGCCCCATCATCGACACCCCGCCTTGCGCCCTCCCTGCGCCCTGCCTCGCCCCTCCTTGCGCCCTGCCGTCCTCGTTCGATGGCGTTTCTACGCCGTCGCTTCCTTCATCCCCCAGCGCCCTCATCCCCCCGCCATATATAAACTAATAATTCCCTAAAACCCTATGATCAAAAACCTCATCCTTGGCATGATGCTTTTTTCATCCCTCATGCCATCCCTTGTTTCCGCTCGCGAAAAGCTGAGCATCAACCTTGGTTGGAAATACCATTCCGGCGACATCGCCAACGCCTCAGCCCCCACCTTCGACGACGCCTCTTGGCAATCGCTCGACCTTCCTCACGACGCCTCCGTCTATGGTCCATTCCTCAAAGAGGGCAATGGCGCCAGCAGCCGCAACGGCTACCGCCCTTTAGGCAAAGGCTGGTATCGCAAAGCCATCGACTTCAACCCTCAATGGCAGGGCAAGCACATAGTCCTCGAATTCGAGGGCGTATATCGCAAAGCGCAAGTCTACGTCAACGGCACCCTCTGCGAGGGCACCCATGCCAACGGCTACATCGACTTCGAGCTTGACATCACCTATCTTCTTCGCCCTGGCCGCAACATCATCGCCGTGTTCTACGACAACACCTACACCAAGAGCAGCCGATGGTATAATGGCGAAGGCATCAACCGCGACGTGTGGCTCCACATCCTCGACGATGTGCATGTGGCTCGCTACGGCACCTACATCACCACACCCAAAATCACACCCGCCTATGCCAACGTCAACATCAGCACAAGCATCAAAAACGAGCGCCGCGACTCCGTAGCCTGCCGCCTCGTCACCTCCATCGTCGACCCCAACGGCAACACCGTAGCCACAGCCGAAGCCGTAGCCCCTTTCGCGGCTGGCGAAACCTACGACTTCAGCCAAACCATCAAGGTCAACTCCCCTCAGCTATGGAATGTTGGCGATGGCAAACTCTATACCGCCATCACCAACGTATATGCCGACACCAAGCCATATAATGGCAACGTGCGCACAGCCTTCAATTGGACTGCCACCCCTACCGACACCTACCAAACCACCTTTGGCATTCGCGAAATTGAGCTCACCCCCGATAGCGGACTCCTCGTCAATGGCAAGCGCGTCTACATCAATGGCGTATGCCTGCATACCGACCTCGGACCTCTTGGCACAGCCTCGTTTGCCGAAGCCTGGCGTCAGCGCCTCTCTGCCCTCACCACCCAGCTTGGCTGCAATGGTCTGCGCCTTTCCCACAATGCCTACCCCAAATATGTGCTCGATTGGGCTGATAGCCACGGCATCCTCGTAGTCGACGAATTCTTCGACAAATGGGAAGACTCCTACTACGGCAAAAATGCTCCCTTCGGTCCTCACCACATCGACGACCTCAGAACCCAGATGCTGCGCGACCGCAACCACCCTTCGGTATTCATCTGGAGCGTGGGCAACGAAGTATACCAGCAAATACGCAACGACTACACCCACAAAGATGGCATCGCCAAGCTCCAGCGTCTGCTCACCGAAGCCCATACCATCGACCCCTCACGCCCTGCCACCTGCAGCCAATACCCCAACCGCTATGGCAGCATCACCCGCAAGCGCAATGCCAACCGCTTTGCCCTTGCCGACCCCCATCAGTTTGAATTCTATACCGACGTCGTTTGCACCAACTATCTCGAGCAGTTTTGGGACGAAGACCACAAGCGCTTCCCACAGCTCATATTCATGGAGGGCGAAATGGCTGTCGGCGACCTTGGCTACGACTATTTCAACTTCGACCATTCCTATCCCGTAGGACAATTCTATTGGGGCGGCACCGACTACATAGGCGAATCCTTCGGCTGGCCATCCAAAGGCTGGGTGCGCGGTCTCGTCAGCTTCACCAACCATCTCAAGCCACTCGGCTGGAGCGTCAAGAGCTTCTACGACACCAAGCCTATGGTGAAAATCATCACCCGCCCTGCCAAGGGTCAAGGCAACCTCGTGTGGAACGACCTCAAGATGACATGGATACCGCTCGAAAACCATTGGAACTACACCCAAGGTCAACAGCTCAAAGTGCAAGTGATGAGCAACTGCCACGAAACGGAACTCTTCCTCAACAACAAGAGCCTCGGTCGCAAGCAGCTGCCGCCACACACCCAGGCACCCGAACTCGTCTGGGATGTCGACTATCAGCCTGGCACCCTCGTCGCCATAGGCTACAACCACGGTGCCGTCGTCAGTACCGACACCCTTGCCACCGCAGGCGCCCCAAGCAAGCTCCTCGTCGACATCAGCAAGTCGCAGCTCAATGCCGACGGCATGGACCTCGCCTATCTCAACTATCGCGTTGTCGACTCCCATGGCAACCTCTGCACCACCGATGTTCCCCTCACCTTCGACGTTCGTGGTCAGGGCATAAACCAAGGCGTAGCCAACGACGACATGATGAGCCACGAGCCATGGCAAGCCAACTCTCGCTCCACCTACCAAGGCAGATGCCAGCTCATCGTCCGCTCCAAGGCAGCCCCAGGCAAAATCACCATCAAGGCAAAAGCCAAAGGTCTGAAACCCCTCACCACCATCATCAACGTGAAATAACCCCACTCCCTAAAAACCATCTATGGCAATATAAAACCAAAAGAGAGCACCCACCACGGATGCTCTCTTATTGTTTATGTTTTGTCGATGTTTGAAATTATAATAACTTGTTAATGTATAACCAAAAGTATTCATTCACAATGAACACTTTCCGCAAAATCGTTCATTCACAATGAACACTTTTCCTCAAAATCATTCATTCGCAATGAACACTTTCCGCAAATAGTCCTTTAGTTGCACACATCGTTGCCCTATAAACTTTTAGGGAAGACGTGCAAACGCAGAATAGCCTGGAGGGCTATACACATCGCTTGCGATGTAGGTAACCGCGTACATACTCGGCACGATAGTGACGAGGATGTGCGCGGTAATGCATGCAAGCAAACAATAGCCTGGAGGGCTTTACCTTGTCATTCAGCTCATGGCTGATTTCTTCAGTTGCGCTTATATTGCAGCCATTGGGTTAATAATCTTTTGTTCCAACTATAACAGGAACACAAATAAGAATAACTAACCCGCTGATTTTTATCAGAAGTACTAAATATCATTGACACTATCAATTGCCAATAATAATAAACTCTAATATTCACAAAGTTATAAAGATCTCATATTTGTTCCTTAAAATATCCAAAATCAGGATCTACAAGAGCTCTTCTATCTAATCCAAGATTACCTTGTTCGCAAGAAGTTTCAGAAACCATAGCACACGAAAAACATGCTGCTTTATTTAAGCCATCAGAGTTTTCCCAACATAGGGGATCTGCTGAGCAATCAGTAGCTCTCTGCAATGCAGAAAGTATTATTTTTTCTATTAGTTCAGGCTGACCTTGCCATACAAGTCCTCCCATACTTCCTTCTGCTCCATCAGCTGTGTATATTAGGACACCACACATCTCATCAGAATAGTATAAGCGTTCACTCAAACTAGCTGTTGGATACCCACAAGAGAATTCTAGCTCTTTCATTATAATATGAGAAAATGTGTGCAAAAGATAAAATTTTGCCCTACCATATAATTCCATTTCACTTGCAAGAAATTCACCAATACTACCACTTTCCAATACAGTCTTATAATACTCTTCAAGCTTGTAATCTGCAGCCCATTTATCTATCTTTTGTTTATCAAAGGCAAAAAACAATCCCTCACCAAAAATCTGATTAGCAGGAAGAACCTTAACATCATTGATATTGCCAGCATATATTGGTCTAATTTGCTCATTACTGTATACAACTTGACCATTTACAAGCTTTGGTGAAGGCATTTTGACTCTTCCAAATCCTAATTGAGTACTTGTAACTGCCAACATTGGGACTTGTTTAATCTTTAAAAATTTTTCCTTAAGTCCTAATTCTTTAAATTGTTCCAAATTGATATCATTAAACTCAAATTTCGAATCAACTTTTGGAGCTTTGTCATTATCAACAAAGACCTTGAATTCCTCAAGACGGTATGTCTTTACTACATCAACTTCGTTTGAAATTCCTAAGAATTCATTATGAATAGCATTTGCTTCATTTGGATTAATACTATATCCTTCATCATCAGCGTACGACACTAATTCACCCAAACTTTCGAAATACTCTTCCTTTGTTAACTCCGGATTTGTTCTAATTTTGCGGGTATATTTATTTTTTATTTCTTCTAATAAATCCATGGCATCTCCTTGTAAAGTAACACTATTTTGAGAAGTCCAAGATAATGGAACATACAAACTACTTTGAGTTGATGCATAATATATACTATTACTTGTAACCATTGCAACCTGCATTATAGTTCTATCATGACCTTTTGTACAAGACTCATGAGTAGGCACCCAATTTTGATGAGGGACAGGTTCCCAAGGTTTTTCGCCACGGCAAAAAGCCTTAAGGTTCATGATACCTGCTAATGACACGCTTTTTTGGCAGTGATCACATTTTAATATTCCCCATGATTCTGACTGATTTCTATTTTGAATCCACTTTAACGAATGGTCTTTTGTTCCGCCACAATGATTGTCGCAGGGATATCCAAATAGGTCAAACCCATTCTCGTCATCTACTTTCTGATTGTCTAGTCGAGCACAAAAATATTTATACCAATCAATGTCTGAAATATGACCTTTTTCACATATCAGAACTAGCGATACAGGAGAAAGTGGTTTGTATATTGTAGGATCATTGAGTTGTGCTTTAAACTTTCTAAAAGTTGGGGCATGGGGATCACGAGGAGGAGCAAAATACTCTTCCCTACCATCATTATGTTTATACTTCTTTCCGTTTGAAGTAAATTCTTCATGTTTCCAAATATCAAACCATTGATCTATTCTTTTAAGTTCTGATTTAGAAGATATGAACCACTTAGGAAAATCTATTGCAGGAATGTAAAACATATCAGCATGAAGGTCGTGATGCTTTGCTTCTTGATCTTTAAACAAAGGATGTTCTTTATATTCAATATAATTTGTTCCACTAAGCCCAACATGAGGAATTGCTGCAAATAGCCTCAAGTTTACAAATCCTTTCTTATATTGCAAAAACTTAACAAAACGCTCATCATCGACAATTTCTGCACCAGTTTCTTCCTGATGCTGTTTCATTGTATATTGTGAATGAGCAGGATTATTTATACTATCTGTAAGTGAATTTATAAATGTCCAGTGGTTTATACTTAAAGGCATAATAAATCCACCCCATTTGGTTGTAACAACAGCACCGACTCCAGAAGTTGAAGATAGCATTTTAAACTTACTGGAGCTAATATTGTATTGTCTATCTATATTAATATCCATATTTATTAGCGTATTACATGTATTACTGATTCTGGTTCAATTACTCTAAGAGCATTAGGTACAAGCCATTTGTCTACAGGTGAATCTCCTTCAAAGTCTTCTGGTGATGCAAACAATGCAACTTCTGTAGGGTCCTTTTTTCCAAATCTAGATATATAATATACAAGGTTCACACCTTTTTGATTAGCAACCGACAGCCATACATTGACGCACCTATCTATATGGTAATTGATAACAGGCAACATTTCGGACGTTAAGATTGAGGCTTCTTGGGGATCCAACAAAGATGACTTTTGCTGTCTATTTTCAAAATATTTTTTAAGATCTTTCTTTAAATCTTCAGCAACTTGTGGGTTCATATTTTTAGCATCTTTTCTATTTCCTAAACCATCATACATCTGTCTAATGATTGTCGCTAAATATAGTGGTAGAAAACGTTCAACAGATTTTGGAGAGAAAGGCGTGATAGAAATTGGTTCAACATAATAGTACAATTTCTCATGAAACTCACGGAATTTTTCAAAATGAGAAACATCACGTTGATTAAATGGGTTATGTAATGTGATTACAAGTCCCTCTTTTTCTCTAGCAATACGTGAACTTGCCTGAATGTATTCTGCAATATTTCTAGGCATTGAATTCATGATAATAGTATTAAATCTAGAAACATCAAGACCTACAGATATCATGTTGGTTGCAAGTACCATATCTGCAGGCAATTGTGCATGTTGCCATTTGCCATTTTCATCTTTAAATGGCAATCTTTTAAGAGGATCCCATCTTCTATTTTGGGCAGCAGCTAATTCTTTAACAGCCTCCTCACCTGTTAATCTTCCTGTTAATTCAGATTTACGAAAATGGTCATTATATGAATACAGACATTCTAACATATTTGAGAATCTAAGCACACGCTTGAATAAACGACGTGTATATTTTGTAAATTCTTGATAAAATTGAGCATCGGTTTTTCCAACTTCTTTTAAACTATTAAAATACGATATAACAGTATAATAGTAATCTGCTGCTTTTTTGAATGAATCTTCATTTATCCTATCGTGATTCTTAAGTTCGAATATGGCACGATGAACAAAAAGTATAGCTGCAAGACGAATTTGAGTTGTCATTTGGGTTCTACCCGTAGGTAGTATACCCATATACTTACGTTTTGCAACATATGTCCACTCATTATCCCCTTCATTCTTAAATCTCTTATAGAAGGCGAAGAATGAATCATCATAGTCAACGCCATTCTTTGGAAATATACTTACACTTCTATCATAAAGGGCTCTAATTTGTAACGAAGTGTTTCTTGTTGTAGCTGTGGAAGAAATAATCTTAGGTCGTACGATAAAATTGTTCTTATCTTTATAAGAGCAAAGCTGATCAATTGCACACTCGTACAAACTAACAGCCGAACCTAGAGGACCTAGAAGAAGGTGTAATTCATCCTGAATTATAAGTTCAGGAGGAAGACAATTATCTACATGGAATATTCTGCGAGAATCTTTAGAATTATCGCTATCAACCTTATGAGCTAATTGAGCAAATTTATCTACCGTACCAAATAACAATGTTGGTGGGGTTTTATAGATATGTTCATCACACAATCTTACAGGATATACGTTTTTACCACCAAACGTACATCTAATATTATGACATCGGAAATGTTGGTCTTTATTTTTCATTATCGGGTCTATAGGAGAACCACACCATGGGCATACGTCAAGTGGAACTTTACCATGCGTTCTTTGCCAATTCTGTACTTCTTCTATTAAATCCTTATTACTATTTGGTAATGAAGCACTTCCTACATAAAGACCTATAGAAATCTCTTCATTTCCAAGGTTATAGTTATTGTCTCCCCAAAGTCTAATCTGCTCAAGAGCCATAATAAGTCTCAGAGCACGCTGAAATTGCTGAGTTGTAAGAAGACGAAGTGTATAACGCATCATAGCTGCGGTTCCTCCACCTTTTTTTCCAAATGTTCTTCTTCTGTTAATAATTGTAAGAGCAATGATACCAAGATATGCTTCGGTCTTACCACCACCTGTTGGAAACCAAACAAGGTCAACAAGTTCATTGCGTTCTTTCCATTCAACATTTTCATCTCTTCTGAAAATTCCATCAAGATTGAGTAAAATAAAAGCAAGCTGGAATGGACGCCACGCAGCATGTATTCCTTTGAAAATCGTTGTATCATCAGCCTCTTCCTTGTAATAATCAAATGTAATTTTTTTCTTATCATTGATCACTTTTTCTTTGTTACAAGAAGCATTATGCCACAATTGCATAAACATTGCAGCATTCATCAACCTAAATGATCGCATTTTATCTGACGAACTTAGGAAGTCTGTTATATTCGACTTCATTCTTGCGTAATCAGCAGAGCATTTGCTTTTGTTTTCAACTGAAATAGAATTGTCTGTTGGCAAATTTTTAATCCAGCCTAAAATCCGCAACCTGTAATATTTTTGATATTTGAGGTTGCGGATACCTCTCT
>ERZ1026862.1310-NODE-1310-length-14962-cov-37.758369_pt1 | contig 14962 bp, 16 predicted proteins | sample MGYA00380161_ERZ1026862 | MGnify/ENA primary metagenome ERZ1026862 (study PRJEB33269, sample SAMEA4719797) | human gut metagenome | biome: human-associated habitat; feature: organic feature; material: feces | place: Cameroon | collected 2013-10 ... | reverse complement strand
AATGGATTATATGACACTAAAAGAGGCCGCCGAAAAATGGGGCGTGACACCTCGTAGAGTAAATTACTATTGCGCTGCTGGGCGTATCCCTGGCGCTGTAAAGATGGCTGGTGTTTGGCTGATCCCAAAGAACGCAGAAAAGCCGATTGACGGAAGGACAAAACAAGGGAAGGAATTAAAACATGAATAGAATATTGCTATTGGAGGATGATGTCAGTCTAATAGATGGCTTGGTCTACTTTTTGAAAAAGAATGAATTTGATGTTGAAGTTGCCCGTACTGTATGTGAGGCAAAACAATACTTGTCCGAACTCGACAGATACGATCTATTGATTTTGGATGTCACCCTACCAGATGGAACAGGATTTGACATATGCGAAAAAGTAAGAAAAGAAAATCAGCAGATACCTATTATATTCCTGACTGCATCGGATGAAGAAGTCAGCATAATTCGTGGATTAGATTGCGGTGGGGACGATTATATCACCAAGCCTTTCAAGCTTGGGGAATTGTGTTCCCGTATCCGGGCGCTGCTACGTCGGGCCAGAGTTTCCAAAAGTGAAAAAGACACTTTTATGGAATGTGGCGACATTACCATTGATCTGTTGGGTAGCCGTGCAACCTTAAAGGGAAAAGCATTGGATTTGACAAGCGCCGAATATCGTTTGCTTTGTCTGCTGGTAAGAAACGCAAATCGTGTTGTGACAAGGGACATCATTCTAAATGAGCTGTGGGATGATACAGGAAATTTTGTGGATGATAACACCCTGTCCGTCTATGTACGGCGGCTTCGTGAAAAAGTGGAAACCGATCCTTCCCATCCAGAACACCTTATAACCATCCGTGGGTTCGGCTACCAATGGAAAGAGGTGTCTATATGAGTTTGTGCCAAGATAGGCAGATTAAAAGGTTCCTGCTATTTTTGACTTTGTTTGCTCTGCTATTTGTAGGTACAGCAACCGTTTTGACTATTTATCAGGTGAACGGTGCGGAAGCCCTGTGGCTCAAACACGATGAAGCGGTTTCATCCTCGCTTTTGGAACAGGGTGTTCCGAAAGAAGTGATTGCAGTCGCCTTTACGAACACAGACATCAGTGAAGATGGTAGGTCATTATTAGCGGCTGCGGGTTTGGGAAAACAGTCAGAAAGCAGTATGCGGCCTTATTTCAATCAATTTCAGCGTTCCGCTTTCTGCACCATGCTATGCACGGTGCTATTTTTTCTCTTTGTGCTTGCCGTAGGAATATTCGTTTTTTTCTGGAAAAGGAAGCGATTGTATCAACAGGCCGACAAAATATTGCTAAATTACATCAACGGGGATTACTCTTGTCATTTACCGCAGAATTATGAGGGGGCTATCTACCAAGTGTTTTCTTCGGTAGAACAGCTTGCAACCATGCTCCAATCCAAAAATGAAACAGAACGTAAAGCAAAAGAGTTTTTGAAAGATACCATATCCGATATATCTCACCAGCTTAAAACGCCTCTGGCAGCCCTCGCCATGTATCAGGAGATCATTGAAAGTGAGCCGGAAAATGCGGAAACTGTAAAGCAGTTCGCGACGAAGATGGGCATTTCTCTAAAGCGTATGGAGCAGTTAATCTCATCCATGTTGAAGATAACCCGACTGGATACGGGAAACATCATTTTTGAGAAAAAAAGTTGCCGTGTGTCCGAACTGATAGCTCATTCCGTCAATGAATTAACTACACGAGCTAAAAATGAGAATAAACAGATTCAGATCGATGGCGACGGTGAGCAAAAGCTTATTTGTGATATGGAATGGACAGGGGAAGCAATAGGAAACATCGTAAAAAATGCGCTGGATCACACACAAGTTGGCGGCATTGTCCGTATTACATGGAATCGCGCTCCTGCTATGTTTCAGATTTTCATTTCTGATAATGGGAGTGGCATAGCCCCGGAGGATATTCACCACATCTTCAAACGCTTTTATCGCAGCAAACATTCCATTGATACACAAGGAATCGGGCTGGGGCTTCCCCTTGCCAAGTCCATTATTGAAGGGCAAGGCGGTGTTATCTCCGTACAAAGTGAATCTGGAAAAGGTACGCTGTTTACACTATCTTTTCTTACGGAACTGTAAGGTCAAATTCACCTGCTTGTAAGCTGTTTTTGCTATCCTTTTGAGAAAGGAGGTACTGATGACTATGGAAATATTGAAAGTACAAGATTTATGTAAAACTTATGGCAAGGGTGAGGCGAAAGTCGAAGCGTTGAAGAAGGTTTCCCTCTCCCTGGATAAAGGCGAATTTGCTGCCGTTGTGGGTGAATCCGGTTCTGGTAAAAGCACATTACTGAACTGTATTGGAGCTTTGGACACTCCTACTTCCGGCCACATTTTGGTAGATGGACAAGACCTATTTTCCATGAAAGAGGAACAGCGCACGATTTTCCGCCGTCGTAATATCGGTTTTATCTTCCAATCCTTTCAGTTGGTTTCCGAGCTGAATGTGGAGCAGAATATCATATTTCCGCTTCTCTTGGACTATCGCAAGCCAGATCCGGCAGCGGTAGAAGAAATCTTGGATCTCTTGGGCCTTACCGAACGTCGGCACCACCTGCCAAATCAACTATCCGGCGGACAGCAGCAGCGTGTCGCCATTGGACGGGCGTTAATCACAAAGCCCAAACTGATTTTGGCGGATGAACCTACTGGCAATCTGGACAGTAAAAATAGCCAGGATGTCATGGCTTTGCTTACACAGGCATCCCGCCGCTATCAGCAAACGATTCTGATGATTACCCACAATAAAAATTTGACAGCATCCGTTGATCGGGTGTTCCGAGTATCCGATGGCGTTTTGACGGATTTGGGAGGAAAAAAGAATGAAGCATTATCTTGACCTTGTTCCCATATCTGTAAAGATCCACAGGAAGCAAAGCAGGATGTCCATTTTCTGCATTGTGCTGGCGGTATTTCTGGTTACTACAATTTTTGGCATGGCAGATATGTTCGTCCGCAGCCAGATTTTGCAGACCCAGCAGGAATATGGAAACTGGCATATCGCCATCAAAAATATCAGCAACGAAGAAGCGTCAATTATCGCTTCACGCCCCGATGTTAAAGTATTTTCGCCGTATGGTGTACTTAATTATCGTGGAGATTTAGGCTACACTTTAGGAGGAAAAAATGTAGCGATATGCGGTTGTGATGAAAGCTATATAACCGAAATCTGGGCTGGACAACTTGAAGATGGCGTTTTTCCACAGGCAAGTAATGAAGCGTTGGTGACTGAAAATGTAAAACAGATAATGGGTGTTGCGATTGGCGATTCCATTGCCGTCGAAACTCCTGATGGTGATAAACTGAATTTTACCATATCTGGATTTATGAATAATACAGACTCAATCATGAGTGGCGACTCCTACGGCATTATTTTGAACATAGAGGATTACTGCGCGATTTATCCGAATGTATCAGACGGGGAGCCGAATGATTACGGCATTATGTTTTTTACTCAATTTGCAAACACAAGAAATATACAATGGAAAATTGCAGATTTGAAAGAACAATGCAATTTATCGAATGAACAAATATCTTCCAACAATAATCTGCTTGGCTTGCTTGGACAAAGCCGCGTCCCCTTTTTGTTACAAGTGTACTTGGCTGCGGCTGTATTGTTTGTATTGGTAATGTTAGCTGGCATTATGATGATTGCAAGCAGCCTAAATAGCAATGTGGCTCAGCGGACAGAGTTTTTCGGTCTTATGCGCTGTATCGGTGCAACGCCAAAACAGGTTATGCGCCTGGTACGGAAAGAGGCGCTTAGTTGGTGTCGTTTGGCGATCCCTGTGGGTATTTCCATCGGTGTAGTTGTCATTTGGGTCTTGTGTGCAGTTTTACGCTTCCTTGGCCCAGAATATTTCGAGGCTATGCCAACATTCGGTTTGAGCATTCCGAGCATTTTGGCAGGAATCGTTGTGGGATTACTTACGGTTTTGTTAGCTGCTTATTCCCCGGCCCAAAAGGCGGCAAAGGTATCTCCTCTGGCAGCGGTTTCCGGTAACGCAAATACTTTGAAACCCGCCAGAAATGCCGCCAATACAAAGCTATTTAAGATTGATACTGCACTTGGGATTCATCATGCAAAAGCAAGCCGAAAAAACTTACTTTTGATGACAAGCTCATTTGCTCTTAGTATTATCCTTTTTTTATCGTTTTCCGTAACGGTCGAGTTTATGCAGCATACATTAACGCCGCTTCATCCATGGACAGCAGATTTATCTATCATAAGCCCTGATAATTCTTGCGCCATTGACAAAACATTTTTAGAAGATTTGAAAGAAAATTCTATTGTGGATTTAGCGTATGGAAGAATGTTTGCCTACGAGGTTCCATCTGTAACAAATGGTATTGAAAAAAAGGTGGATTTGATCTCTTATGAGCAGCATCAATTTGATTGGGCGAAAGACTATTTGTTAGAAGGTTCTCTTGAATCTGCACAAAACGATGTGGGAACTGGTTTAATTGTTTATGAGCAACAGAATACTATACAAATTGGTGATACTGTAACACTGAATATAAGCGGGCAAAAAAAAGAAATTCAAATCGTGGGAACACTATCTGACTGTCCATTTTATAGTGCTGCAGGTGTTGGAACAATTATCTGTTCAGAGGATACATTTAAGCAAATTACTAGTGAATCAAAGTACACGATTATTGATGTGCAGTTAACCAAAGAAGCAACCGATGAAGATGTTTATGCTATCCATCAAATGGTGGATTCCACATTTACTTTCTCCGATGAACGTATGGGAAACAGCAGTACAATGGGAACATATTATTGTTTCTGGCTGTTCGTTTATGGATTTCTCGTTTTGATTGCATTGATTACAGTTTTTAACATAATAAACAGTATTGCTATGAGCGTCTCCTCAAGATCAAAGCAATATGGTTCTTTCCGCGCTATTGGGCTTAGTACAGGACAGCTTAGGAAAATGATAGTTGCAGAAGCCTTTACTTATACCATAATCGGCGGTATAGTTGGCACCATTTTGGGACTGTTAAGCAACAAGGTATTGTTCGAAATGTTGATCAGTTATAAATGGGGTGATACTTGGACAATTCCTTTGAAAGAATTGGGTATTATTCTTCTGATTGTTGTACTATCTGCGATTGTGGCGGTGTACGGTCCGATTAAGAGAATACACAATATGTCCATTGTTGACACAATCAGCGCACAGTGATTCTACTTTTGAAGTGGGTGGATTTAGAAGCCACCCGCTTTTGTCTTACAAATTCGTAAGCTGAAATTCACCTGTTTGTAAGCTGGTTTTTTTATAATTAAGTTGATGAAAGAGAGGAAAAAATGAAAAAAATTCTTTCCACCAGAGTATTGGTGAAGATTGGTGTATTAACAACGATACTGCTAGTTTTGATAATCTGTACTGTATGGGGCAATTCAGCATTGATGGTAAGTACAGTTAATATCTCCAGTGATCGCATACCATCTGCCTTTTCTAATTTTCAGATTGCACAAGTGTCCGACTTGCATAATGCTGAATTTGGAGAAAGCAATACAGAATTGATAGAATTGCTGTCTGAACACGAACCGGATATTATTGTGATAACTGGAGATTTAATCGATGCTGGACATGCAGACATTGAGATTGCGTTTGATTTTGTAAAAAAAGCTGTTCAAATAGCTCCTGTCTACTTTGTAACTGGAAACCACGAAGCTAACTTCTCACATTATGATCAATTCAAAACAGGGCTTGAAGCGTCTGGCGTAACTGTCCTTGAAGATGAAGCAATACAGTTAGTGCATAACAACGAAATGATTACCCTTATCGGGCTTTCTGATCCTGACTTTACGATTAAGGGCGATATGTTTAATGAAGTACCAGCCATGGTCAACACAAAATTGAATAGCCTCATTGATGACGAAAACAGTTACACTATACTGCTATCACATCGGCCAGAGTTATTTGAAACCTATGTATGCTGTGGTGTTGATTTGGTTTTATGTGGTCATGCACACGGAGGGCAGTTTCGATTGCCTTTTATTGGGGGGCTTGTTGCCCCCAATCAAGGGCTGTTTCCTAAATATGATTCCGGTCTTTATACAGACGGAAAGACAAATATGGTTGTTAGCCGCGGCCTTGGAAATAGTATTATTCCATTCCGATTTAATAATCGTCCAGAGGTTGTATTAGTAGAACTTAACACCGAATAACGATACTTCAACCGAATATTGAAATGATCTGCTCTACGACGGCAAAAGAAAAAAAGCCGTCGTAGAGCAGACAATTTGACACGCCCATTTGAAACGGCGGCTTTGATTTTCAGAGCCGCCGTTTCTTTGCGTCTACACAAACCAATGACGACTTGCAGGGACACGGTAGCCGATTGGAGGGTGATTTACCGTGTCTCGTTTGCTTTTTCAAAGCTCACATGATCTACATCAGTTAAAAAAAGCCTTGCCCCTCCTCCGGGCAAGTATAACATTGCATCGGCATTATCGTTCCATGTAATTCAGTATAGTAATGGCTGTTCTTGGCGCGCCAGTTTTCCCTCACGGAAATCTGGCGTTTTTTGTTGCCATTTTTTCGGAGATGACCCGGTTGTCTGCCGGTGTCGGTCTCCGCCTCCATTCGATTCACCCGTCAATCACCCGTGAATCGAAATGGAGGTACATAATGAAGAAAATTAACCTTCGGGAACTTTATCCTGATGTTTATACAACAGACTTTTTTGTAGATGTGACAGAGGAAGTAATGGAGACTATTCGAGCAGCTGAACGTGCGGAGACTGCGTATGAGCGAAAGATGTATCGTTATAAAGCACAGTATTCTCTGGATTGCGAGAATGGCATTGAAAATGCGGTGCTGTTGAAGCCGCAAACACCGGAGATGCTTCTGGAGGAAAAACAGTTTCAGGAGCAGGTCTATGCCGCTGTGATGAAGCTGCCGGAGAAACAGGCAAAGCGAATTTATGCCCGATACTATCTGGGAATGACGGTAAATGAAATTGCCGAAGTAGAAGGTGTAGACCCAAGCCGTGTCCGAGACAGTATCCGCCGTGGATTAAAGCAGCTTGTAAAATATTTTTGATAAAATTTCATTTGATGCGCCTGTTTTTTGCCTTTTTTGTCAGTGTTAATAAGAAGGACAAGTTTTCCTCCTTCATCAGTACATTGACAATCGAATAGACAGCACAACAGGTACATAACCCATGTACGAGCGAATATGAAACGCCGCGAAGATGGAGCAGTCAGGGAGGTGATGAAAAGACTTCTTCGGAGCGATCTACGATTTCATAAAACGGATTGTGGCAGATTCGGTGCGATGACTGCATGGGGGCTTAAAGATACTTCCTCACGGCCCGCCAAAGACTTGGGGGGAACCCTGCGGCACACGATACGAACGATGCTGCGGAGTTATGACAGCCGCGCCAGCGGAGACCTGTTGTGTTCCCATCGTCAGGGGGCGTGGCAAATGTGATGAAAGCTGAGTTATATAAATAGGAAGCGTTTGCAGCTTCCTGTTCAAAATCAGATACCATGCGCTGGCAGTTTCGGCTGCCAGCGTATTCATGTGGCTTTGAACAAATACGATGACAAACTTGACAGATTGGAGGAAATATGTTTTATGGAAAAACTTATTACACGAAAAGAAGCAGCAGAAATTTTAGGTATCAGCATTGCAACCCTGGACGCGGCCCGTAACAACGGTCTTATTTCTTATGTGCAATATGTGCAGAATGGCTGTGTGTATTTTACTTCAGCGGGCCTTCAGGAGTATATCGCAAAATGCACCCACAGAGCAAAGCCAGCAGAAAAGAACGCAACTTATCGTAGACCTCGCAGAGCTGGAGTGTGAGTCGATCCGTATCCTTGCTGGAAACGGAATGGTCTGATAAAACATAGATACAGCGCTGGAGTATATTCTTAGGAGGTGGCGGAATTGGCAAAAAGAAAAAGAGCAATTCCACAATACGGTACAGTTACGCTTAACGGCATAGATTATTATAGAACGCGGGTTCAGAACGCAGATGGAAAACTGGTGGCCCTTTATGCGAGAACACCGGAAGAATTATATGATAAAGAGTTGGGAGCATTAGAGCAGATCGACAACGATACATTCTGTCGGAAATCCCCGACGGTTGCAGACTACTGTGAAAAATGGCTTTTGATGCAGTCGGTTCATGTGAGGGCAACCACGCTGATAGATTATACCTCAAAGGTCAGACGGCACATTATAAAAGAACTGGGACAGATGCGGATGGCAGATGTGACACTGGATGACATTCAGCTTGCACTTGTTCCTGTTTCCGAGAAGTCCGCTTCGGTATATAAGTCAGTGGTTATCCTGTATAAATCCATTTTCCGTGCAGCAAAGGAAAGTAAGATTATTGATAACAACCCAACGACTTACCTTACAGCCAAAGGTGGAGGCGTTCCGCAGAAGGACAAAGCTGCATTGACGGATGAACAGGCCGCCAGACTGCTGGATGCCATTCAGGGACTTCCGCCGTATGTATTTGTCATGTTAGGGCTGTATGCAGGATTGCGGCGAGAAGAAATTCTTGCCCTAAAATGGGATTCTGTATATCTGGATGTGGATTGCCCTTATTTAACGGTACGCAGGGCATGGCACACGGAAAATAACAGACCGGTGATTCTGGATGAGCTGAAAACGAAAGCCGCGCATCGAAATATTCCGTTGCCGGTTTGCCTGGCGGACTGTCTGAAAGAGACAAAAGCTAATTCACAGTCAGAATATGTGGTGCCGAACCGGGATGGTGATCCGTTGTCCTATACACAGTTCAAGCGGCTCTGGTAGTACATTGTAACCCGAACAGTCAAGGAGCGTTTCTATTATCGCTACGAGGATGGAAAGCGTGTAAAGCACACGGTTACGCCAGTCCTCGGTGAAAAGGCAGCGCATAACGGCAAAGTGATTTACAGTTTGGATTTTGAAGTGACACCGCATCAGCTGCGGCATACATACATTACGAATCTGATTCATTCGTCCGTGGACCCGAAAACGGTTCAATACCTGGCGGGGCATGAGAGCAGTAAAATTACGATGGATATTTACGCAAAGGTTAAATACAACAGACCGGATGAGCTGGTAAGAACAATGGGTGGTGCATTTGCCCAGTGGGATGCAGCACAGGCATAACAATTATAAAGAGTAGGAAACAAAGCTGGAGCGAGGCAAGGATCGGGGACAGCTTAAATTCAAGACAGAAGTCAATCATTGATCGTTGTGTGAGAAAGCTGTATATCGACATTGCAAGGAGCAAAGAGAAGTATATCCCGGTGATGAGTGATTTTTACGATATCCTTATGGCACAGCCGGAGGATGAGGCAAAGGACATTGCATTGTCACTAGAGCTTTTCGTAAATGGTTCACTTAATATCTTCAATCATCAGACAAATGTGGATGTGGATAACAGATTTACAGTATATGGCATCAGGGACTTAGGTACGGAGCTTAGTCCTATCACAATGCTTGTCATGATGGAGTCTATTCAGAACAGGATTGTTGAGAATGGCAAGAGAGGCAAGGCAACATGGCTCTATATTGATGAGTTTCACGTCCTGCTTAATTCCGAGTATTCTGCAAAATATCTGCAGCAGCTCTGGAAGAAAGTAAGAAAGCAGGGAGGACTTTGTACCGGTATCACGCAGAATGTCGTCGATCTGTTGCAGAACTATACAGCAACCACAATGCTTGCAAACTCTGAGTTTGTGGCACTCTTAAAACAGGCGAATACAGACAGTTCCAAGATGGCGGAAGTTATCGGGGTATCAGAGGCACAGCTAAGATTCGTAACCAATACTGCATCGGGAATGGGACTTATCAAGTGTGGCTCGGTGGTGATTCCGTTTGATAATCAGATTAGTAAGGATACAGATTTGTACAGGCTGTATAATACCAACATTCATGAGAAGATTGCGGAACAGAAGAAAAAAGAAGCAATGCTGCAGTGATAACAGATGAATTTTTATAGAATCTATAGTATAATCAAGAGGTCGGATGAATGTCCGACCTTGATGATAATAAATTAGATATTCCCTATTTTAAAGAAAAAAGCATATAAGATTCGATATGAAAAATAAATAAGGAAGCAGTTCTAAAATGTATCATTTGTACCGGAGAACATGTGGCTGGATTTTAAGATATGCATATCGTACACTTTGACGAGAATATGTTGATTGGAGATGCAGCGGACCTGGATGCATTTATGGAAATGTATGGTGTGGAAGCAATTTCCAAGGAATATTTGTAATTAATAGGGAAAAGAAAATTTGAATTTTACGGCTCTTAACTTATGGGTATAAAGTGCCGATATTACAGATATAGAAACGGATTTCTTTAATCAATTTCAAGGAGGATGATATCATGATTAGAGCAACTAATTTAACACAAGTAACAGAGTATTATAAGAATAATACAGTTAGTAAGCAAAATAGCACAGAGAAAACGAAGGATGCGCAGGCAAATGCTGCGAAAATTAAATCCAGCGAAGATAAGTTGTCTTCTAAGGCACAGAAATATTTAGAAACATTGCGTAAGGATAACGCAGATTTTGATTTTATTATTGCTGATAAGGGCGATGATTTTAGAGGATTGGTAGACCAAAGTGATAAGGAATTTACAGTTGTATTTTCGAGTGCTGAGCTTGAAAGAATGGCATCTGATGAGAAATACGCACAAGAGAAGTTATCTATGGTAAAAACAGCGGTTGTAATGTCGGATAAAATCAATGAACAGTTTGGTTTTGAACGTGCGTGGGGAAAGACAGAAAATAATGGAACTGTATTAAGTAAGCTAACTATGTCCTTTGATGATAGTGGAAAAATGACGTTATTTGCTGATTTGGAGAAGATTACAGAAAAGCAACAAGAATGGCTGGAAGAATTAAAAGAAAAACGTGCAGAAGAAAAACAGCAGGAAAAGAAGGATTTAACTGTTAAGCGTACTACCATTCAGGCAAATTCAGAAGAAGAATTGATTGAAAAGATTTCTGAACTGGATTGGAGTAAGATAGCTGAAGAAAAAGCGACACAGGGCATGAAGTTCGATACCACTATTTAATCGGTAGCATTAACCGGGAATTGGAGGTGTGCTATGATTGCAGGTACAATACGAAACGCTGTGAATCAGATGCAGTTAGTAAATGATTGGAAGCAAAAGAAGGCTACCGGGAATGTTGTAAAGAAACAAGAGGGTATGACTGTAACAAGCCAGGAAGAAAATATGATTCAGCATTTCCAAGAGCAACTTGAGCGAGATAAAGAAAGTTCCGCATATAGTCAGATTTATAATAAGATTGCAAGTGGTCAAGAATTAACCGCTTCGGAAGAAGATGCTATTCGCCAGAAAGACCCTAAAGCCTATATGGAATATAAAGCTGCAAGAATGGAACAAGAAGCTTATGAGCGTAGATTGAAAAACTGTAAAACAAAAGAAGAAGCTCAAAGACTTCAAGTAAATGAAATGAACGGTAATTTAGCGGAACTAAAAAGTATCGTGAATAATCCGAATATTCCAAAGAGCGAAAAGCTTAAGGAAGCTCAACGTATTATGGGAAATACCTTTAGAGCAGTAGAAACATTTACGAAGTTTGTAAAGAGTGCGGAATTTAAGGATTTGCCTACAGAAGAGGATATTGTTGAGGCTTCTAAGTCAGAAACATCGGTTGTAGAGGAATTAACAGATGCTGAAACATTTGAACAATCAAGCGATTCCTTAATATCTCAGACAACAGATTCCGTAGATGATGATGCAAAAATAATAGATGATTCGAAGCCGGATGCTCAATTAGAAGAGGTTCATCAGATATCCGGTTACATCAACATATGTTGAGGATGATGTTGTGATTATACAATAATTTTAGAAAGAGTGATGCTATGAATGTTAATTTTTTTCCTTTTAGTAATTCACTTCAAATTCTAGGTCGTAGACAGAGTTTGGCAAATATTATGTGCAATCAGCAAAGTGTTACTCAAAGTAGGAAAAAAGATTTATTTGTTAGAAATACAATGTATGATACAGGAATTTATACAGCTTCAGCAGGAAAAAGAAATAAAATGATTTCAAACAGTATATTATCTGCTATGAATAATGATATTTCTAAGGTACGAAAACAAGGCGATATATACGAATGCGAAGGAACATTTTTTACAGCGGAGCAGATACCTAAAATCAGTGGAACTTCTTTGAATGAAATTAAAGCGGAAGATAATATCATTGACTTTGGGAAGAATAAGTATTTTAAATATGTCTCCCGTGACGGACAGGAGCATTGTTTATACACAGATAATAAGGGGATAGGCGCTATTGTTTCCGAGATTATGCGTGGCGAGCCTTATGATCCGGTGTTGGAAAGGTATGCGAGCTTTTGGAATTATATGATGACAAAAGACCCTGTATATGTTCAGTTGTCTTATTCAGATGAAGAAATAAGAGGATATATGGAAAATGCAGGGATAAAAAATGGCTTTTTCACAGTAAAAATGGGAGATAGGGAAGCAACACAATTTTATTCTGCCACTAAAACAACAAGTCCAATTCAGTCTAAGGAACGATATGATGCAAGATATAAGAATTTGACTTCGGGTGGTATTTTGCTTGACGAATATGAAGCTGGAGATATTTTTAAGATTGGTAATAAGGAATATGTTTTAAGTGAATCTCATACATTGGACATACCATACGGAGAGGATATTTATAATATAGAGTATCCGAGTAATTATAAGTTTGGTAAAAAAGTTGAAGAATAATAAGGGATTCCCTTGAGGTGGACTAGAAAGTGTGGTTCAGCTCAAGGGAATTTTATATATTCTTATATAAGTAAGAGCATTATACATTAATAGAGTTTTTATTGAGCAATTTGTATATTTCAAAAGGATTTTTTTGCCGTTTTCTGCAAAAAAGGTCCACTTTCTGCAAAGCATCTTGTTGTGCGCAATATTTTTACGATAATATAAGCAAAAGATAAACTATAATCCGTTTTATTATTGTGGGGTATGTGGCAGAGCCTTGGTACCAAGCAAAAGGGTAAAAGGTGACATTCTTCTTTGTTCCTCGTCCAGAATTGAGGAAAATTCTCCATGCAAAAGCAACAGGGTGGAAATTGCCAAGGTTGAAGATACAATCATGAAAATTGTAAATATGTATGCAACAGCTTATCTGGATGAGAAAGGAATAAAGAAAGCTGGTAAATCGAAAGAAGTATCTCTGGAAGAAAAGATTGCAACACTTGAAAAGAAGGTGAAGAGCCTCAGCAGTAAAAAGATGATGTTGTATTCTGATTATAAGGATGACAAGCTCACAAGAGAAGAGTATGTCAAGCGTTCAAAGGCGATGGTGGAGCAGATTGATGAATTGCATCAGGAAATCGAACAGCTTAAAACAGAAATACCGCCAGAAGATAATTCTTCTAGTAAGTTTGAGACACAGTTAGAAAGTATCATCAATATGGAATCTTTTGACAAAGAGAAAATCCAGAAGGTAATCAAAAAAGTGATTATCAATGGAGAGGACAATATAGAGATTGTATGGAATACAGATGATCCATTTTTCAAGTAAGATGGATGGTTACAGAGTTTGGAGTGCCGAGAAAATGTGGCACTCCTTTCTTCTGCAAGCATAAATATTGCTTTCAATATACTGCAATAGCAGGTATAATGGGAAGTGATATTTGAGGGTACAAAAAAATCATTTTTTTTTGGTCTGGGGTTGACACGAGCAGGAAAGGGATTGCCGGACACCTCATTGCTAAAACCGCTTGGAGATATTTTAGGTGTGTCGGTTGGTGAGTTGCTGTCGGGCAAAATAATTGAGGAGGCGGAAATGAAAGACCAAACCGATAGGATTATTTTAGATTCATTGAAGTACTCAAGTCGGATGCTTGCGAATATGGTAAATCTTGTTCTTTTCCTTATTGGATTGGCATTGGTGATCTCTCCTGTTTTCTTAACAAGTAGAAAATACTATTGGATAGGTGGCATTGTTTTCGTTGGAATTGCTGTACTTCGCACCTACTTAAAGAAAGAGGGTAAAACCGTGAAATTAACAGACAGGGCTTTCTATGCAGTTGGCATCGCATTTCATGCTATTTCGCTGATTTTGGAACTATTGCCTCTTGGAGCTGTTTTGATTTTCGCACCCAGCCCGACGGAAAGAGTGATACATACTTATTCGTATTTCGATTTGAACTTAGTGGGATATGCAAACTTTTCTCCAATGCTCACGGGTATATTGACGGTTGCTGTTGTCATACTTGGAATTACCATTTTATGCAGATACGAAAAAGCGAAAAAACGCAAAAAAGCTGTTTTTGTATGTAGTGTAATTGCCTTCGTGCTTTCTTTTGTTCCGTTATTCATGTTTGGTAGCGACGGTATGACAATGATAAGCTACGTCATTTCTGCGGCAATGGCAGTATCTATTTGTTTTCAAGCCGTTGCAAATCGGAGAGAACTCTCCGCTGCTTGAAAACTTCCCGTATCGACTCTGCTGTTTGGATAATATAATAACTTATCTGCCGCACTACGGCAGACTCCGCAAAGCGTATCTGAAAATGCACCGCCCGATACTGTTCAATGAGCTGGCGCTATTCGACAAGCTCTTTGAGCATTGCGCCGAGATTGACGAAGCGGCACGAAGCCGCATGGAACTGATCGTGCCAGAGCTGGCAAAGCAGTACGGCGTGACCGAGCAACTGAAAGCTGAAAATCAAATGGAATGGGTGCGTCAGATGAACGCTTGCAAGGCACAGGCAGATGAGATTGTGAAAGCGGAATTGATTTATGATTGAGTGAGAAAGTCCGGGCAGAAAACTGTTCGGACTTTTCTCATATAGTCCAAAGCTGCGGTAGAAATGTTCACAAGTTTTATGGTATAATTTGAATACGAAAAGTGAGCAACAAATTGATACGTGAACAATCGGCGTCAGGACAGAGAAAAAAACAGCTTACCA
>ERZ1026862.1309-NODE-1309-length-14994-cov-53.233416_pt1 | contig 14994 bp, 13 predicted proteins | sample MGYA00380161_ERZ1026862 | MGnify/ENA primary metagenome ERZ1026862 (study PRJEB33269, sample SAMEA4719797) | human gut metagenome | biome: human-associated habitat; feature: organic feature; material: feces | place: Cameroon | collected 2013-10 ... | reverse complement strand
ATCTTACCGAAAGAATCACATCCTTGTCTCACGACAGCCGCTTGTCTACTCAATCTGCTCCTACGACAGAATTCCGGTAGACTGCAAAAACAATATCAGCATCATCACCGGTGCCACGGGAGAAGTGATGAAGGACGTAAAATATCCGTCCTCCGCTGCTGCCCCGGCCTGTCCGGTGAGATAGACCACCGCATACTTAGTAACCCAGCCACCGATGACTGCATAGTAGGTCATGATCAGTACCGGCACCAGAAATGTCAGTACACCTAAAAATTTCCACTTCGGCCGCATCTTCGCATAAGCCCGGACGGCACTCTCCTGTGTTCTGCGTCCAATGGCGATATCGGAAGTCAGCAGGGTAAATCCGAAGGTCAGCACCAGTACCAGATAGATCAACAGGAACAGGTCGCCGCCAGCACGAAGCCGATCTGCCCGGAGAAATTACTTGTTTTCTTTTCCATATGATTCACGCTCCTTAAAACACTTGTGACATGAGGATAGCATATGCTATACTATCAGTAAAACGAATGTTTTTACTGGTATACATAAGTATTTGTAATGTGATGAGTCTCAAGAGAAAACAAGTGGCTGCAAAGCAGACATTTGTTTTTCTGGACTCATCAGCTCACGAATATCCTGCGAAGCAGGATGTAAAGTGCGAAGCACGAATTCGTGAGCTTATACTATAATGAGTACAAGAAAGCCAATCTGCCCGCATAATTGGTAAACGATGAATTTGAAATTCATAAATTTACGGGGTGAAGATCATGAAAGAACAAAAAGATCGTTACGAGATATTTTTAAAAGTATGTGAAACGGGAAGCTTCTCCAAGGCGGCGGAAGCACTGAATTATACCCAGTCCGGCATCAGCCAGATGATGGCGGGACTGGAGGAAGAACTGGGTGTGCAGCTTTTTGCCCGGGTTAAACGGGGTGTCAGCCTCACCGACAGCGGTGCCCGCCTGATCCCTTACATTCAGGAAATGGTCAACCAGAAAGACAAGCTGCGCCAGGCCGCCTTCAATATCAACAATAAGATTGAGGGGAAACTGCGAGTCGGTAGTTTTTCCAGCATCACCGCTCTGTGGATGCCGGATGTGGTTCTTTTTTTCCGGGAAAATTATCCGAAAGTGGATGTAGAAATTTTTGACGGCAATTATGATGAGATCCGGGACTGGATCATTCACGGGCAGGTGGATTGTGGATTTTTATCCTCCATCGTGGCGGATGATCTGACCTTTTATCCACTGTTGAATGATCCGCTGTGCGCCGTTTTCCCCGAGGGACATCCGCTGGCTGCCAAAAACAGCGTCACCCTGCCGGAACTGTTCGAATATCCTCTGATCATCGAGACCCCCGGCTGTGACAACGACATCCAGCATCTGCTGACCAAATGCCCTGTCCGCCCAAAGATCTCTTACAGCTTCCGGGACGATACCCTGATCATATCCTTCGTCCGGAACGGTCTCGGTGTCACCATCTCTCAGGAACTGGTATTAAAAGCTTTCGCACGGGGTGTGGTCTCCAGACCCTTATCTCCCAGTTGTCACCGTACGCTGGGACTGGCTTTCTCCAAGACCGCCAACTCCGTGGTGTCACAGACGATGCTGCGGTATTTGCAGGAAACGATCCACTGATCCACCCCAGCTCAACTATTCTGCTATTCTACATTATGATAGCTTCCGCAATACGGGCAGCGTCCGGTATATCCTGCTGCCGCCTGATAGGAAGCACCGCAGTTCGAACACTGCACGGCGGTCATGCGAAGCTTGGAAGGATCCACTGGCTTATCGTCCATCAGTTCCTGCTCTCCCGGCAGAATCTCATCCCGGACGGAATCCGGATCCCAGCCGTATTTTCCCTGATATTCGTAGATATCCATGGTCATACCGATGGGATAGGTCGAAGCGCCCTTTTCAAACGCGGTGGGAATCACTGCCTCCCGCTCGATCTGATTCTTGTCAAAATAATGCACGATCACATTCACCGGGAATCTGCCGTTTACCATATACGCCGTATTCTCCACGTAACCGTAGATCTTGGCGGCATATCTGATTCCGTTTTTTACGATGAGTGACTTTTTATGCTGCCCGAATAATACTGCTGCGATAAAACAAATGCCCAGTATCAGGAAAAACAGCGGCAATGCCAGAAATGCCCTCATGGGCTGAAACACCATGCCGATGCTTCCGAATATCATTGTCAGCGCTGCGCCGATCCCCGCAAATGCGCCTCCTACGATCAGTAAAATTTTCTGAGCCATGTTCATTTTCATGTCAGTTTCCCGCCCTTCTCCTATTTTTCATGCCAATCTCCATCCCACAGCCTTCGGTTGGCGGCACAAATAGTAATTTATACCATCTGGACCACCCAGACATTACTCTTCACCATGAGGTAACCGATGATCACCTTGATCATCTCCGTGCCCTGCACCAGGAAATAAATGCTTACGATGCCCAGTCCGGTAAAATGTGCCAGCAGATATGCCGCAGGCACCACGATCACCCAGGTAAATACGGAATCAAACAGGAATGTCACCACGGTCTTGCCGCCGGAACGCAGGGTAAAATAAGACGCATGGCTGAAGGCACAGAACGGCATAATGATGGCTGATACCGCAATAAAACTGGTAGCCAGTGTCTTGATCTCCTCCGTGGTATTGTAAATACCCGGGAAAAATCCTCCTACCACGAACATCAATGCCGCCATGATCACACAGCAGAAGACACTGAACACGATCATCTTGTTGTCCGCATCCTTGGCATCCTCCAATTTTCCGGCCCCCAGATACTGTCCGACCACAATACTGATACAAGAGCCCAGCTGAAGATAGACAATATTGAACAGATTCGTAATGGTAGAGGCAATATTCAGGCCCGCCACCACATCCAGACCTCTGACGGAATAACACTGGGTCACCGTTGTCATACCCGCAGCCCACAGCACCTCGTTCATCATCAGCGGAAGTCCCTTGACCAGAATCGCCTTCAGTTCATCAATAGGGATTCCGAAACCGGTGTACGCCCCCTCCAGATAACGGTTCTTTTCCCGATGGGTGTGTGCCCAGAGCACCACGATCAGTGCCTCAATGTAACGGGCAATAACGGTAGCCAGCGCCGCCCCCTGCACTCCCAGTTCCGGGAAAGGACCGATGCCGAAGATCATCAGATAGTCCAGAATCGCATTAGTACCCACCGCCACAAAGCTTGCCAGCATCGGAATAAAAGTCTGCCCGGTCTCTTTAATATTTGTCGCATAGGACTGGTTCACCGCAAAAGGAATCAGTCCCACCATCATGATGGCCAGATATTCCAGTCCGTACTGCAGTGCCAAGTCCGTGGCCCCGTTCCCCACCGTATCCGTCAGATACAGGGAGATCAGTGCGGAACCTTTCGTCAGGAACAGAAGGATTGCTCCGCCTGTCACCAGCAATGTGGCATAAAGTTTAAAACGAAAAGAATACATATGTCCCTTATGGTTGCCCTTGCCGAAATACTGGGCACCGAAAATACTGGCGGCAGACACAGCACCGAAAATGGCCAGATTGTATACAAAAACCAACTGGTTCACGATGGCAACACCGGACATCTGCTCTGTTCCCAACTGTCCCACCATGATATTATCCAGAAAGCTTACCAGATTGGTAATGGCATTCTGCAGGATCATCGGAATGGCCAGCAACAGATATTTCCGATAAAAATCCCAGTCTCCGATATATTTTTTCTTTAATCTTGCTAACATAATTTCCCTCAATTTTCTAAATAATTCCTATAGTACTCTCAGGTCATCCCGGGACTTCCACTCCCGGGAGCAGACCGACTATGACATCTTTTCCTGCGGCATGGTGCTGTGTACTTTCTTTCTGACAAAATAGAAACATACCGCCTGCAGCAGGATCGTTGCCAGCCAGGAGGCCGGATAAGATAAAAACAGTACCATCAACGACCGGTGTGTTGGGAATACTCCGTAGATCCAGAAGATTCTCGTTCCCACCGTACCGATAATGGACAATATCATAGGTACCGCCGAATGTCCCATGCCCCGCAAGGCTCCCGGAATCAGATCCATGATGCCGCATAAAAAGTAAGTCAACGTCGTATACAGCAGAATCTCCGTTCCACAGGCAATAACGTCCGCATCCGTTGTGTAAATGTGAAGCAGCTGCGGACCGAAGAGATTGGCGCTTCCGCCCAGCGTTACCGCTACGATCACCGACAGGATCATACAATCGATCAGTACTCTGTCCATACGTTTTTTCTTCCCGGCACCGTAGTTCTGACTGGTGAAGCTCATACACGCCTGGGTAATGGAATTCACCGACACGAACAGGAATCCAAAGATATTATTGGCCGCCGTATAGCCTGCCATGGCGATGGAGCCGAAGGAATTCACCGAGGACTGCAGCAGAACATTGGAGAAATTGATGACAACGCTCTGGATCCCCGCCGGAACCCCCACCTGAAAGATCTGCAGCAGGTACTCCCCTTTTATTCCCAGCTTTGAAATCTGCAGCCGGTAACAGCTGTCCGTAGTAAACAGGCACCATAATACCAGCACACAGGAGATCACCTGAGAGATCACTGTAGCAATGGCTACCCCCGCCACACCCATGGAAAAAGCAATGACCAGAAACAGGTTCAATACCGCATTGATGGCTCCGGATATGATCAGGAACAACAGCGGACGCTTCGTGTCTCCCACTGCCCGCAGAACTGCAGCTCCGTAATTGTACAGCATGAAAAAGGGCATGCCGCAGAAATAAATTTTCATATATAATGCCGCCTGATCAATAACATCCGCCGGGGTATCCATCAGTTCCAACGCTCCCCGGGTGCAGAACAGCCCTACGAATACCATGACAATACCGCTGATCAATGCAAAGGTCATAGCTGTATGTACTGTCTCGCTCATCTCCCGCTCTTTCCCGGCAGCATAGAATCTGGCGGACAATACATTGGCTCCCAGAGAAACGCCGATAAACAGATTGACGAACATATTGATCAATGCCGTGGTGGAACCTACAGCCGCCAACGCCTGACTTCCGGTGAACCGTCCCACCACAATGATATCCACTGCATTGAACAGCAGCTGCAAAATGCTGGACACCATCAGGGGCAGTGCAAAGGAGATCAGCTTGTCCATAATCGTGCCATTGCACATATCTATTTCATATTTGTTTTTCTTCTGTGTTGCTTCCATAATTTCATTTCCTGTAATTCTCTTCCTAATCCCGTTATCATCCCGCACCGTTCATCCGCATCTGCAGAAGAACCGCTATAAGTTATAATTTTATCACATATTTTGCTATATTTCTATTCCCCTTTTTATCCGAAAATATGGTATACTATATTTTGGATGTTTTTGGTTTTTCAAAGTGATGATACATCCCGCAAATCCTTACAAGAGAGCAAAGAGAAAGGAAACTTATCCCTATGAAATATGACGTAATCATTATCGGTGCCGGCCCCGGCGGTATCTTCTCCGCTTATGAACTGGTGCAACAGAATCCCGACCTGAAAATTGCCGTTTTCGAATCCGGTCACCCTCTGGAGAAGCGCCACTGTCCTATCGACGGTGACAAGATCAAGAGCTGCATCAACTGTAAGAGCTGTTCCATCATGAGCGGTTTCGGTGGTGCCGGTGCTTTTTCCGATGGAAAATACAATATCACCAACGCTTTCGGTGGCACTCTCTACGAGTATATCGGCAAGAGTCAGGCCATCGACCTGATGAAATATGTGGATGACATCAACATGAAGTTCGGCGGTGAAGGCACGAAGCTGTATTCCACTGCCGGCACCTCTTTCAAAAAGATCTGCATGCAGAACAAGCTGAACCTGTTAGACGCTTCCGTACGTCACCTGGGTACGGATATCAACTTCATCGTGCTGGAAAATCTGTACGCAGAACTGAAGGATAAAGTGACTTTCTATTTCGATACCCCGGTGAAAACGGTGGAGACCGTTGGTGACGGTTACCGTATCTGCTGCGAAAACGCTTCTTACGACTGCGACAAGTGCATTATTTCCGTAGGCCGCAGCGGCAGCAAATGGATGGAGCAGATCTGTAAAGATCTGGACATCAACACCAAGTCCAACCGCGTGGATATCGGCGTCCGGGTGGAACTGCCCGCAGTCATCTTCTCTCATCTGACCGATGAACTCTATGAGAGCAAGATCGTATACCGCACTGAAAAATTCGAGGATTCCGTGCGTACCTTCTGTATGAATCCTCACGGTATCGTCGTAAATGAGAACACCAACGGCATCGTCACCGTAAACGGCCACAGCTACGAAGGAGCCGACAAGCAGACAGAGAACACCAACTTTGCCCTGCTGGTAGCAAAGCATTTCTCCGAGCCCTTCAAGGACAGCAACGGCTACGGTGAAAGTATCGCCCGTCTCTCCAACATGCTGGGCGGCGGTGTTATCGTACAGCGTTTCGGCGATCTGGTGAGAGGACGCCGCAGTAATGCGAAGCGTATTGCCGAGGGCATGGTAGAGCCTACCCTGTCCGCAACTCCCGGTGATTTAAGCCTGGTACTGCCCAAGCGTATCTTAGACGGTATCATCGAAATGATCTACGCACTGGACAAGATCGCACCCGGTACCGCCAATGACGATACCCTGCTCTACGGTGTGGAAGTCAAATTCTATAATATGGAAGTGGAACTGGACGAGCATCTGGAAAGCTGCCACAAGGGTCTGTACATCATCGGTGACGGCAGCGGCGTGACCCATTCCCTGTCCCACGCATCCGCCAGCGGTGTCTATGTCGCAAGGCAGATCGCTAAAGGGGAATAATCACGATAAAAAAGGAAGGTAGATTCTATGACACAGACAGTTAAGATCATCTCTGACAGTACCTGTGATCTGTCAGGGGAATTAGTGGAAAAGTATGACATTACCATCCTGCCTCTGCACATTCTGCTGGGCGAGGACGAATACCGTGACGGTGTAGACATTACGCCGGAAGAGATTTTCCGGTGGTCGGATGAAAACAAGACCACGCCCAAGACCTCTGCTCCTTCTCTGACCGAGGCCATGGAAGTCATGCAGCCTTTTGTGGAAGAAGGCCGGGAGATCATCTGTTTCTCCATCTCCGACAGTATGTCCACCTCCGGCAACGTTATGCGGCTGGCTGCAGAAGAACTGGAAGCTTCCGACAAAGTCACCGTCATCAACTCTGCAAACCTGTCCACCGGCATCGGTCTGCAGGTAATACAGGCTGCCATTCTGGCTTCTGAAGGGAAAACAGCCGCAGAGATCACTACTGCCATCGAAGCCATCCGTCCCAAAGTCCGGGCCAGCTTCGTCGTAGATACCCTGACCTACCTTCACCGCGGTGGCAGATGCAGTGCGGTAGCGGCTCTGGCCGGTGGTATGTTAAAGCTTCATCCCCGGATCGTCGTGGTGGATGGTGCCATGGATGCCTCCAAAAAATACCGTGGGAAATTAAGTTCTGTCATCCTCTCCTACACCAGAGACATGGAAGAGGATCTGAAGAATGCCGTTCCCGACAGAGTCTTCATCACCCACTCCGGCTGCGACCGGGAGATTGTGGAAGCGGTTCGTTCCTATCTGGAAAGTCTGGGAATCTTTGACGAGATTCTGGAAACCAGAGCAGGCGGTGTAATCTCCAGCCATTGTGGTCCAGGCACGTTAGGCGTACTTTTCATTGCTAAATAAAGAATCCGAAGGAGTTTTCTATGATCCGTTTTATATTCGTCGTATTATTTGTAGTATTATTCCTGATCCTGTCCACGCCGTTAATGCTGGTGGAATGGATCATCGGCAAATTTAACCCCGGTCTTAAGGACCGCAGTTCCCTGGCCATTGTAAACTGGGCCTTCCGCTGGGTCATCCGTCTTTCCGGCACGAAAGTCATTGCCATCGGGGAAGAGAACATTCCCACCGACACTGCTGTGCTGTACGTTGGCAACCATCGCAGCTTTTTCGATGTGGTGCTGACCTATGTCCGTGTTCCCAGACCTACCGGTTATATTGCGAAAAAAGAAATGTTAAAATGGCCCCTGCTTAACATCTGGATGAAAGATCTTCACTGTCTCTTTCTGGATCGCCAGGACATCAAGGCAGGACTGAAAACCATTCTGCAGGCCATTGAGAAAGCCAAAAACGGGATTTCCATCTGCATCTTCCCGGAGGGCACCCGCAACAAGACCCAGGATACCTTCCTTCCCTTCCACGAGGGCAGTTTCAAAATTGCAGAGAAAGCAAATGTTCCCATTATCCCCATGACTATTGTGAATTCCGCTGCGGTATTTGAAGATCATTTTCCGAAAATAAAAAAGGCCACCGTAGTCATTGAATACGGTAAGCCTATTTATCCGAAGGAACTGGACAAGGAGACCCGCAAGAGCATGGGCACCTATGTACAGAATATTATCTCCGAAACTTATTTCAAAAACAAAGAACTGATCTGATCTTTCTAATGTCTATCCGCGAGGGAGACCTGCTGGGCTATCAGTAACAGATAATCCGCAGCGTCTCCCTCTTCGGGATAATAACTCACCGAATCCCGGTTCCGTCCCATCAGGTAATGCAGAAAATCCTCTAAAATCTCCGTGTACTGATAACTGTATAACACATAATTGGCACAGGACAATTCTTCTGCCCGCTTCAGCAGATCCTCGGTTCCATTGTTGACATTCGTTACGGCATCGATCATGTTATGGGAACGTTTGGCCAGCTCCTCGCCCCGATTCCGGATGCTTTCCATGAATACAGTGCACAGGTCCACATCCACCGGCTGTCTGGTGGCCAGATACGTCATGGAGCCATACAGATAGGCCGTTTCTTCCAGATAACTGGTATTGTCCTCGAAAAAGTCCTTATACTCCAGAATCTGATTGCGGTAAGTGTAGAGTCCCGCCGCCCGGTAAAGCTCCGTCAGCGCCATGAATTTCTCCGCATCTCTGCCGGATGTCGACATCAGTTTGGTGTACACCGCCGAAGCATGCTGCAGACATTGTGTGGCATATTGCACATCATATTTCTGGTACAGATAACTGAATTTTGCCATCACCGCCACGTAACACATGTTCTCCGGTTCCGGCTTTTCTGTGTCGTTGGCCGTTTTTTCCAGCCAGTCGGCAATAGATTCCAGCAGATCCGGGATATCATTGCCATTATCATCCGCAAGCACCTGCGGATACCACTCACAGGCCTCCAGCAAAGTGATGATCTCATCCTCGGTAATACTGCGATCCTGACATCTGTCATGAACATCCGTGCACAACGCTTCCAACAGTTCCTGATAGTGGTCTTCTTTCAGAGAAAACGTCAGGGATCTTCCCACATTGTCACACTCCAGATAGAACTCACCTTCCCCGGTATAGTCCGTGAAATCCGCTGTTCCGATGTACAGAGACAGCTCCCCGTTGTAATCAGTCTGCTTTACCGTGCCTTCATAGACCGTCTCTCCGGTCTCCCGGTCCACCAGCCGGAAAGTCTCTACCGGCTGTCTGCCCTTCACCACTGCCTGTTTTTCACCGACCGCGGCATACCCCTGCTGATCCACCAGCACATTGGGTGTCAGCGTAGGCACTGTATAGTTGATGACCGGTGTGTTTTCCATGCCGGTCATACTTATGCTTACATGCCCTGTCTCTGCCGTTGCCTGCCCGCAGGCGGTCATACCTATACTGTTAAATAGTAATAGCAGGGACAGGATCCCTGCACTTTTCCTGCTGTATCTCAAAATATTCCTCCGGTCATTCCCTGGGGACATTACAATACACGATCTCCCCGTTGATAATAGTATAAAGGGTTCGTGTGAAAATTTCCATAGGATTTCCATCGAAAATGGCAATGTCTGCATCTTTCCCCACTTCCAGGCTGCCAATGCGGTCTGCCACGCCACAGATTTTCGCAGGATAAATGGTGATGGCCCGGAAACCTTCCTCCATGGGAAGTCCCGCTTTTACCGCAAGTCCGGCACACAACGGCAGTGTCTGGATCTGTGACACCGGATGATCCGTAGTGATGGCGATCATCACACCGGCCCGGTTCAACACTCCGGCGGTCTTAAAAGACATGTTCTGCACCTCGATCTTGTTCCGGCTGGTAAGATCCGGTCCCACAATGGCCGGAAATCCTTCCTTCGCCAGTTCTTCCGCCACCAGATGACCTTCCGAGCAATGATCCATCGTCATTCTTATACCGAATTCTTTTGCAATGCGGATTGCCGTGAAAATATCGTCCACCCGGTGGACATGGGCTTTTAACGGGATGTCTCCCCGCAATACCGGAAGATAGCACTCTTTTTCAAAATCCGGTGCAAAATGCTCTCCCTTCTCCGCCGCTTCCTGCTTTTGCCGCAGATATTCTCTGCTCTCCCAGAGTTCCCTGCGCAGCATGGCGGCGATAGCCATGCGGGTGACAGGACTTTTGTTCTGCCCGGAATAATTGACCTTGGGGTTCTCTCCAAAGGCCACCTTCATGGCCGCCGGTGATTTCAGGATCAGGTCGTCGATCCGGCGCCCCTTAGTCTTTACCATGGCAAACTGGCCGCCCACCACATTAGAGCTTCCCGGTCCGATCATGGCTGCAGTAATTCCGGCCCGCACCGCATCATCAAAGGCTGCATCCATGGGATTAATACCATCGATAGCCCGCAGAGCCGGTGTCAGGGGATCCACTGTCTCATTACAGTCATCCCCTTCTGTGCTCTTTTTTTCTTCCATGATACCCATATGGCAGTGTGCCTCAATGATGCCCGGCATGATCAGCGCATTTTTAGCGATCACTACCTGCTCTCCTTCTTCCGGCTGTAACTTCACCTCACCTCTGGCACCTACCTGTGCAATTTTCCCGTTTCTTATCTGCAGGATCCCTTCGGGGATCTCTCTGCCCGCCATGGTCAGGATCCTGCCTCCTACAATATACATCAGCGGAACAATGCCTCCCCGTTCACCGGTTCCCCGTTGTGGGTCAGAGCAAAGTATACGTTGCTTCCTTCGGCGCTGTAGTATTTCGTGGGCGCTGCCACACTGCCGATTGTGTCGCCGGGATTCACATAGGAATTCTCTTTCACTGTGATTTCCGTCAGCTGTCCGTAGGTGGCCTCATAGCCGTCACCCAGATCCAGAGTCACCGCCTTGCCGATCTCCTCATTTTCGAAGATCGAAGTCACTTTTCCCTGCGCACAGGCGGTCACTGCCGTACCTTCTTCCGCGGAAAAAATGGTGGCGGGATTGTATTTATATTGATCCAGTGTAGCAAAATAAGTGCTCTTGTCCATAGAGTAATGCATCAGAATATCACTCTGCACCGGTTGCTGTAATCCGTCGCTTTCTGCAAAGTGCAGTGTCTTCTCAACGACCACCTCCCCGCCTGCTGTCTGCTTTCCCCCGGTCTCTTCCTTTTGCCGGTCGGCATCGGAATTCTGCTGCTCTTTCTGTGCGGCCTCCAGCAGCGTCTCCTGATCCGTCAGCCCCGGAATCTCTACGTTGCCGGAGCCTACCTCCTGGGGCATATAGTCCAGATCATCCTCGGTAACAGGAGCTCCCGCGATCTCATTTCCCGCTGTATTATTTGCCGTCAGTCCGGGGATGTTCTCGTCCTCCTTCAGAAGATGTTCGTCGTTATTCTCCGTGATCTCCTGTAATTTGTCATCCGCATTGTTGGGAAGCGCAGTGAAGTCCAAGGTATAACCATCATCCCTGGACTCCACATTCTGCCCCTTCATATAGACCCCTGTCATGGTCAATGCTGCCAGTACAAAGGCCGAAGAGGCTAACATTATAATACGTTCTTTGTTAATACCGCTCTTTTTATTTCTTCTCATATCCTATCCGCATCCTTCCTGTTCCCTGAGTCAACTGCCTGCTATACAATCGTTTCAACCACTTTCCCTGGTTTATCCTATAGTCTTGCCCGATTCATGGGTTTTATTCAGAATGTCTTCGATATGAAATTTGCATTTATTTGGAACTATTCAGAGCCATGTAAATAGCGTCGAATGTTTGCATTCGTAAGAACATTTGATGCTATTTATAGGGCGAAGTAACTGAATAGTTATATTTATTCTATGCCTGTGCGGCATAGGCAGCCATATCCACGTGCTGTACCGTACCCACATTTCCGTTTTCGTATAAGAAAATACCGGTCTTGCGGACCACAGCATTGGTCGCATTGGCATTGGTAGTGCCGTCCTGAGCCTTACGGTCTCCCTGCAGGGTGAAATCCGTAGAAACGTTTTGCAGACAGATAGCACCGACACCCTTGTCAGAAAGTTTATACAGTACGTCGTTGCCGTTTTCATCCTTGCACCAGATTTTTAATTTTGACCAGATGGAATCGTTCTCATCGATCCAGCCGTTGCCATCCTCATCATACTGCGCCAGATCTGCAAAGCCATCCCCATTCCGGGTGCCGAACAGCTCACTGCCGTCGTTGATAATGCCGTCACCGTTCTTGTCCAGTGCCAGATAACCGCTGCCCTTCAGCATGGAGATCTCTTCTTCCTTGCCATCGGCATCCAGATCAAAATAGAAAGTCTGATCCGACACTTCTGCCACATCAGTATCCAGGTTGATCACCAGCGGATCATGGAGCGTGAATTCTGCTACATTGAGTTGCTCTTTGTAGTATTCCTCGCATCTGCGGCTCATATTTACATTTACATTAAAATTGATCTCTCTGCCATCCTTGGTCCGCACGGTTCCCACGGTGGAAAAACTGGTATCCTCCTGTTCTATGTTCCAGGTCTCGCTCACATAGTTCAATATTTTCACACGGGACGTGACCAGATTGAACACGTCTGACGCAGGTGTTGCGGTTCCCTGTGTGATGCCGGAATTCGTCTGGGTGTTATTTACGCTATTCCCTGTATTCCCGCTGTTTCCGGTCTGATTACCGCTGCTCCATCCGTTTTCCTGCATCCAGTCCCGCAAAGTGCTGTTTCTGGATGGGAATAATAAATCAAAAATATAACGCACCGTATATTCCCGGATGGTAGACAGTGTCTGTTCACTGGCACTGCTCCGCATATCCCATCTGGCAGAAGATACCAGCAAACGACTCTGCCAGTCTTTGGCTGTCATCGTGGTGTTCTCTGCAGTGTTCTCCTGTTCCTCCGTGTTCTGTGTGGTATCCTCACCATTCGGTGTCTTCTGTCCCTTGGTGGATACATCTGTCAGACCTGCCTGATAATCCGTTATCTCAAATCGTCTGACGCTTGTCTTAGAAGCGTGATAGCTTCTGGCGGAATCCATTCCTATGCTTGCGGAATCAATTCTCAAATCTGTAATTTTCTCCTTTCCCCGACCTCACCACGAACCAACAGGGCGCGCTTCCTGTAACGTTTAACAGTTCACCGCTGCATGTATTCATAAAAGCGCCTGCTCCGCAGTCGACGCCGCTAAGCGGCTCATCTTTTATTTCATACATGCGGCGCTCCGCTCATGCAATATCATATGTTCTGCTTTGTGTGCCAGCACCCACGCAGAACATATGATATTGCATGGCTGAACTGTTAAACTAAAAAAAGATGGTAAAGAAACAGAATACATATAATATGCCTCTGTCTGATTACCATCCGTGGTGTCATTATCAAACTGTAAAAAAAAGTAGCAGGAAGTGACTGGCCATGTCACCTCTCTGCTACTTATATCGTCCGCTATGGACATTTTATTTAGTGTTAATTTACTGCTGTTTGGGCTGAGTGGGAGCGCCAGGGGTTCCGGGTGCGGGAGGCACCGGTCTGCCGGCTGCTTTCAGCTTTGCTGCGATCATGCTGGCTACCATTTCTCTGGTCACCACGATGTTGCCACCGAAGGGATTGATCACGAATCCCAGCGCCGGGCTGATATTGCCCTGTGCATCTTTGCGTAGTAGCATTCCCGCATAATCGTCAAAGTTCATGGCGAAAGTCTGCTGATTCTCCTCATCTCTCCACTTTTTTAGCTCTGTCCAGTCAGTGAACGCCATGAAGAACTTCCGACCGTCCTCGGTGGACAGCATCGGGAACTGTACTTTGGCATCTCTTGCGATGGTCACCCGGCCGTTTTCATCGGGCACAGGCACCGGATCGATCACGACCGGAGACAGGAACTTTGCTTTCTGCAGTTCATCCAGGAACATCTGTCTGTGTTCCGGGGTGTCCTCTGCTTTTAATAATTCAATGGATCCCACCATCATGGGGTTGGATACCGGTTTGTTAAATTCCATATTTTTTCTCCTTACTTCTCATTGTAACTATTCAGCCTCTCTTCGCGAAACGCATCTGCGATGGTTAGTCACATGTCTCTGAATAGTTACACTCGGTTATAGTTGATCAGGCATCCCTTCAGGATGATCTGACGTTCTTCGTCGGTCAGCTCTCCCAGCTTCAGGGTGAATTCCTTCATGCCTTCTCCGGTTGTTACCACATATGCCTTAATTTCCTCGGCCTTGTCTTCCACGGCTTTCTTAATACCAGGAATGAACAGGTAATCCAGATTCTTGAAAGGCAGGTCTCCGGGCTGGATCAGGAAAGGAAGCATGCCCCAGTTGATCAGGTTGGAACGATAACGCTTGGTGGCATACTCGTTGGCAATATTTGCCCAGCCGCCTAATACCTTCTGGCAGGAAGCAGCCTGCTCACGGGCAGAACCGTCTCCGGGCTTCACTGCGAAAATAGTGGAACCGAATCCGGTGTTCTCACGACTTGCATCGGGATACTGTTTCTTTACTTCACCCATAACATCCTTCAGTACCGGAACTGCCTGACAGGGATGTCCGCCGTTCATACGCTCTTTCTCTGCCTTCTGGATCTCCTTGGCACGTCCTACATACTGCGGATCCTTACGGCTTAAAGTGAACTCTGCCAGTCCCAGAGGATTGGAGCGGTAGGAAGAGGTCTCACCGGATGGAATCAGCTCATCGGTAGTAGTTACGGGATCGTGGATCTCGGATACTACCTGCAGTACCAGATTCTCAGGCAGGGCACCCATAGCGGGCCAGTCCTTGATATTGGGGCCGAACTGGATCT
>ERZ1026862.1305-NODE-1305-length-15065-cov-81.704397_pt1 | contig 15065 bp, 12 predicted proteins | sample MGYA00380161_ERZ1026862 | MGnify/ENA primary metagenome ERZ1026862 (study PRJEB33269, sample SAMEA4719797) | human gut metagenome | biome: human-associated habitat; feature: organic feature; material: feces | place: Cameroon | collected 2013-10 ... | reverse complement strand
CATTATGACTTCGTGATACCTACAATATCACAAAATTCAAATGTTTCTGAGCATATTTGGGATTTCTCCAATTTTAAATATCTTGGACAAGAGAAAGAGGTGTTCTTTGTTGGAAACGATAGCAACCGCATCAAGATGATAGACAAGGATGCCATTCTCGATTTTTCACAAGACAAGGACCGTTTGCTTTTGAAGCATTTGCAAACCCCATTGTTGAACATTGATTTTGGTAATTCTTTTGAATATCTCAAGTTCCCATTTTCCTTCAATGACTCCTTGGTCTGTCAGATTGTGCAATTCCAATCTTAGGAGGTGATGTATATAGTATGAATGATTCTACTATAGAAAGCACTAGTGATAATTGGTATTATAATAGAACTTCAGATGAGTCATATTATGATTACGTGCTAAATAGTTGTAATAAATCCGAATCTTACATCAGGACTTTTATAAATCATTTTTGTGATAAGCCTTTATTTTCTTTTGTCCTAGAAGCTTAATTGGAATAATCAAATACTGGCAGAATAGGCTGTGATTAATGACGCTGATGGAACAACTATCGTACAACATATTTATACCAACAAAAAGAGGGTGTGTCATAAACTTATGACGCACCCTCTTTCTTATATTTCTTAAGATGATGCTGGGCATCATTTATTAATCTTAGCCTAGCATTAGAAATTCCTGCAGATTATAGGAATTCCAGAATCTTGTCGAGAATCTTTTCTACGGTAGAAGAATCGGTTGCTTCATCGAGTTTCTGGTTGATTTTCTCTTCCAGTTTCTTGCTCACCTTGTCGGCAGCCTGATCCATGGCTTGGTTTGCCTTGTCTTCCAGTTTCTTCTGAACGGAAGCGCCCAGTTCGTCTTCTTCAGAACCATCGCTGCTATTATCGCTTACAGAAGAGGTTTCATCGGTTGATGAACTGGTGGTTTCTTCTATCTGCAGATTGTCGGCACCTTCCAGCGCCTTCACCATATCATCAGCATTCATCGTGTAAACGCTGCCAAGGATACCGAAGCTGACGGTGTGCTGTTTGCCATTAAACTCTACGGTACCCTTAGAACATACGATATAGTTGTGGTATTCGAAGAGCTGGTTCATCACTTCATCAATAGCGCTGCCCGCCATCATCTTGGCAATGGAACGGATGCTTTGGGTGAAGAAGTTGTTGTCGCTGCTTTCTGTTGCCTTGTCAATGGCCTTGGCAGCCTCGGTCTTTACCTTTTCTTTATGGGCATCAGGTCCTGGATTGGTTATGGCGAAAACCAGGAAGAGAAGTACGATAAGACCTAAGATGATCTTCCAGAGGGTCTTACTCGATTTTTTCTTTTCCGGTTCCTGTCTGTAGCCCTGGTTCATGGCAGCGCCGTGCTGAAAGCCTTGCTGGTAAGCCTCCTGCTGTGCCTGCTGGAAACTTTGCTGGTTTGCAGCCTGAAAGTTTGCTGCTTCTGTCCCGTTGTTGCCGGCTGCATCTGCTGATGTTTCTTCTGCATCTTCTTTGTTGGCAGCATTAGCCTTGATTGCTTCTACAGTTTCTAGAACTGTCTTCAGTTCTGCTATTTTCCAAGCAGGAGTCCAGTCTTTCATGCCTTGTGCCCAAACAAGGGTTTCGGGTGTGATAGCCTTTTGGACGAGTTGCTCCTGGCTGAATGGACCCGCTTGCTGTCCGTTATTCTCAATGATAAAATATTCCATCATGTATTCTTTTATATAATCTTTTTCTTAAAAGCCAATAAGGAGTTTCTTTCACTCTTCATTGCTTATTAGTGTGTAGCTTTCCACCAACCGGTTTTCTCTCTGCCCTTGATAGCTACGCTGTGCTGGCTAGGGTCGGAGATAGAAAGACCGCAATAATTTTTCACTTTAAAGGTTGCACCTCTATAACTCATTAACGCTGTATAAGCCTGTTCGGTATGAGCAACAGCTTTGATAGTGAGTTTCATCTGTGAATTAAATTTATCTTTCAGAGAGCCGCTTGGAACGAGACTATCTACGTATACGCTCATGTCGTAGAAGAGGTTGGGAGAGAAACCGTCCAAAGGCTGTATGGAATCGAGCGGAACGGATGATGAGAGGGTATATTTGCTATTGATTTCTTTCATCACACTGGCTAGCTTTTCCATCTGTCTGCAGTCGATGGCTGCCATGTTGCAATATGGGTTTCTATCATTCTTATAGAAATTGACAACTCCGTTGACAAATCCTGAGTAGTTGGGTGCTGAACTGTTGAGATAGCTCCATACGGTTTTGTATGGAACACCGGCTCCCATTATTTCGCTACTTGAACTGATTAGAAAATTAGTGACGTCTTTCAGTTCGTATGCAGTCTCAACATTGCCCATATAGCATGCATCGAAAAGGATGTACTGCATCTTGGTGCCGCTGAGCTTGATTCCTTCGGCTAGGGTAGGAACGTCGAGAGCGTTTTCTTCTAAACTCACGCTTCCGAAGAAACGGGTGACAGGTTTGTTGGGATCGGGACCATACTGTATTCCGCTGAAATTGTCGGTAGCAGTAGGGTGGTTGGTGTTTCCTTTTGGGGCAAAACCAGCATTCGGTCTAGCCATATAAGGATAGTTAACCCAGTCTCTGCTATAGGTCCATCCGCAGCCATGAGCTCCGATGATGAGCGAATAGTTCAAGGCTTCAGCACGGCGTTTCACCTCATTCAGAATTTCTGCAAATCCTTCAGCTGTAGTATATGTTGCTTCATCGTATGTCTTCAACGTGTCGCGGATGACGGCTTTCTTATTGCTGTCATACTGAAGATCTATAAGATAGCTCTTCTTGTAATTCTGGCTCATGAAAACCATTACACGTGAATTGTTCAATCCCTTCTTGGCAACTATACCTTCGCACATGCTGTCTACGTTATTTTTCAAATCACTATATAGACCTGTGTATCTTGTGTCGCCCGTCCATGGAAAGAAGACGAAGATAGTCTGCTTGTTGACGCTTTCTACATCAATAGCTTCATCACCGCAACTGGTGAAAGTTGTAGCAAGAGATAGCGTACATATAAATAAGGTGAAAAGCTTCTTGATCATGTTTCTCTTGAAAATATGAAATGTTAAGTGTGAAATGCTAAGTTCTTACACTTAACATTCCGCACTTAACATGATAAATATTAAACTATTATTTCTTCTTGAGTTCCTCGATGGTTGCCTTGAGGGCAGCAATCTTCTCTACAGAGTCGCTCTCCTTCTTGCGCTCCAGGGCTACTACCTTCTCAGGAGCGTGAGCTACGAAGTTCTCATTGCTGAGCTTCTTGCGTACACCCATCAGGAAGCCCTCCAGGTGCTTGAGCTGAGCCTCTGCCTTCTCAATCTCGGCTGCTACGTCGATGAGGTCGCCCAATGGTACGGCAAACTCGTCGGTACCTACCATGAAGCTTGATGCATCGGCACTCTTCTCGGCAATAACCTCAATCTTATCAAGGTTCGCCATCTTCAGAGTTACGTCGTTGTAAGCCTCGAAATCGTTCTTGCCTACTACCTGCAGAGACAACTGCTCCTTCTGGGCAATGTTCTTCTGGTTGCGAACGGTACGAACACCGGCGATAATCTGCTTCACTGCCTCAATGTCGGCTGCCAACTTCTGCTCCTCAGCTGTAGGTGCAGGAATCTCCAGCTTCTCGCGCATGATGCTCTCGCCATCCTTGCGGTCGTAGATGTGCTGCCACAACTCCTCGGTGATGAATGGCATGAATGGATGCAGCATCTTCAGCAGGGCATCGAAGAAGCGGAGGGTAGCGTCGTAGCTCTTCTGGTCGATAGGCTGACCGTAAGCTGGCTTCACCATCTCCAGGTACCAAGATGAGAACTCATCCCAGAACAGCTTATATACTGTCATCAATGCCTCAGAGATACGGTAGTCCTTAAACTGCTTCTGCATCTCCTCGTTCACCTCCTTGAGCTTGGCATCAAACCACTTCACGGCGATTTCTGCACTCTTAGGCTGCTCGATATCTGCAGTCTCCCAACCCTTGACGAGGCGGAAGGCATTCCAGATCTTATTGTTGAAGTTACGTCCCTGCTCGCAAAGGCTCTCGTCGAAGAGGATGTCGTTGCCCGCTGGAGCACTGAGCATCATACCCATACGAACGCCGTCGGCACCAAACTTATCAATCAGATCGAGTGGGTCAGGTGAGTTACCGAGACTCTTGCTCATCTTACGGCCGAGCTTATCGCGAACGATACCTGTGAAATATACGTGCTTGAATGGCATCTTGCCACGATACTCGTAGCCAGCCATGATCATACGTGCTACCCAGAAGAAGATGATATCCGGACCTGTTACGAGGTCGGAAGTAGGGTAGTAGTAGTTGATCTCCTCGTTGTCTGGATGCTCGATGCCATCAAACAGAGAGATAGGCCACAACCATGAAGAGAACCAGGTGTCGAGGCAGTCGCTCTCCTGCTCAAGATCCTCAGCCTTGATGCTGGCGTTCTTCTCCTGGGCGAGCTTCAGCGCCTCCTCTGCAGTCTCAGCTACCACGAAATCCTTCTTGCCGGCATTGTCGAAGTAGTAAGCTGGGATGCGGTGACCCCACCAGAGCTGACGGCTGATACACCAGTCCTTGATGTTCTCCAACCAGTGGCGATAGGTGTTCTTATACTTCTTAGGATAGAACTCGATGTCGTCGTCCATTACTGGAGGGAGGGCGATGTCAGCAAAGTGCTGCATCTTGAGGAACCACTGTGTAGAGAGCTTTGGCTCGATAGGCACATTGGTACGCTCAGAGAAGCCCACCTTATTATTATAGTCCTCAATCTTCTCCATCAGACCGGCGTTCTGAAGGTCGATGGAAATCTGCTTGCGCACGTCCATACGGTCCATACCAACATAGAGACCTGCTGCCTCGCTGATGGTACCGTTGTCGTTGAAGATGTCGATGGTTTCCAAACCGTGCTTCAAACCGAGGGCGTGGTCGTTGATATCGTGAGCTGGAGTTACCTTCAAGCATCCGGTACCGAACTCGATATCTACGTATGTATCCTCGATGACAGGAATCTCGCGGTTTACGAGAGGCACGATTACGTGCTTACCCTTCAACCAGGTATTCTTCTTATCCTCTGGGTTGATACACATGGCAGAGTCGCCCATGATGGTTTCAGGACGGGTGGTTGCTACTACTGCATAGTAACCCTTCTCATCCTTGTGCATCACGTTCTCCTCATCCACCTGCTGACAGTCCTGCTCTACAACGTAATACTTCAGATGGTAGAGTTTAGAGTGCTCGTCCTTGTAGATAACCTCCTCGTCAGAGAGCGCAGTCTGAGCCTTAGGGTCCCAGTTAACCATGCGCACGCCACGATAGATGAGACCCTTCTTGTAGAGGTCGCAGAAAACGTGGATAACGGCACGAGAACGGGTCTCGTCCATGGTGAATGCTGTGCGGTCCCAGTCGCAGCTGGCACCGAGTTTGCGGAGCTGCTTGAGGATGATGCCACCATGCTCGTGAGTCCAGTCCCAAGCATGCTTGAGGAACTCCTCGCGGGTAAGGTCAGTCTTCTTGATGCCCTGCTGAGCGAGGCGGTTTACAACCTTTGCCTCGGTAGCGATACTGGCATGGTCGGTACCTGGTACCCAGCAAGCGTTCTTGCCCTCCATGCGTGCACGGCGAACGAGAATATCCTGGATAGTATTGTTGAGCATGTGTCCCATGTGGAGCACACCCGTTACGTTTGGTGGAGGGATAACCACTGTATAAGGTTCACGACCATCTGGCTTAGAGCTGAAAAGCTTGTTGTCGAGCCAGTACTGATACCATTTACTTTCCACTGCTTGTGGATCGTATTTACTTGCTAATTCCATTGTTTATATCTAATTTTTATTCTTTTTCTGTCTTTTTCTTTAAAAAACGGTGCAAAGATACGAATTTTTGGGCGAAAAACATTATCTTTGCATCAAAATTATTAATTTTTGCACAAAATGATGGTTAGTAATGCAGTAAAAGAAGTAACGGAACAAGATAGGAGAAAAATGCTAGCCAGTTTTCTCTATGATGTGGCGAAGCTGATGTTTGGCAGCGTTGCCGTGGGAGGATTGTCGCCTCTGATAATTGGAGGTGATTTCGGTTGGCTTAATATAGTGTGTTTTTTTGTTGGTTCAATATGCGGGTTCTTACTTGCCTATAGTGCCAATGATTTGTTGAGGTATAAAAAGTAATAGTTATGGAAGCATATTTGTTTTTTAATGTAATGATGTTTGTGTTTGCATTGTCTTTCGCCATTTTCCTCAATACGAAGGCAGGCAAGAAATGGAAAGACAATCTTTAAAATGAGAAGTTACAATCATGCATACGAAAGAAGAGAAAATGGCGGCATTCAGTCGCTTGCTGGATGTGCAGGACCGTTTGCGCCTGCAATGTCCATGGGATAAAAAGCAGACATTTGAGAGCCTTCGTCCGAATACGATTGAGGAGACTTTCGAACTTTGTGATGCCTTGATGAAGCGCGATTACAAAGATATCAAGAAGGAGTTGGGCGATGTGTTGGAGCACGTGATGTTCTATAGCATCATCGGCAGAGAAGACGGCGAGTTCGATATCTGCGATGTCTGCAATCAGGAGGCAGATAAACTGATGTTCCGCCATCCTTTCATCAACTGGAAGAAGGAAGGAAATTGGACGGTTTCGAATCCGGATATGTTCATCAATGAAGAAGGACAGGTTGTCTATAAGGAGTCAGACGCAGGGAATGGAGAAGCTGGAACTGCCAGCTCGGAAGAAACCTTGGCTCTTGGCGCCAGCAAGCCGAAAACTGCTACTTCTGTTGAGAAAACCTGGGAACAGATTAAGCAGCAGGAGAAGGATGGAAATGAGCGGGTGTTGAGCGGTGTCCCAAATTCTCTTCCCTCTCTTATCAAGGCTTATCGCATTCAGGATAAGGCTAGAAATGTAGGCTTTGACTGGAAAGAAAAAGAAGATGTGTGGGAAAAGGTACAGGAGGAACTGGAAGAACTCAAGGTGGAACTGGCTAAAGGCGATAAGGAAAATTCTACCCAGGAATTGGGCGATTTCATCTTCTCTGTAATCAATGCTGCACGTCTCTATAAACTCAATCCGGATAATGCGCTGGAGAAAACCAACCAGAAGTTTATCCGCCGTTTCAACTATGTGGAAGATCATAGCTTGAAGCAAGGTAAAAACTTAAAAGATATGAGTTTAGAAGAAATGGATAAACTATGGAATGAAGCAAAACTTCAGGAGAAAAAGGAAGATAAATAATGGTGAATCTGATTATCTTATCGACTCATCAACATAATAATAAAAACTAAAGAGTTATGAAGAAATTAGTTTATGTAACAATAGCTTTGGTGGCGCTTTTCGCAGCCAACAGTTGTAAGAACAAAAATAATGTTCCTGTTATCAGTACAACCGATTCTGTAGAGGTAGAGGATGCGATGAACGATTCTACCATCTATGGTGTATGCGGTGAGGGAACCTCTATGCATAACCTGGAGCTGATTTCTGATGGTGGTGACACCCTTTCGGTGTTTATTGACGATGAGAATCCTGATGTTGTTCAGGGAGGATTGCTGGCTGGCGACCGTATTGCTCTTATCGGTTATAAGGCTGAGGATGGAGAGATGATGGCCCAGAAGATTATCAACCTGACTTCCCTCTTGGGCAAATGGACTTCTCTGGATAAGAATTTTGACATCTTGGAAGGTGGAGAAGTGAAGAACAATGTGAAAGCAGAAACTAATCCTTGGACCAGCTGGAAGATACTCAATGGTAAACTCTTGCTGAATAAGGATACTTTCGCTATTGACAAGTTGGGTTCTGACAGTCTTATGTTGGAGAATACTCAGGGTATCTTTGTTTTCAAGCGTCAAGAGTAAGGTTATCCATGTTGAACCTGTAATTTATGATTTAGTTTTGGAACCATTTAAAGTACATATTTTGGGGTGTGGCAGTGCTTTGCCCACCCTTAAGCATAGTGCCTCGGCTCAGATTATTGAGATGCGGGGCAAATGCTTTATGATGGATTGTGGAGAGGGTGCCCAGATGCAGTTCCGTCGCACTCATGTTCACTTTGCTAAGATAAATGCTATCTTTATTTCGCATCTTCATGGTGACCATTGCTTTGGCTTGCTGGGACTTCTTTCTACCTTAGGTATGCTGGGTAGAACAGCTAAGTTAAAGGTATATGCGCCAGAAAGTTACGGAGATTTGTTTAAGCGTCAGATTGATTTCTTTATGCAGGGAATGGAATATGAAATCGAATTTGTTCCTGTAGATACCGAAAAGGCGCAAGTAGTTTATGAAGATCATTCTGTAACCGTAGAAACCATTCCTCTCCAGCATCGTGTGCCTTGTTGTGGGTACATCTTCAGAGAGAAACCGACACTACCTCATATCCGTCGTGATATGATAGATTATTACGAGATTCCTGTAAGCCAGATCAACAACATCAAGAATGGAGCTGACTGGACTACGAAGGAGGGTGATGTAATACCTAATGCCAGATTGGTAATGCCTGCCGTTTCTCCACGCAGTTATGCTTATTGCAGTGATACCCGGTTTGTTCCGAACTTGGCAGAAAAGGTAAAGGGGGTTACGGTGCTTTATCATGAGAGCACCTATACTTCGGAGAATGAGGACAGGGCTAAACTCTATTATCACAGCACGGCTCGACAGGCTGCAACTATAGCCAGAAATGCGGGTGTAGGCAAACTTCTTCTAGGGCATTATAGTGCACGATATAATAATGAAGAGGTATTGTTGAATGAAGCTAAAGAGGTGTTTGCGGATAGTTATCTTACTCAGGAAGGTAAAGTGTTCTCTATAGAATAATGTAGAAATATAAAAAAAGTGCCTTGCATCAAAAAAAAGTTCATTTTTGATGCAAGGTTTTCTCTTTATATCGTTTAATCATTAAAAAGGATTTGAAATTGGAATCGGAAAAGGAACTCTTAAACGACATCAATAGCGGCAGTCGGGCAGCAATGCACAGATTGTATGAACGCTATGTGGGGTATGCCATGGCCGTAGCGCTGAGGTATGTCCCTGTACGCGATGATGCTGAGGATGTAGTGCAAGATAGTTTCATAAAAGTCTTTTCCGGCATTTCAAAATTTGAATATCGGGGTGAGGGCGCTCTTCAGGCTTGGCTCTTGCGGATAGTGACAAATGAAGCTGTCAACTTTGTAAGGCAGCAAAAACGCTTCACTATTGTGGACGAAGTTCCCGATGAAATTGAGGATGAAGAGCCTGAAGTAGAAAGAGTTCCGCCTGCAGAACTGACAAGAATGATAGGAGAATTGCCTGATGGGTACAGACTGGTTCTTAACATGTTTGTTTTTGAACAGAAAAGCCATAAAGAAATTGCACAGCTGTTAGGCATCAAAGAAAGTAGTTCTGCTTCACAATATTTGCGGGCGAAAAAGCTGTTGGGCAAAAAGGTGAAAGATTATCTGAGCCAGGCAGATTGTAGTAATAATAAAGAGTTGAATCATATAAACGAAAAAAGTAATGAGTAACGATTGGACAAATAAACTTCGAGATCAGTTGGCAGACTATCAAGAGCCTGTCAGCCACGACTTGTGGGCTGGGATAGAACAATCGCTTGCTCAGTCTACAAAGGTTGGTGATGAGGAAACTAATGTAAAAAAGACCCCACAGGCTCGTTATGTTGTCTTGAAAAGATGGTCAGTAGCTGCAGCTATTGCTTTATTAGGAGTAGGAGGCAGTTATGTTTATCTGCATGATGATGAACCGGGACAGGCTAACTTAGCTGTTCAGAGTTCTTTCTCTACAGCATCAGGTTCAAGCAGGACTTCTTCTGCTGTCCGTGCAGAAGCACAATCGGCAGGAAGTAAAAATGCTATCTTGCTTGCTGAAAACAATGCATCTGCACATCAGGTGAATCGCCATTCATCGGGGCGTCAATTGAACCATAGTAAATCTTCTGTCTCTTTCCAGGAGAGGACTGTTGCTGCTGATAATGAAGTAATGCTTGCAGCAGAGGTAGAAATGCCAGAACAGTCTGTTAATGCAGAGGTAAATGGTCGGGAATTATCTGTTTTGCAAAAGCAAAATGAGGATTCTGAAAGACAGATGGCCGTTTCTTCTAATCATGCAACCAAGCCGTTGGAAGCAGATGGTGGGCAGAAGCTTTATGCAGGCAGGGTGCAGGATGGTCATTTTGAACGCAGTTATAAGGACAAGTATGAACAGAACTGGACCATGAACCTGTATGCAGAGAATGTAAGTCTGGGCTCTGGCAGTGATGGAATGTCAAACGGCATGTATGCGTCTTCAGATCCTCTTGCTGGTGGCGGCTTTGCTGATCATGGTGTTTTCCTGGCTGCTGCTTCTCCTTTAAGATATGCAATACCGAAATATGTTGAAGCGAAACATCATGCTCCTTTGGCTATAGGTGCTCAGGTTGGTATCGGACTTGCGCCTCGTTTGTCTTTGAGTACCGGTGTCGTTTATACGCGTGTTGCTTCTGATTTCAAATCTTATGGTGTTTCAGAATTTGATACACATCAGGTTTTGCATTATGTGGGTGTTCCACTTGGTTTAAACTATGAGGTTTGGAGCACGGGAGGCTTTCATGCGTACGTAATGGCGGGTGGAGAAGCCGATTTCAATGTAAAGAATGATACAAAGGTTTCTGGTCAAAAAGAGGACGTGAAGCGTGATGGCGTTCAGTTCTCGGGTAAGGCTTCGCTTGGCGCACAGTATGATGTTACACCACAAGTAGGCTTCTATATTGAGCCAGGTGCAAAATATTATTTTGATAATGGCAGCGAAATAGAAAATACGTTTAAAGATAAGAAGTGGAATTTTAATCTCCAGTTCGGACTTCGTATTAATCTGAAATAGTGTTTGAGTCCAATTATTAATAAATATATGTACGAACTACATTTCATTTTATAACATTACATACGAGAAAAGGAAAGGGCAGTCTGCGTGATGCATGGCTGCCCTTTTATTGTTTCCCGTTTTTCTTATTTATTCAATAATTTCTCGCTCATATTGAGAGCGGCCTTTCTGCCGTCTCCCATGGCAAGAATTACTGTGGCTCCTCCTCGTACGATATCGCCGCCAGCGTAGATTTCTTCGATAGAACTCTGCATCTGGTCGTTTACGGCAATGGTGTTCTTCCGACCGAGTTCCAAGCCTTCGATACTCTGAGGAACGAGTGGGTTAGGACTTACACCTACAGCAACAATTACCTGGTCGCACTCCAGCGTGATGGTCTCGCCTGTAGCTTCAGGACGACGACGGCCGCTGGCATCAGGTTCGCCAAGCTTCATCACATCGAGAACTACAGCCTTTACTGCGCCCTTCTCATCTGCCTCATATTCTTTAGGATTGTGCAATGTAAAGAAGTTGATTCCTTCTTCCTTGGCATGCTTCACCTCTTCGAGTCGGGCAGGCATTTCAGCCTCCGAACGGCGATATACCAAGGTTACGTCTGCTCCGAGTCGTTTTGCAGTACGGCAACTGTCCATAGCTGTGTTACCGCCGCCTACAACAACCACCTTCTTGCCTAAGTTGATAGGGGTATCGCTATGAGGATTGGCTGCATCCATCAGGTTTACACGGGTAAGATATTCGTTAGAAGACATGATGTTCAAGGCATTCTCTCCAGGAATATTCATGAAGTTTGGCAGACCCGCACCTGAACCGACAAAGATTCCCTTGAATCCTTGTTCTTCCAGATTTTTTACGGAAATGGTCTTGCCAACGATGCAGTCTGTAATGAACTTTACGCCCATCTTCTGAAGATTTTCAATCTCTACATCCACGATAGCATTAGGCAAACGGAATTCCGGAATACCATATTTCAATACACCGCCAATCTCGTGAAGCGCTTCGAAAACAGTAACATCGAATCCCTTCTTTGCCATATCGCCTGCAAAACTCAATCCGGAAGGTCCTGAACCGACTACAGCTACCTTGATGCCATTAGCCTCATCGCACTTTGGTACAGAAATGTTTCCACTCTGGCGTTCGTAATCGGCAGCAAAACGCTCCAGGTATCCGATAGCTACAGCAGGCTCGTTCATCTTGAGATGTACGCACTTGCTTTCGCATTGCTTTTCCTGTGGACAAACTCGTCCGCAAACGGCAGGTAGGGCAGAGGTGTTCTTTAAAACCTTGGCTGCGGCAAGGAACTGGCCCCGCTCAATGTTCTTGATGAATGAAGGAATGTTGATGCTTACCGGACAACCTTCTATGCAGGTAGGTTTAGGACAGTCGAGACAGCGTTTGGCTTCGGTCAAAGCCATTTCCTTGGTCAAACCGATATTTACCTCTTCCGTACGGGTTGTGGCACGATAAAGAGGGTCAAGTTCTGGCATCTTTACGCGCTCTATAGCTGTGCGTTCTTTTGCTTTCATCGAAGCGCGTAACTCCTTGCGCCACTCAGCGTTGCGGTCTGTCAACTCTTCGATGCTCGCATCTGTAGGTTCTACGTCCATGGTTACATCCGTAGTTTCTTTCTTCTTTCCTGCGTCTACAGTTGCAAGGTGCTCTTCGAAGTGTTCCATCTCTTCGCGTTCAACATCCTTGAAGGTGCCCATGCGTTTGAACATCTCATCCCAATCTACCAGAGCGCCGTCAAACTCAGGACCATCGATGCAGACAAACTTGGTCTTTCCACCGATGGTCAGGCGGCAGGCACCGCACATACCGGTTCCATCCACCATGATTGTATTGAGTGAAACGTCTGTGGAAAGATTGTATTTCTGGGTCAGGAGACAGCAGAACTTCATCATGATAGGAGGACCGATGGCGAAAACCTTATCGATATGCTCCTGATTGATAAACTTCTCGATTCCTACGGTTACAACACCCTTCTCGCCGTAACTTCCGTCATCAGTCATGATGATGAGTTCATCGCTAGATGCACGCACTTCATCTTCCATAATCACGAGTTCTTTGTTTCTACCCGCGATTACAGAAAGAACTCTGTTTCCTGCGGCTTTCAGTGCCTTGATGATAGGGAGCATAGGAGCTACACCTACGCCACCTCCGGCACAAATGACTGTTCCGAAGTTCTCGATATGTGTAGGATTTCCAAGTGGTCCCACCACATCGTGAATCTCATCACCTTCATTTAGGGCGCAGAGTTTGGTAGATGAAAGACCTACCTTCTGCACAACCAGCGTGATGGTTCCTTTCTCAATGTCAGCATCAGCGATGGTCAGCGGCATACGCTCGCTGTTGTTGTCTACACGGATGATAACAAAGTTACCTGCCTTTCGGCTCTTGGCAATAAGTGGTGCTTCTACATCGAAGCGGAATACTTTCTCTGAGTATTGTACTTTCTTGATAATCTTGTTCATGGGCTATTAAATTTCTTAATGCTGATAAATTAATTTTTCTGGTTAGCTGTTTAGAGTTTGCTTCATGGTACATAAAATGCAAAAGGATAACATCGGCTACCTTTGTGGCAGTCGAAGTTATCCTCGTACAATATATGTTATTTTTGTTTTTCGAATGTTTTGTATAATCGAGAAAAACAGAAAGTCTTACCGATACTTCAAATTAATCGAAATTTTTGTCATCAAGCATCTCGAAACCGCAGTATGGAACCAATACCTTAGGTACTCGGATTCCTTCTGGGGTCTGATTGTTCTCCAAGATGGTTGCTACGATACGTGGCAAAGCAAGAGCTGAACCATTCAATGTGTGGCAAAGTTCAATCTTCTTGTCATCTGTATGGCGATAGCGGCAGTGGAGACGGTTAGCCTGGTAGCTCTCGAAGTTAGATACTGATGAAACCTCCAACCAGCGACCCTGTGCTGCACTCCAGGTCTCGAAGTCGTAGCAGATAGAAGAGGTGAAGCTCATATCACCACCGCAGAGACGGAGGATGTGGTATGGCAACTCCAACTTCTTCAAAAGACCCTCAACATGGTCGAGCATCTCGTTCAAACTCTCGTAAGAGTGACCTGGCTTATCGATGCGAACAATCTCTACCTTGTCGAACTGGTGCAGGCGGTTCAAACCGCGAACGTCCTTACCATAGCTACCTGCTTCACGACGGAAACAAGCTGAGTAAGCACAACGCTTGATAGGGAGATCTTTCTCATCGAGAATAACATCGCGGAAGATGTTGGTTACAGGAACCTCAGCAGTAGGGATGAGGAAGAGATTATCCAGATTAGCATGATACATCTGACCTTCCTTGTCTGGCAACTGACCGGTACCACGACCAGAGTCCTCGTTTACTACGTAAGGAGGCTGAATCTCCAGATATCCGCTCTTGCGAGCCTCATCGAGGAAAAATGCCTCAAGCGCACGCTGGAAGCGAGCCATCTTGCCGATATATACAGGGAAACCTGCGCCAGTAATCTTAACGCCGAGGTCGAAGTCAACAAGATTGTATTTCTTCAAGAGATCCCAATGGCAGAGAGCATCCTCACCGAGGTTTGGCTTTTCGCCGCCTTCTTTCACAACAACGTTGTCGGCTGCGTCCTTACCTTCAGGAACCTGCTCGCAAGGAATGTTAGGAATTTCGAGCAACTGGTTGGTCATATCGTTCTGCGCTTTCTCCATGATCTCTTCAAGAGCCTTGGCGTCTGCCTTGAGCATAGCTACCTGAGCCTTTGCGCTCTCAGCTTCCTCTTTCTTACCTTCCTTCATAAGGGCGCCAATCTGCTTAGCAAACTGGTTAGCCTGCTGCTTGTTGTTATCCAACTTCTGCTGAGCTTCACGACGAATCTTGTCGTACTCCAAAACTTTCTCTACGGCCTCACGAGCATTTGGAAAATGCTTCTTTTCGAGTCCCTTAACTACACGTTCAGTTTCCTCACTGATAAGTTTAAGTGTAAGCATAAAATGTCTTTTAATTAAATAATTTACTATTTGTAGGCAAAAGTACAAAAAATATTTGTGATAGCGTAAAAAAATGCTGACTTTTTTGCAGGGAAGGGTAGAATTAAAGTTTTTTTGTGGTTTTACAGGGTTAAGGAGCTTAGAAAGGGGTGTGGTGTAAGCCGTGCCTAAAACTGCAAAGGACAGTCCCCAAGCATTGTGTATAAACGAAGAAAGCCTGCTCTAGGTATGAGCAGGCTTCTATGTTGTTTGTTT
>ERZ1026862.1303-NODE-1303-length-15079-cov-18.559771_pt1 | contig 15079 bp, 15 predicted proteins | sample MGYA00380161_ERZ1026862 | MGnify/ENA primary metagenome ERZ1026862 (study PRJEB33269, sample SAMEA4719797) | human gut metagenome | biome: human-associated habitat; feature: organic feature; material: feces | place: Cameroon | collected 2013-10 ... | reverse complement strand
ATATTTGTGAGACTACCAACTTTTTTATGAACTATTCTTATCCCGAACTGGGGTATAATCTGTAAGCATCCCATCTAATTTTGGTGGTTTGAATGAAAAAAATACTGGTATGCCAAACTCATTGATAAATAGTTAGGACGCTGTATTGGTGATATATTGTTATGATGGGCGAGGGTAGTTATAGAAAACATTGAAATAATGTGAAAAGTTTTGGAAGATACGAAGAAATATCCTATTTTTGTGAAATAAAAGCAACCAGCTATGTGTAAAATCTCAGAATCAACAAAAGATAAGCTCGGCAACACCTTGATTTATATGGCAGAACGAGTGGCAGACCTTAGTAAGACCAAGGCCTTGAAATTGCTGTATTTAATGGAAGAGCGAATGGTCCTGAAATATCATGTTCCTTTTCTTGGCATACCTTATGAAGTATGGCAGGCAGGACCCGTAGCCAAGGATGTTTTCATAGACTTGTCGGATGGACCTTATCTATTGAAAGACTATATCAAGACAGATTTGGTTTGTTCCGCAACTTATCTTGTAGCCGTCAAACCATTCTGTGATGATGAGTTTTCAGAATGTGAGATTGCGATGATGGATGACATACTGAATAAGTATGGCAAGATGACAGCTGCGGATTTGGTTAATGAAACCCATAAAAAAGGCACGCTGTGGTATCAGGAGGCAAGTCAAAATGGATTATTGGAAGCATTTCAAAATCATGAATGCAACAACTCTGACTTGAAGATAGATTTCACGAAAGCGATGGCACCATGTGCAGCCGAGTATTATCAGGAAAGTCTTGATGTTCATCAGACAGCCAATCTTTTAAACATCAATGCTCATGTTTGAGAAAGGTAATCTTTTGCTGTTTCGGCCATTTGTTTTCAAAAATGGAGCTATGCCCAAGGATAAGTTTTTCTTGGTACTGGAGAATGTCGATGGCAATTTGTTGTTGGCAAGCCTCCCCACTTCAAAGGATCACGTGCCATCAGATGTGGAAGTAAAGCATGGCTGCTTGGACTTGGCTGAGCGTTTTGTGAATGTCTTTGTCTTTCTGTCTGGTGAGGAGATTCTTTGTAGAGCAAATGGTGAACGTTTTTCTTTCTCGAAGAATACTTTCGTATATGGGGCGAACCTGGATATGTATAACATTTCTCAGTTTGAATTACAAGAACGGTTATCTCAGACAAATATTGAGTTAATAGGAAGTCTTGATGCTGCCTTGTTCGAAGAACTCAAGAATTGTCTATCCAATAGCAAGATGGTAAAGAATAAATACCGCAAGATTCTAAAATAGATGGGTAAAAACTATATAGTCATGTTACTATGTTAAAAAATCCGATGAGTTGAAGGAGTGTGCTTAGTCAATCCTTCACCCTAAAAGATAATGCAAATGAGCGCAATGAAAGCTGGCTTTCAAATTGCCGAGTGCAGCTTAGCTTCTGCAAAACGATAATAAAATAACTTTTTTCAAAAACAGATACGTGTAACTACTTGTAAAATAGTGGGGACGCTGTAATGGTGATATACTTTGCATGATGTGAAAACAATATATGTATGGGGATTTTCCTTTTCAAAAGTAGATTAACCATATATACGGAAAATAATATCTTTAAACGATAATCCTCAGGCAATTCAATGGTATGTGAGCATATTTTCTGAGGCGGATAAAACCAAGGCTTTGAATACGCTTTTGCCGTTAAGTATACCTGTTGATAATATACATTTTAAGCCGATGTCAGATTTCTTGATAAATCCCAATCTCAACATTAAGAATTAATGCTATGCTTACAAAAGAAAATGTAAAACAACTAGTCTGAGGATTTCTGCATGAAGCATGTGGATATTTAGGGATAGATGATTCTCAGATAGGCATTATTTATATGCCAATGCCAGTTCAGATGATGATGGTGGCGCTACTTAAAGAAGCAGATGATATCGTCATTGATACAAACTTGCTTGCAAAAGTAGTGGAGCAGAATACATATACAATCTTGCGCAACGATATATATCGTACTGCAAGAGAGATATATCAGCGCAGAAAGCATCAAGCAGAAGGAACTCAGGAAGATATGAAAGCTGATGAAATCGATTCTTATGCTTTTGCTTATGCCCTAAGTTTCTTAAATGGGCTGAGTTTGATTATACCTCATCGGTTTGTAGATGATTGGTGTCCAAGAATTCTTTATATTCTCAACAATGAGTTTCATGAGAATTGTGTTTTACATTCTTCTCCTGATCGACAGTTCAAGGGCGAATTTATCTATCGTGCTAAGAAAATCAAAGAAGCACGTCAAGCAGAATTAAAGTTGCATACAGCAACAAAACCGATTATTGTATCTCCTGACATATCCAACAACGAGAAAGGTTCAGAAACACATCCGTTCGACAATGTATTGGAAGCATGCCGATTTATCAAAGAAGAAGAGCGTAAGGCATTTGAGAAGGATGATTACATGCGCAATATATTGGCTAAAAGGCAATTTAATTATTGTGCTGATGTAAATATTTATAACATAAAATGGGCTGATGGTAAATCTTCTTACAGTCACCCTGAACTGCCTTCAGATGCCTTTATTGTAAATCAGTTAATGAGTGGCAAATTTTCCATAAAGCCCAATCTTTATGGACGTAAGTTTCTGTTTCGTGGACAAAGTCAGTATTATGATGTCTGCACTCCTGGGCTTTTCCGCAATCCTAAACAAAGCTACTTTTTAAAGGAACTCATTCAGTATGATGAACTTCGAGCAGTCCTGGCAACACACCCACTTGTGCAATTATTTGAACAAGGTATTGATTTGTGGCATGACATATTTCGTTTTGAGGTAAACTATGGCGGATTGGCTCAGCATTATTACAACAAGACCAGGTTTCTCGACTTGACATCAGACATAGATACCGCTATGTTTTTTGCTGTAACTGACTATCATTTCGATGAATACACACCTCATACAGACACAAGCAGTCTTGGAGTGATGTATTATTATGAATTGGCAGAACCGGGCGCATTTTCACTTCAAAAACAGCAGCATTTGTCAACTATAGGCAAACAACCGTTTATGAGAAGTGGAAATCAACATGGTTTCTTGCTTAATATGGAGAAAGGAGCAAACTTCAATGAGTTTTCTCAGGTTCATAAAGTCTTCTTCAGACATAATCCTTCGATTTCTAAGAAGATATTTGATGAATCAAAGAATGGTGTAAACTACTTTCCATCGGACATATTACAAGTACAATGGAAGCGTTTTTTGAAACAATTTGAAGAAAATCCTACAGTTTCTCTTGAAGCTGTCAAATTTAATGTCAAAGATAATGCTGCCCACCACGAGACGATAAAAAATATCAGCCGTAAGTTAGAAAAGATGTACGGAATAAAGGTAGATAAAAATAGAATACCTGCCTTTGATGCTGATCTTATGGATAAGTATTATGAAGACATGAAAAACGGATGGTGGCAAGATGTCTTCTGTAAGGACATTTATTTTGTTTCAGCGGATGGTATAGTATACAAAGATATGTTAATGCAAGTACCCAATGACACTCGCTATGCACGCTTTTTTACACGATAAATTTATTCAACTCGATGGAAATCTCTTAATCCCACTAAACACTGGGCTAAGAAGTGCTGCTATAGGGGTTGGATGCTTACATCACATTGATTTTTAAACAATTCAATATGTTGGTACATGCAAAAGTGCCTATACAAAGGGTTATGCCTTAAATTGAGTGCTAACCTGAGTCTGAGATAAAATGGATATTGGGGCATCACCAACCAATCTTTCATCTTTAAAATTGAGATTAGACATGGCAAAGTATTATGTTGAAGTCATATTTATGAATAGAAGACCAAATTGCGCAATAGGCATACGCAATTCATCCTATTTTAGAAGTAATGGACGACAAGATACCTTTACTTTTAGAAATAATGGTTTTACAATTGAGGCAGAGAGAAGTTGCAGCTATTCTGATGGTAGCATATTGAATAGTAGTCAAAACTCATTGAATGGACAAATATTGAAAGGCTTACTTGTTTATTATGCGCTTGCGTCAGATTTTCCTAAGTTGAAGAATATTTCTATTCTGAGAAAGCGTCAGCGAAGATTTGGAGATTTTGTTTATACTGAGACTTTAGAGTTTCAACAGCCGCTTACTCCAGGAATTGTACGAAATTTACATTTGTCACAAGCTGATGTTAATGAAATCCTTGAAGAAACAGATAAAGGTATTGCTGTAAGGACCGCTTTAAGTTACTGGCTTAAAGGTGTTAATTCACAAGATAGATATTTTAAGTTTGATAGATATTGGAAAGCATTTGACCGTCTTTTGTTGCATCAAGGAAATACAACACGAGAATGTGATGGAATTCAAGCAATGAAAGCTTTGATACGAGGAAATGCAGGATTGTTTGTGAAATCTACAGCAATGACAAATACTGCCTCAGATGGTTACATCCGTAAGTTTAGCTGGAACAAAAATGCACATCCCCATGTCAGTATGAGTGGTGACCTGGCTTTGGTACATAATGGCATCATCGAGAACTACCAGGTGCTGAAAGAACAACTCATAGCACGCGGTTATCAGTTCAAGAGCACAACAGATACCGAGGTGCTGGTACAGTTGATAGACTCATACTATCAGCAGAATGGCAAAGATTTGGTGTCAGCTGTTTGCCAGTCACTGAATGATGTTGTGGGCGCCTATGCCATAGCAGTCATCGAATGCAAGAACCCCACTCACATTGTAGCAGCCCGCCAGTCAAGTCCATTGGTGGTAGGAGTAGGAGCCGACAAGCAAGACTTCTATATCGCCAGTGATGCCACTCCTATCGTAGAATATACCGACCAGGTGGTCTATCTCGAAGACGGTCAGATAGCAGAAATCAGAATCGGCAAGGATATAGAGATGATCAATCTCAACCATAAGTTATGCGATTATGCCATCAAGACCGTAGACCTCGACATCTCCAAACTCAGCAAGGGAGGCTTCGACCATTTCATGCTGAAAGAGATCTACGACTAGCCCCAGTGCCTGAAAGACTGTATGAGTGGTCGCCTGTTTGCGGATAAGGACAATCCATCCAACAACCACATCGTGTTGTCAGCCCTTACAGACTATAAAGACCGACTCATGTCAGCCAAGCATATCATCATCGTGGCATGCGGAACCAGTTGGCATGCCGGACTTATCGGTAAGCAGCTCATAGAGAAGATGTGTCGCAAACGAGTAGAGGTGGAATATGCCAGCGAGTTCCGTTATGGCGAACCCGTCATTGAATCCGATGATGTGGTGATAGCCATAAGCCAGAGTGGCGAGACCGCCGACACCTTGGCAGCCATTCAACTTGCCAAGCAGCACGGAGCATTGATCTTCGGCATCGTCAATGGCGTAGGCTCATCCATCGCCCGAGAGACAGATACCGGCATCTATATTCATGTAGGTCCCGAGATAGGCGTAGCGAGTACCAAGGCCTTCACCGGTCAGGTCACCGTCCTTACCCTCTTTGCCTTGGCGTTAGGTCATGAGCTTGGCACCCTTTCCGAAAAAGACTATGTAGAGACCATCGCCGAGTTGGCAGAGATACCCGGCAAGATGGAGAAAGTGTTGGAGCAGACGCCATCGATCTCCCGACTGGCTAAAGTATTCACCTATGCACATAATTTCCTCTATCTCGGTCGAGGATTCAACTATCCTGTAGCATTAGAGGGAGCCTTGAAGCTAAAGGAAATCAGCTATATCCATGCCGAGGGCTATCCCGCAGCCGAGATGAAACATGGTCCGATAGCCTTGGTAGATACCGATATGCCGATTGTCTTCCTTGCCACACATCACCAGTTGTATGAGAAGATCATCAGCAATATGCAGGAAGTAAAATCCCGCAACGGACGCATCCTGGCTATTGTTACCGAAGGCGACAAACAAGTCAAGGCGATAGCCGATTCCGTGATAGAAGTACCACGTACCCTCAATGCTTTGGTACCTCTTCTCAGCGTCGTTCCCCTGCAGATACTTGCGTATTATGTGGCAGTAGATAAGGGATTGAATGTAGATATGCCAAGAAATCTGGCAAAGAGTGTGACGGTAGAATAAAGGCAGAATAAATCCAAATTCTGAAGGACATAGTTAAACATAATCATAGAATCTATGAATAATTTCAACGATATAAAAGTAGCCGTAGCCGGAACAGGCTACGTCGGTTTGAGCATAGCCACGCTATTGTCTCAGCACCATCATGTAACAGCAGTAGATGTAATCCCCGAAAAGGTGGAGAAACTCAACAATAGAGTTTCACCCATACAGGATGATTACATTGAGAAGTATCTGGCAGAGAAAAAGCTGAATCTGACAGCAACCCTTGATGGCAAATCAGCTTATGCTGATGCAGACTTCGTGGTGATTGCAGCACCAACCAATTATGACCCGGTAAAAAACTACTTCGATACAACCCATGTCGAAGAAGTAATCGACTTGGTATTGGAAGTGAACCCAGACGCTGTGATGGTTATTAAGAGTACCATCCCTGTGGGCTATACCCGCAGTCTGTACCTGAAGTATGCCAAGAAGGGCGTCAAGAAGTTCAATCTCCTTTTCTCCCCAGAGTTCCTTCGTGAAAGCAAGGCACTCTATGATAATCTCTATCCCAGTCGAATTATCGTAGGCTATCCCAAGATTATCGACCGCCCTGAGTTTGCTGAGGAAAACGAAGCAATCATGCAGGTAACAGATGTTGAGAAGTTGAAACAAGCAGCCAAGACATTTGCAGCCCTTTTGCAGGAAGGTGCCATTAAGGAAGATATCGATACACTCTTCATGGGCATGAAGGAGGCAGAGGCAGTGAAGCTCTTCGCCAATACCTATCTCGCCCTTCGAGTAAGCTATTTCAACGAACTTGATACCTATGCAGAAGTAAAGGGTCTCGATACCAAGGCCATTATTGATGGAGTAGGACTCGATCCACGTATCGGTACCCACTATAACAACCCAAGTTTCGGCTATGGTGGCTATTGCTTGCCAAAGGATACCAAGCAGCTCCTAGCAAATTATGCCGATGTACCAGAGAATCTGATAGAGGCGATTGTGGAAAGCAACCGTACCCGCAAGGACTATATCGCAGATGCCGTATTACAGAAAGCCGGTTGGTACAGCTATACCGAGAACAACCAGTTTGGTGCCGAAGTCAATTCATGCGTCATCGGTGTCTATCGCCTGACGATGAAATCCAATTCCGATAACTTCCGCCAGTCTGCCATTCAGGGCATTATGAAGCGTATCAAAGCAAAGGGTGCGGAGGTGATTATCTATGAGCCAACACTCGAAGATGGCAGCACCTTCTTTGGCAGTAAGGTCGTCAATGACTTGGCAGCTTTTAAAGCTCAGAGCCATGCCATCATCGCCAACCGCTATGATGCCTGTCTGGATGATGTCAAGGATAAGGTATATACCAGGGATATATTTAGAAGGGATTAGAGATAAAAAGGTTGTAAGTTGTCACTTTAGCTGTAAAGTGTATGTTATAAAAATATATACCTCTTCCCCGAATCCCAAATTTACGACCTCCTCGATGATATTGCCTTCTATTATATATAATAAGGTGCTTAACTTTCGCAAATGTCGAAATTATAGAAGTTAAAGCCATAAGCCAATAGAGGGAATGTCTTATGTTTATTTTCAAGTCCACAAAGGCAGTTGGCTATAACTTCTGAACTTACTAAAGTTCATTTTTGGGGAATCGTAAGCAGAAAATGCTAAGATTTGATACGAAATCCAAAAAATATTTGTACTTTTGCAATAATTTCGCCCTTTCCTAAGAAGAAAGGGTGATGAATGTAAAATAAAGACACATGTGCAGAGGCTGCGTGCCAAATAAAAACTCATATATACGATTCAGATGATGCACATTATGAAAAAAGCGACTAAGTTACCGCAACCATCATGTATGGTTGCAGCAAAAGACATAAAGTAGAAAGCGAATATGACGCAGGATTGCTTGGATTCTCCTTCTACAGCCGACGTAAGCAAACACTTACCAAAGGGCATCCACGTTACTGGGGCTGATGACAAATCGGATCCAGCTATAGAAGGAATGCCCTGGGGCTACTTGTTTTTTCACAACAAGACAGCCCGGGCTTTTGAGAAGGAGATGAAAGACCGTAACGACCAAAACAGTTCTACTATTCCTTGTTTCATTACTCATGATTACAGCTCTTCGATCCAGCCGAACAGAGCGTGAGCATCCAAGCAAGGACATTCCTTAGGCGTGGTGCCGGGCAAATCACGATGCCCCACGATTTTCGCCTTCGGAAACAGACGGTGAAGACGAGACAGCACATCAACGATTCTTTCTGTCTGCTCAGGCGTGCGAGTATCACAAGGCTGCGCAAGCTCATTCAGTCCACCCTCGTAGCAGATACCGATAGAACAACGGTTGAAAGGTCTCGCATGCGCCCCCACTTCGAGCAGGAAGCGATGTTGCGTCATGGTACCATCCTTGCGGATATAGAAGTGATAGCCCACATCATAGAAACCACGGCTCTTATGGTCGCGTCGAAGTTGTTCCACACTATAGTCCTGGTTGCATCGAGTAGCCGAGCAGTGCAAGACCAAAAACTTCACGGAGTCAGCATTCATCATCAGTTTGCCGTCCTCCACTCTGGCGAGGAGCGTGCGTTCATTACGCACCAGCTCCTCCCCAATCGATAAAGGAAATCTTTCTTGAATCATTTTTGATGAATTAAGGGAGTTAAGAAGTTAAGACAACACCTTTGTGGGTGCAAAACATTAAAAGAGAGCACTTGTGCACGAGCTTACGCCCAGGGCAGTCAGCGCAGCGATGATAGCCTGTACAACAGCAATCATGATAGATACCCAAGAAATCTTCTTGGAACCATTGTTGAAATTTTCATTTTGATTATTCATATGCATTTGATTTTAAAATTAAAATAATGGAGTTTGTGCCTGCGCCCGATCGCACTCGGGCGCAGTGCATTCCTCATTCGGGATTATTCACCATCTCCGGTGCCTTCGGTTCCCTCAGTTCCGCTGTTCTCACCGCCTGCTGGAGTGTTTCCGCCTGCAGGGGTGTTTCCGCCAGTTGGAGTGTTGCCTCCTGAAGGATTGTTGCCACCATTTTCGGAAGAGCTTGGTTTCTTCTTTTTGGCAGCCTCCAGATCGACGGTCTTGACGCCCAACTTTTCAGCCTTCAAGGTAGCTGCCTGAGCGGCACGGCTTGCCACAGGGGTAAACTCAGCCTTGTTGATGAGGTTCTCGAAGTCCACACCAGGAGAGAAGATGATGTTGATTCCCTTGATGTTGTCAGCCGAAAAAGCCTCGCAGTTCTCTGCACCTTCGCAGGTGAGTGAAAGCCAGAAATCGCCCAGCTCGTCAAGTTGTACCTTCTTGCCTTGCAAGAGCATCTCCACCAAGCATGCACACATGTCGGATACGATACCCTTCACCTTACCACGTGAATAACCACCATGGTCAGCAATGTGCTGCGTAAAGTTGCGGAAAGTCATCACCTCGTTAGCCTGAGCTTTGGCATAAGCCTTAGGAGCAGCCGTCTTGTCGACAGGGTTAGGCAACATGAATACAGAATAGTTAATCATTCGATTGCCCATCGCCGGTATGGGACTTGGTATTTGCGCAAGCAGTCATTACGCCCGGCAGAAGTTAAACTTTATTTCTGAACTGCGATGCAAAGGTACAACATCCAAAATCCGAAAGCAAGGAAGAAAGTTGCATGAAAGTTTCTTCTTTCTTTCACCTTGAAATACAACATCTTATAACAAATAAAAGAAAGCATTATGGACATCAACATAAAAGGCAATCCTGGTACAGGCAATACCTTTCAGGAGATACATATAGGTACAGTACAGAACTACGTACCCAATGCCACGACTGTCATCAATAATAATTACGGTGACAAACAAAAGCCAGCAGCGTCAGTCGACAAAGCTATGGAAGGAGCAGAGAAAGAACAGCGCAAGGCTGAGATTATGGATTATGTAGCTCATTTGAAGCCCTTCGTTAGCAAGGAGTGGAAGAACCGCTACGAGACCTTGTGGCATTCCATTCTTGCCATACCCGAGGTGGAAGCCATTGTCTATGAGCCTGGAAAGCAGAAGAACACCACCTTCAATCGCAATCTCATTGCCAATATAATATATATAATGTGTAGTGAGAATGTCATAGACGAGCACAATGCCACGACGTTGACCAAAGCCTTGGAGCATGACAAGGAACATTCCGTACGCAATCAGTTGGGCATACAGCCAACCGACAGTACCATAGCAGCCAAGGTGAGAGACCTGTTGGCAGACTGATATCCCCCTGACCCTTAAATACTAATTATCATGGAAATAGATATCAATGGAGATCCTGGCACAGGCAATCATTTTGACGATGTGCATATACAGCAGGTGGGCAACTACAGTCCCAATGCAAAGCAGGCCATATTCAATACCATCCATCAGGATAAAGCAGAAAGTCGTCTGGCCTGTTGGTTTCGCAAGTTGAATGATGAATTTGAGAAAGACAATAAACTGAAGAAGAAGTTCGACGACATTCGACGTTACAAGACCAAGCTTCCCCATACCATAGGTCTGGATCAGAAACTGAAGGATGGTGGATTCTCCGAGAAAGCCATCGAGCAGGCACGTCGCTTAAAACAGTATTTTGCCAAGAAATCAACTAAATTTCAATATTATGAATCAGCCCAGCGCATCGACAGCTACCTGTTTGCTAAGGTATGCAGCTGTTTCGATACATACGTGATGCCCCTCATCGAGCAGGCGACACCCCTTACCGATATCAAGCGGGCCGTCTATGAGCAGGTCATACTTCCTATCATGAATGAACTGAACGAAAATGGAGCAGCAGATGCTTGTCTCTGTTACAACGAGGACGATATCTTTGGAATGCTATATTATCTGACAGGCAACTGTCATATCAATTGGACCGACTATGATGTATAATCCCGCTTTCGACCCCTTTAATGGCATCTATCGCATGCTGAATATTCTTCGTCATTTCGGAGTAGGCGAAATCATCGAGGTTGACCGTCTTCGTATTTACGATTTCTATCTTCTCTTTCCCTACAAGACCTATAAGATACGTTTTAAACGGACGGAGGAAAACTTCAGAAAACGTCTGACCCAGTACGTTGAGAAAAAGGAGAACCCCTATAATACATCCTCCAATGATCGCCGGCTCTTCGAGCGTCTTCGACCCTATCAGATGATAGCACTCAGCCATTTGGCAAGCTATGGACTGATAAGTCCTTCTCAGCTTTTAGAGCATCGGGTCAAGATCATAGACTATGGCAAGATGCAGCAAGTACTGTCACAGTTGGAGATGATGCCAGCAGCAGAGAGCAACATCATATCATGGCTGTGCTATTGTTTTCGCACCACACCCCTCAATGGAAATTATGGATTGAAATACCGAACCAAACTTTTAGAATCAAAATACGATGGCTGCTAATTTCTTTGTCAATCGACTTTATGTGCTTACCGAGACGGGCAAGGTGGCTTACGATGAGCAATTCCATCATGGAGTCAACATCATCCGTGGAACCAACAGTAGCGGTAAATCCACAGTTATGAGACTTCTCTTCTATGCTTTGGGAGGCGACTATACCCATTTTGTGCCTGAGGTGCGCAACTGTGCCAAGGTGATGGTGGAGGTCGCCATTGGTGAGGCGGTCATCACCCTCTCGCGCCCTATAGAAAAAGACAAAGAGGGCAGAATCCTGGGACAGCGGGGGATGACCATCTATTGGGGATCGATGGACGAGGTCTTGGCTGATACATGCGAATGGAATACCTTTGGCTACAAGACCATGCCTACCCGATGCAGTTTCAGCAATGAACTGTTCGAGGTAATGGGTATGCCCATCGTGCAGGGGGACAACAACATCACCATGTACCAGTTGCTCCGACTCCTGTACATAGACCAAGAGTCACCTACATCTTCGTTGTTTTTGTACGACCCATTTGACAAGCAGACCAATCGTGAGACGGTGGCAGACCTGCTGATGGGTATCTTCGACTCCGACCTTTATGCAGCCAAGCTACGCCAGAAGGAGTTGGAGGTAGCCATTATCGATGCCAAGGCTTCCCTTCGTTCCCTCGAATCCTCCTTATCGCCTGAGATGCGGTCGGTGGAGCATATCAGCCAACTGATTGAATACAAGAACCAAGAGATAGGCAAAATATCCGAAGATATCACCAAGAAGAGGCAAGGCGAGGAAATCAAAGAGCAGAAAAGAACAGAGACTGACAGACAAAAGGCAGAGGTTCGTCGTTTGAACCATGAGTGTGCGGCAGTGGAAGACGAGCTTGACATGTTGGAGCATGAAATAGAGGACTCTACGATGTTTATATCCGAGTTGGAAAGGAAAAAACTGGCATTGAACCATTCTGTCAACACCCGAGAGATATTGGGTAGTTTGCGCTTGGAGTATTGTCCCGAATGTCTGTCTCCATTGCCAGAGGACGTGCCGGATGGAACTTGCCGCCTTTGTAAATCGCCCATTGAGAACAATACTGGCATAGCTCAGGCGAAACGTCTCATCTCAGAGCTGACGTTCCAAATCAAGGAATCGGAGTTGATACTCCGCAATGACGAGGAAAAGAAGATGCATCTCAAGTCCAAGTTGCGTAGCTTACACTCCCAATACAAGACGGCACGGAAAGTGCTTGACGAGATGCTGGGAAATGTACGCAGCAGCATGGCAGAGGCGATAGAAGACCTTATCTATAAGAAAGGCTTGCTGAAGGGTGAGTTGAGTCAATATTATACCTTGTTGGAGTTGGCAACGACATACGAGCAAAAAGTAGCAGAGCAAAAAGGCTTGGAAGTAGAACTTGTCAGGACCAAAAATCTGATTCAAGCCAAGATGGCGAGCCAAGAACAACGCCGTTCAAAGGTGTTGGAAAGAATGCAGGAGCATGGTGTCTATTTTCTGCACCACGACCAAGAATGTCAAAGAGCTTTCTCCGAAGCCAGCCCCTCCGAGTTTCAGGTGGATTTCTCCAACAATATAGTCTATCTCCAAGACCGTTTCGCCAAGTACAGTGCCTCCTCCACTTTCTTCTTGAAGTTAGTGGCAAGGTTCTCCCTCTTTTTTGCCTCTTTGGACATCGATTGGATGCGCTACCCTCGCTTCATCTTTGCCGACAACATGGAGGACAAGGGAATCGAGAAAGAGCGAGCGCAGAAATTCCAATATACGCTGATAGACAAGTTGAAAGAATACCCTACGGACTCCTACCAACTCATCTATACCACCTCTTACATCACTGACGAGTTAGACCACAGCGAGTATGTAGTGGGCGATCACTATGACATCAACAACAAGAGCCTACGTAATGTGCGAAATGATAGACAATAGAAATTCCTCGAAAAATGAAAGCGGCTTCGATAGTCAATGAAGCCTATTTCGTGGAGCAATGAAAGCGGCTTCGTAAGCAGTTGAAGCCTATTGCATCATTCTGATAGAAATTATAAAAAATATAGCTAAATGTAAGCAGCCATATTAGACCGTCTTCAGAGTAACGTACAGAGTCCTTTCTGCAATACGTTCTCTTCAGCAAGCCCCCTTACGTGTCCCTGCGTTCCCGTCCTTCAGCAATGCGGTCCCATCCTGCATAAGAAATATGGCGAGGGCTCTGATGCCCCGCCAACCTTATATCGCAGCGGTTAAGAGCGACTGGAGGAGCGGTTACATTCCTTGCCCTTTTGCAAAGGGCGAGGGCTTGGGAGTGGGTTAAGGACCCCCTCTCCGAGAGGAGGACAGAGGAGTCGAAAAAATAAGAATAAAAAATAAATAAGTTATGGCAAATCCTAAATTAGATTTTTTCCGTTTTAAGTTGAAGCATAAAACGGGTACAAACAAGACTTTTAGAGATTTTATGGTAGAATGTGGAAAATGTAAAAATCGAGATTCTGATTCTAAAATATTCTCAAAGCTATATGAATATTTTATGAATGAACTTAACACGGATTTTGCAAGAAATGATTCTATTAAGAAAGTCATGACTTTGATTAGTAATAAAGGCAGACGAATCATCAATAAGCATTGGGATGAACGTCCTTGCCCTCTGCTTAATAAGTATATTATTGCGGGCGTTGTTAATGGAGGTACATACGGGAAAGAACGTATTGTAACCAAATTGGGGAAGAAAGATGAGGCAAATAATTTGGCAGTAGATCAGCCAGTTTTGCAGTATTACTATATTTTCTTGTACTTTCCTGTTGATCATAACGAAGGCTTTGTGATGATACATACTGATAGTGCAGAAGAATCCATATCAAATTTTGCAAGAAGTTATATTGCTAAGCTATTCAGTATAGGTGATTACCAAAAGCCAACTATGAGCATATTTGCTCCAAAGTGCTTTCAAGATGAATATAGAGAAGGTGCAGTATTGAAAAGTATGACTTTCAAGACAACATTTGTAGATAATCAAATAGAAGAGGATAATCCTATAAAAGATGTAATGGGAGATTATGAAGTAAAAATCAGTATAACTCCTAAAGGTGAAGGAGACAAAAGTTTAGGTATTGTGGAAAGTATCAGAAATTATCTAATTGGTCGTACTTTTGGAGCAAAGAACTATTCTAAGCGTTTAGAAGAATTCGATCAATGTACCGTTAATACAGAAAATAGTGATACCAAATCACGTAAGACATTTGATTGGGATATGAGAGATGCAGAACTATCTCCGGTTGTTTATCTAAATGATAAAGTATCAATCAATGATGATGGTACAGTGAACCTAGCAGCATTAGATAGTTATTGTAAAGATCTGTTTGATAACCATATATTAAGAGAAATAAGACCAGATAAATATGTTGACAGAGTGGATTAGGGCAATATTCATATTTGCAAGAAAAGGATACCATGCAATAACTACGGATGTGAATAATAATGGTTTTTCTCAAAAATCAATAATGGTTTATCATATTTTCTTTTTGTTCATTTCTGTTTTGTGTGTAATCTTTTTACCAAATGGATTAAATGAAGAGTTCATTGACTATATAAAGCTGTCTCTTATACACATCTCCGAGCCCACGA
>ERZ1026862.1302-NODE-1302-length-15081-cov-11.613736_pt1 | contig 15081 bp, 19 predicted proteins | sample MGYA00380161_ERZ1026862 | MGnify/ENA primary metagenome ERZ1026862 (study PRJEB33269, sample SAMEA4719797) | human gut metagenome | biome: human-associated habitat; feature: organic feature; material: feces | place: Cameroon | collected 2013-10 ... | reverse complement strand
GCGTTACCCCGCCGTTTATGGGCAAGAAACAATAAAAAATCAATGTGCCCGTGGATTTTCTCTTTTCACGTGTGCAAAGTTAATAACTTTTTTCTAATTTTGCAGACAATTAAAGTATTAATTTTTTTAAAATTTTCTATAGTTGTCACAAAGACGAATTAATAGTGTTACTAACATCTCTATTTGTCATATACAGTTGGCAAAACAAAGCATTAAATAACTAAAAAGAAAAGATATGAGTAGTATTTTGAACGAATTCAAGGCATTTGCCGTCAAGGGCAATGCTGTTGACATGGCTGTCGGCGTCATCATCGGCGGCGCTTTCGGAAAGATTGTTTCGTCCATCGTCAACGATATCATTATGCCTCCTATCGGATGGCTAATCGGCGGCGTAAACTTCAGCGACCTTAAATTCGAACTGCCTACAGTGAAGATCGGCAGCGAAACGATGCAGGCTGCCACCATCAATTATGGAGCTTTCATCCAGACCATCATCGACTTCGTCATCATCGCCTTCTGCGTCTTCCTCCTCGTTAAGGGCATCAACAAGCTGTCCAACCTCAAGAAGAAGGAAGAGGAAGCCAAGCCGAAACCGGAGAAGCCGAAGCCAACCAAGGAAGAACTGCTGCTCACTGAGATTCGCGACCTTCTGAAAGAGCGCAAGTAAGACGTGGCTTCTTACATATTAATATACTGAAAGAACAAACCTTTATATAATAAGAACAAACCATTTATATAATGGTAATCAAAAACAAACCCAAAAAAGAAATGAAAAAAACTAATTCGCTAATCTGCAAGTGGGCGGTCGGCATTGCTGCGCTTCTCTCTCCGGCAGTGGCAGCAGCATCGTCCACACAGACCACAGATTACACAAAGTACGTCAACCCCTTCGTAGGAAATGCCGACAACGGACACACGTTCCCCGGCGCTTGCCGTCCTTTCGGCATGATTCAGACAAGTCCTGTAACGGGAGGCGTAGGTTGGCGCTATTGCTCTGAATACGTTTACAGCGACTCCATCATCTGGGGATTCACGCAGGACCATCTCAACGGTACGGGCTGCATGGACCTCGGCGACATCCTCGTCATGCCGTCAACGGGCAAGCGCATCCGCCAGTGGGACGCTTATCGCTCTCGCTACGCCAAAAATCAGGAGTTCGCCACACCGGGATATTATTCCGTATATCTGACTGACGCCAAGGTGAAGGCGGAACTTACAGCTGCTCCTCACGTGGCTTTCCATCGCTACACCTTCGATTCAGCCGACTCAACGTCTGTGCTTATCGACCTGCAGCATGGTCCGTCATGGAACGACAAGCAGTATCACTCGCAGGTGAACCTCTGCGAGACGCATTGGGAAGACGACCAGACACTCGTGGGTCACGTCCAGAACACGGTATGGGTGAAGCAGGATTATTTCTTCGTCATCAAGTTCAACCATCGCGTCACTTCACACACCGTCCTCCCCAAGGCTTTCGATACGGAGAAGGGCGACCGCATCGTAGCTTCGTTTGACGACATCGCGCAGGGCGAACAGCTGCTCGTAAAGATTGCGATGTCAACGACGAGCATCGAAGGTGCCAAGAAGAACCTACAGGCTGAGGTGCCGGGATGGGACTTCGCTGCCGTAAAGGCTTCGGCACACGACGACTGGAACAATTATCTGAAGCGCATCGACGTAGAGGGAACCGAGGAGCAGAAGCAGAACTACTACACCTCGTTCTATCACGCTCTGATTCAGCCCAACCAGATAGCTGACGTGGACGGCATGTATCGCAACGCCGACGACAAAGTGGTGAAGGCAGAGACAGGTCAGTTCTACTCCACTTTCTCTTGCTGGGACACTTACCGTGCCGCTCATCCCTTCTACACCATCGTAATGCCCGACCGCGTGGACGGCATGGTCAATTCGCTCGTCGAGCAGGCTGAGGTGCAGGGATTCCTGCCTATCTGGGGACTCTGGGGTAAGGAAAACTACTGTATGGTGGCAAACCATGCTGTCTCCATCGTGGCTGAAGCTTACCACAAGGGATTCCGCGGCTTTGATGCCGAGCGTGCTTTCAACGCCATCAAGAAGACGCAGACCGTGTCGCACAAGCTGAAGAGCGACTGGGAGAACTACATGAAGTACGGCTATCTGCCCACTGACCTCACTGAGGCAGAGTCGGCATCGTCTTCATTGGAATCGATGTATGACGATTATGCCGCTGCCGACATGGCTCGTCTCATGGGCAAGAAGCAGGACGAGGCTTACTTCACACGCCGTTCACAGTTCTACAAGAACCTCTTCGACAAGTCAACGCAGTTTATGCGTCCGCGTCTCTCTGACGGATCATGGAAGACTCCGTTTAACCCGAGCGACCTTGCACATGCCGAGAGTAGCGGCGGCGACTACACCGAGGGCAACGCATGGCAATACACATGGCAGGTGCAGCATGACGTTAACGGACTGATAAAGCTCTTCGGCGGTCCGAAGCCGTTCCTCAAGAAGCTCGACCAGTTCTTCTCGCTCAAGCTGGAGAGCACACTCTCTGACGTCACCGGCCTCATCGGTCAGTACGCTCACGGCAACGAGCCGAGTCATCACGTAGCTTACCTTTATGCTATGGCAGGACGCCCGTCACGCACCCAGGAGCTTATCCGCGAGATATTCGACACCCAGTATCGTCCCACCGTCGACGGACTCTGCGGCAACGACGACTGCGGTCAGATGTCGGCATGGTATATGCTCTCAGCCATGGGCTTCTATCCTGTCAACCCCGTAAGCGGACAATATGTGTTCGGCGCACCGCAGATGGAGAAGATAACACTCCGTCTCGTTGACGGCAAGACATTCACAGTAAAGGCTGAAGGTCTTTCTAAGGACAACAAGTACGTTGACTATATCCTCCTCAACGGCAAGCGTTATAACAAGCCGTACATCAACCACGCCGACATCATGAAGGGCGGCACGCTGGTGTATAAGATGACGTCTGTGAAGAAGCACGACAAGTACTAAAAAGACCGAAACGTCATCCCCCTACTATAAACAAAAACGACCTGAGTTACGGAATATCCAGAACTCAGGTCGTTTGGTTTATAGGCAAAACTGGCAAGTTATCAGAACAATGAAGCAATCCAGGATCCAACGCTGATAGCCCAAGAGATGACCCAATAAATCAGCCAGCAAAGCACGGCAATAAACACAGCCGTCCAGAAAGCTTTCTTGTTCACCTTATTGATTATCTCCTTGTCATCATCAATATAACCGGTTATCAATCTCAGGTTTTCTACATAAGAGCGCTTGAATACATCAAGCACATCACCTATACAGAAAGGTATGGCTCCTATCAAGACATCCATCAATATATTATAGATGACAGCCAATGTCAGCGGAATCGACTTCACCACGCAAAGGCTGTAATAGACGAACGGAAATGCAAGCACGCTCGACAAGGCATCACCGATACCTGCAGGAAGGACGAAACCAAGAATAGGATCCAAGAAATACTTGTCCATATACTTTGCCGTGCTTGCCATCAGGCGATACGACTGCCTGTTCATCATCTCCTGACGCTTCGCCTCCTTCTTGTTAATGCGCTCCTGCTCTTTGGCAAGGGCAGCCTCTCGCTTCTGGTCTTCCTTTGCGAAATCCATGCCCAAATCAGCCTGGGCTTGCTGTCTTCTTGAACTTTCCATTTGTTATTTATAATTCTATTTGTTTCTTTCCGTTAATAAAGTCAGTGAACTCCTGTTCCGAGAGCGAGTAACCGCTCAGATCGCTCAGCAGCGACATGGCCTGCTTACGCTCATCCTCATTGCTTGCAAGATTTATCCGCTTAAACACCTCACGAAGATAAGCACTCTTGTTGTCTATCTTTGCCATCTCACGCTTAAACTCGTCTGCATGCTTCTTCAGCTCCTTGTCGTAGGCAGCCGAAGCCAACTGGCCGTTAAGTTGCTGCACCTTGAGTTGAGCGAAACTGTCAAACAGAGCAATGCCCCTCTGCAATGATTGCTCCATCGCTCCAGTAACCTCTGCCAGTTCCTCCTCGCTGTATTCGGCTGGCGTATTCTGTGTGGCATTACCCTGTATCCTCTTACGGTCATTAGCATATACAGCCACACCGTCAAGCAGATTCTTTGCCATGGCAGGGTCAGCATGAACGTTATCCGCCAACAAGCCTGTGAACTGCGAGAGATTCTGCTCGATGTCGGCAGGCAACTTGGCTGTTTCCTTGAAGTCCGGGATGTCCACCGTATGCACCAACTTCTCATCTATCTTGCTCTCCATTATCTCTCGTCCGAGCTTCAGCATTGCCACAATGTCACGAAGATGTTTCAGCATCTTCATTTTCAGTTCGTCCGAACAAACTATCTTGCTTCTGATATCACCGGACACCTTATTCAGCTCATTCGAGAGTTTCGCATATTCATTCATTATACGAGTCTGGGCCTCACGATGCGCATCCAGTTCCTCCTTGTCCAGCTTCAGGTCCACCTGATAACTCTCATACTCCCTTACAAGAGGGAAGCACACCGAATTCCATTCTGAATAGTTACGATAGTAGTTCTTGTTGGCCGTACCAAAGGTAAGCAAGTTTACGAGGAAGAAAGGCTTTGACGGCTTCTTTGCCTTGGCATCCATATAGCTTGCCCGCTTCGACTCCAACGTGGAAGTAATGTCGTTGATGAGCGACGTATATACATCTATGTTCTGAAGATGATCGTTCATCTCCATGTCCAGAACCTTCAACTGCTGCAGCAGTTCTCTGCGCTTCTCCTCCAAAGGCCTGACCGTCTCATCCCCGTACAGAGCATCCAGCATCGCCTTCAAGTCGGAAGCCATCAGCTTCTCGCCATACCGCAAAAACACGTTAGCCTTCGGAATGACCACATCATTAAGGGTCTTACAGATTACCATCAGACGTCCCATGTCAGCCTTGATGCGAGTGGCATCATGCTTCACGCTGGTCTGGAAGACGGACAAGTCAGACTTCAGACGGTTGGTGCGTTCACTGGCATCCATATAATGGTCCAGCATCGCCAGACCTGCCATCGCCAAGCCCAACGACTTGTTGCCGTTCGACACTGACTTGTAAGCCTGCAGGGAATTTTGAAGTGAAGCTCTGAAACTATCCGATATATGCCCCATCAGTGCCGCACAATTCTCCGAGAGCTTGTTATATTCCAGTTCCACATACTTGAGCATTTCGTCCACGTCCAACCACTCGATGCGCTTAAAGTCGAACAGGTCAGGCGAAACCATCTTAATAGAATCGCCATAGATGTCGATGAGTTTCATGGCATAGTCACGATACACCATTCCCATATCGCTGCGCAAGGAAGTAAAGTCCTCGATGTTTCCTCTGACACTATCCTCAGCATAATGATACGCCTCCACCATCTTGGTGTATTTGTCGAACATCGTAGAAGCCTTGCTTCTGATGTCTTTCACGCCGTTCGTGCCCATGACAATATCAGCCAGCTTCGACGTTCCCTTCGCAAGAACCAGATTGAGATTCTGCTCCACCTCCTCTTTCAGCTTGTCCAAAGCCGAAGAAGACAAGGTCAGCTCAGCTTCAGCTATCTTCAAAGCCATCTCCTTGTTGCCCTGCTCCAAGCTGTCGTTCAACTTATACTCAGCCACAAGCGTGGTGCGTGAGTTGTTCGACACAAAGGCGATGGAGATATTGCCATCGTTATGAAAAAATCTGTAGGCGTCGAACACCAGTTTACTCACCTCCGAAGAGTCGGAAGCGACACCATACTTCTTCAGTTCGTAAGCTAAGTCTGCACGCAGATACGTCTTGTCCTCCTTGCAAAGATTATCCGCAATAGTCTTAATCGCCTGATAAACAGTTTGTTTGTTATTTATTTCACCCATGACATTTGTTGTTTTTAGTTCTCTGAATGATTGTCTAAAGTTTTAATGCGTCAAAGGTATAAGTTATTTGGGACATGTACAAGTCCATAGTGGTTCACGGATTAACGTTTGGCTATAACAGAGCCACAAATCCTGTGTTTATCTTTTATAAAGAATAAAATCCTTTAATCACTTTGTACCAATAATCCCATGAATAGCCTACGGAGGGATGGTTCACGGCCATTGCCTTTACACGCTTGCCATTGCTCAAGACATACCAGCCGGTAGCCACATGATAGCCGTCCACTACGATGTCGTCACCGTTCTGCCGCTCCGTGCCCTCATCAAGATAATCTCTGAGGACGCCCTGCGTAAAGCCCATACACTCCCTATGCAGACGGCAGTCGCCACAGTCCGCACATCCCTCATCACAGTAATGGCTCTCGCCCAATACCATGATTCGCTTACCGATACACGCAGAATACATATTATTTATGATAAGTTTCCAAAAGAAAATTCAATGAACAATTATCGAAAAAACAATGATTATTTACCCAAATCATTATTAAATAATCAGATTTGGGTAAATAATCACTATACTTCTCTCTGTATACTGCAATAAAATCGTTATCTTTGCAAACACTAATACATAAAAATATGCACATGATGAATAAACTTGTTGGCAGAGAACGGGAGTGTCAAGAGCTCAAAAGAGTTATGGAATCTGACCGTTCTGAATTTGTGATAGTATATGGACGACGAAGAGTTGGCAAGACTTTTCTTGTTGACCAGTATTATCAAGGGCATTATGACTTTACTTTTGTAGGAGGGCATAATCTTTCACGTCAAAGACAACTTACAAGCTTTGCTCGTGCATTGAAGAAGTTCTCAGGTGTTAAGCCTGCTAAGTTTGCCGATTGGTTCGATGCCTTTGATACTCTTGAAGAATATCTTGAATCGCTTGATACAAGAAGGAAAAAAGTGGTATTTATAGACGAAATGCCATGGATAGACACACAAAAGTCGGATTTCGTTGCAGCATTGGAGAATTTCTGGAATGGTTGGGCAGCTCGCCGCAGTGATATTGTGTTTATTGCCAGCGGTTCGGCAACATCATGGATGGTTGACAATCTGATAGAGAACCAAGGAGGCTTACACGCCCGCATTACAAGCAGTATTTATGTCAGGCCTTTTACATTGCATGAGACAGAGGAGTATCTTCAAAGAAAACACTGCAAATGGGACAGGTACCAAACATTACTGTGTTATATGGTATTTGGTGGCATTCCTTTCTATTTAAGCCTCATCAATGCAAAAGAGAGTCTTGTGCAGAATGTAGACAGACTGTTCTTTGCCCAAGGCGGTATCATGCGAAGCGAGTTTGATGAATTATACAATGCTCTGTTCTCTAATGCAGACTTGTACATTAGTGTCGTAAAGACATTGTCTTCTCACCATGACGGTATGTCTCGTAACGAGATATCCAAAGCTATCGGGGTGTCAGGAGGTACTCTTACTCGTGTACTGACAAATCTTGAACGTTGTGATTTTATCTCACGAAGTCAGAATTTTGGACATAAGACCAAAGATACAATCTATCGTTTAGTTGATTTCTATACGCTATTCTATTACAAGTTCATTATGCAGGATATGTCAGGCGACGAACATTGGTGGAGCCATAACTTTGAATCGCGCCAAGTTTCAACATGGCAAGGACTTACATTTGAAATAGTTTGTCTTATGCACACGGACAAGATCAAAAGTGCATTAGGAATTTCCGGTATGGCAACAGAGGTGTCGTCATGGCGCCAGTCTGCATGCGAAGGTCAGAAGGGAGGTCAGATTGATTTGGTCATCAAACGTGCTGACCGCATCATTCATCTTTGTGAAATGAAATTCAGCAAATCCGAGTTTCGTATTACTGAAGCATACGAACAGTTACTAAGACAACGATTGGAGTTATTCCAAAGCACCACCAAAACCAAGTTTTCATTGGTTATAACTTTCGTTACTACATACGGTGTTGCGGATGGTCTGCATCATAGTCTGGTACATAGCGAAGTTACAATGGAACAGCTTTTCAAGTAAAAAGTTTGCCATACTCAATAGTCGTTAGAGATTCATGCCCGACGCGCTGCCTACCAACAACCATTCATGGCTTTCAGGCTTCGCATCGGACATGTCTTTTATTTCTTCTTCGAGAAAATATCAATCAACTTACCAATAAAGCCCTCAGACTTCGGACAAGGATCTTCAAAGATTGTGCCGCGCCGTCTAAGTTCTACCGACAAGAAAGACAGGTCTTTTTTGACAGAAAGACATGAAGACATGGTGTTGGGTAAATAATCGTTGCTTTTACTGTTTACTGCAATAAAAATTCTTTCGTCACTCGATACCAATAATCCCATGAATAGCCTACGGAGGGATGGTTCACTGCCATTGCCTTTACCCGCTTGCCATTGCTCAAGACATACCAGCCGGTAGCCACATGATAGCCGTCCACTACGATGTCGTCACCGTTCTGCCAGTGCTCACCAGGCATCTTGTCCCAGAGTCGGTTGCCCCAGGCAATGACATATTCCGACTGATACTTGTTGAGCACTTCGAAGAAAGCCTCACCTGCCTGACGGTATTGTGCAGATGTTCCTGCCTCACGAGGTCCTCCCATCGCCACTTGCAGATAGTTGAAGAACACCACAGAATCCCAAATCTTCAGCCTCAGCGCTTGGTCGGTCTCCTCCCCTACCAGTGAACGCTCAAACTTCACGAACGTCCTCATCCAGTTCTGCCGCTCCGTGCCCTCATCAAGATAATCTCTGAGGACGCCCTGCGTAAAGCCCATACACTCCCTATGCAGACGGCAGTCGCCACAGTCCGCACATCCCTCGTCACAGTAATGACTCTCGCCCAATACCATGATTCGCTTACCGAATATGCCTCCGTCAGCATAATCCTTGCCAACGAAAGGCTGAAAAAAGATATTGTTAGGCATATTTATTATACGTAGAGTTTGATTACAATAAACCGATTTCTGCTTCGATGTTCTCTGGAGTAAAGCGGATGGCTTTCAGCTCCACCTTTTCCAATACCTTCTGCAATTTGTCAATATCTCCAAGGCGCAGCTTTACGATATTGCCAGGCATCTGCTCAACCCACTCAGACTTCTCAGGCACAAGTTTTTTGGCATAAGAGATAGCGGGCGAAACGAGCAGGTCAATACCCTTCTTGCCGTCATACGACAAGAACAAGTCGGTGCCTTCAATCTTCTTCACAATAAGATTTATGCTTATAGACTTTGTAAAGCCCAGCACCTTGATAGGTATAGAGACAGAAACTGTCGCTCCATCAACATACCCAAGATTCACTGTTTTATGAAAATGACTGGCTACATAATCCTGCAGCTCAGCATAAGTAATAGCTAACTTCATAATATATAGTTTATCTGATAGTAGCGGAGATTTCCAGCCTCCGCCACACCAAATTTTACACAATTCAAGACTTCTTCTTCGAGAACAAGTCTATCAACTTACCAATAAAACCCTCAGGCTTCGGGCAAGGATCCTCAAATATCTTGCCACGCCGTCTAAGCTCCTCCAAGATTTTGTTTTCTTTGTTTGCCATACTTATCTATATTTTTATTTTGTTACATCTCCAGTTGTAGCATCCTTAAAGTCACTCTCCTTGAATGCTTTTCTACAGTCTGCTACAGAAGAGTAGCTTCTACAACAAGATTTTCCTGTTCAAACAAGATATTGTTCAGTTCCAGCTTTTCAAAAACCTTCTGCGCCTTGTCAATATCGCCAAGGCGCAGCTTAACGATATTGCCCGGCATCTGTTCCACCCAACCAGCTTTCTCCGGCACAAGTTTCTTGGCATAAGAGATAGCTGGCGAAACAAGCAAGTCAATACCCATCTTGCCGTCATACGACAAGAACAAGTCGGTGCCAGCAATCTTCTTCACAATAAGATTTATGCTTATAGACTTTGTAAAGCCCAACACCTTGATAGGTACAGAGACAGACACAGTAGCCTCGTCTACATACCCCAGATTAACAGTCTTATGAAAATGACTGGCTACATAATCCTTCAGCTCAGCATAAGTAATAGATATCTTCATATAGTCTTTTTATGTTTATTTTCCTCTATTCTTTTCCAAAATCTTCATATTCAGTTTTGTTTATACGTCTAGTATATTCATAATATTCCCATACTTGCTTATGAATTAACATTGTTCTGTCAAATATCAAGTAAAGCGAGATGAATAACAATAAGAAGCAGCCTAAAAACAAAGGAAGAGAGTTGTGTTTTGAGACCAAAAACAACATTAACACCATTGGAATTATCATACTTTGCAAAAAAGCAACTTGCCCTTCAATTATAGATATATCGCCATACTTACTTTTTTCCAACACATAACTATAAGCTTGATAATATTTGTCTTCCAATGATGATTTTGACTGCAAGTCTAATTTACAACATTCTAAATTGACATTCTCCATCAAATTATTCAACTCCTTTGTATATTCGTTTTTAGCCTTTTCCAAACTATAAGATAAAAGCAAACTATTGTTACGGATTATCCGCCAAAGTTTCTTTGCTATCACATGGTTACCCATTCCTATTATATAAGATGCTACGACCGCTCCAAAAACAGCCAATGAACTTATATCATAGGAACCATTAAACAACAAATCTACGCCATAATAATCCAAGAAGAACAAAAGAATTGTTCCTCCTGGAATAATCATGACAATTATATCATAAAGAGATAATTTACCTAAAAACTGATCCATATCAACGTCTATCTTGTATTTCTAATTTTTTGAATCACGCTGTCCCGTCAAAGTGGATTAATAGCTCTTTGGATTAATTGAAAATCAGTCTTTTGTAAGAAATTTTCAGGGGGCGACAATTTGAATTTGTACTTTTGCTGTTGTGAATGATACTGCACGATGAACAAAGACAAATGCGTTTTCACCCTATTGATAGGATTTCTCGACAGAAACCACTCTTAGATCTCTTCAAAAAGACGAATCTCAATAATGTCAAAGAACTCTATTGCCCCTCTTTCCGTTTTTTTGACTAATATTTAACGGGGCCCGATTTTAACGGGACACTAATGATAATATTTATAAAATAGCTTGCCTATATACTATGCGAGCTGCGCTCGGCTTTGCCGCTTGCCAGAGCGAGAACGCCCTGGGTATTGAGTGTATATATTGAGTATTGCGCACTGTAAGGACAACACCTTAATATTTTTATGTCTATTTTCCTTTTCGACCTTTGCCCATACTTCGGAAGAAATTCCTGCACATATCAGGTATTTTACATAATGGATAAGGCAACAAGCCTCGGTATGTGTTAATACTGCCACACTTTGGACATTTTACGGGAACGGATGCTGCAGTTGCATTCAACTCAATATCTGCACCAATGAATTTATGTCCACAATCTTTACAGACATATTTATACAATCCCCTTAACATATGCAATAGATTTGTTTGTAAACAATGCTCAGAATCTCATTAGTGTCTCATAAAAAATGAGACACTAATGAGTTTGCAAACTTCTTTGTATGTTACATACTAACGTTTTCTTCTTTTCTTATTGTGTAGTTTCTGCTTTTGATTTTCATAAGCAGCCTCCTCTTCAAATTTATCTTGGAGGCGCTTTGCTATTTTCTCTTTACGTCGCTCTTTATCCTCGGCTTTAAGTTTCTCAATTTGTTCTTTCTTTTTTGCCAATGCGGTCTTCAGATCATCAAACGTAAATACAGGATTGTCCAAACCTAAACTTGCTTTATCCAGCAACATCGTCAAAACAGCATTTTTAATTTCTCTACCAGCAAATCCATCTATCAAATCACTTGCCTCCAATAGTTCCTCTTGAGTGAAGCGATGGTCTAAAGGCATCTTTGAAGGAAGCATCTTGTCTATAATTGCAGCTCTGGCTTCTTTGTTTGGCAATTCAAGCTTAATGTGATCCAATATTCTTGACTCAAATGCCTTATCGAAATTGGTCACGAGGTTAGTTGCAAACAGCACTACTCCTTCAAACTCTTCCAAAAGTATCAACATCTGGCTTCGCAAAGAATTCAATGCTTGGTCTGAACCATGACTTACATTCTCTATTCTTTTACCTAAGAATGAATCAGCCTCATCAAAGAACATAACAGCTCCTAATTCGGTTGCTGTGTCGAACGCCTTTTTTAAGTTCTTAGCTGCATCACCAACATACTTAGACTCAATCTCTGAATAATTTAGAGCCAACAATGGCTTGTCTAACATTTTAGCAATAGCATGAGCACACATCGTCTTACCAGTTCCTGGAGGGCCAAAGAAATTGAGAATGCTCTTTGGTTTAGATTCAACCTCAGAGAATCCCCACTGATTGTAGATCAAATCTTGACATTTAATAGAATTCAAATCGCTCAATATTCTATCCTTTGTATCTTTCGGCAAAATTATCTGCTCAAAAGTATATCGAGGAGTCTGAGGAAGGAATGTTGGTAAACCGTCTTCATTCTTTACTGAACCCGACTCATTCACTTTTTCATTATTCTCTTTTTCTTGAGGAAACATACGATACTTTATTATAAGCGACAAACTACATTCTGGGAAATCCAAAAATAGTTTAGTATTAATATAACTTTCTATTTTACTGTTAACACACAAGCTGTCCTTTATATCAAAATCAGCATTGCTTTCCAATATAAAGAATTTATCTTTTCGTTCTACAACACTCCAGGTCGGAGTCACACCTAATGTGGGATAATCCTTTAATATCGATTCTATATATTGCTTGACAGAAAGCTCAAAATTAGCAAGATACAGCTGTTGTTCGGCAGAAATTTTTTGTTTATCTATTAAAAACTTCATAATAGTCTATTTAAAGCAAGACGGCAGAAGGTGTATAATTCTGTCGTCTTACTATATTGTTTTATACATAAATGGTCTGTCCTTTGTGAAGACTTTTACTTACACCTTTACTTGATGTTATTTCCATATCATCAAGATGCTCATTATCTTCATCGAAGATACCCACATTTACAGCATTCTTTTTCTTCTCTTTAATGAGTAATTTGAACGCATCGGGATATTCCTCTTCAACATTTTCGACCAGTGTTTCCTCTGATATAAAATAATCTACAGCCAAGGAAATCGCGGCTCCAAGGATTCCACCACATAAATATCCTAATCCTAACGCCTTCCAATTCATATTATATTGTTTTACACATAAATGACTTGTCCTTTACGAAGACTTTTACTTACACCTTTACTTGATGTTATTTCTACATCATCAAGATGTTCATTATCTTCATCGAAGATACCCACATTTACAGCATTCTTTTTCTTCTCTTTAATGAGTAATTTGAACGCATCGGGATATTCCTCTTCAACATTTTCGACCAGTGTTTCCTCTGATATAAAATAATCTACAGCCATAAAGATTGTAGCTCCAAGGAGTCCACCAGCTAAAAGTCCTAAAGCTTCTAACCACATATTAGCTCAAAACCACTAAAGATTCATTACCCAAAACCTCTAACGTTTTTTCGTCAAAGGCATCCGCTATAATCAACAAAGCCTTGTTTATCTCGTCAGCTTTCTCATCATAGACACCCAGTAAAAGACGCTTATTGTCAGGTCCATTAAAAGTGTCACCAGGCAACGGAGGATATACTATCATATTTTCAGTCTTGAAATATGTAGTAAACATTTCTTCAAACTTATCAGCTAAAGCTACAAACGGTGTATCTTTTTGAGAGTCTAACGAGAGTTTTTTGAACCAACCTACGACATCCATAAAAGACAAAGTTCCGTTTATCTTTTTGATCTCCAGGTTGCTAATCTGTTTAACGCTCTTGGGCTTCTTCTTAAAGACACCCTTTTTATACCCATAATATACAACCCCTGCTCCTACCGCTACGGTAACAGCACCAACGATTAAAAGTGTACTCATACGTGCCATAATTAAAGATATTAACTCAACACAACCAATGGTTCTCTTTCTAACACTTCCTTAGTTTTTGCGTCAAGACTATCAGCATCCAGATATCTGTTAGCTGTAATCTCATCTGTTTCCTCATTATAAACTCCTTCAAAGATACCAACGTTTTTCTTCGGTGCAGTTTTGAGCATTTCTTTAAACTCACTTGCATCTGCAATAAATGGAGTGTCCTCTTGAGGATTCAGAAAGAGAGACTTAAACCAAGCAACGACCTCTCTAAAAAAGTCCAAAACACCATGTATAACTTTTCTAACCAAATTAACGATAAAGCGAAAAGCTGCTTTTATCGCATTAATTATACTTTCAAACATATCTATAAATATTACTTTAAGATTATCAACTCCGATTTTGCGAACATGTTCAACAAGTCAGCACTTAAGGCCTCGACTTTCAGAATAATAAACTTATTCTTGTCTTTCTCCAACAATTCTTGGTCTTTACCATAAGCCAAGTTGATATAGATACCACTGTTATATGCTTTCTTCCAAACATATACCTCATTGGCTCCATCAACGACATTTTCCTTTGCCAAAGTGATCAACTTAGACGAATTCAAGAGTTCAATCTCTCTGAAATCAACGTTCTCTACTTTTTCTGTGTTAATTTCTTCGATAAACTCATTTACCTGTTCTTTTGTGTTCTTTGCAATCTCATCAATTGCTTTCTTGCCTTCCTCGATTACCACGGGAACGACCTCTTCAAAAAGACTTTTGAAGACATCAATAATTTGTTTGTTTGGTTTAATCATATTGTTTTGTTTTTAGTCCAACTTCTTAATTAGAGGTATTGTCTACTATACTGGTTAAGAACTTAACAACTGGGCTTGAACGTTCTACTTTTTTGCATAACAATGCAAAATCGCTAATCTTAAATTCATAAGATACTAATGATTTTGGATGTAGAAATTATTCACGATATGCTTTATTGCAGCAACCTCCCCCCACTCTACGCTAAAACTTTTTTTCTTATCATTCAAATTGAAATAGAAAATGCGTTGATCTGTGATGATACAACCAGAAGGAGTTTTTTCGTCATCGTCTTCCGCCTTCCAATTAGCTTTATGACGCGACACCCATAACAGATGTTCATCTCTTCTCAATGCGATTTCATTAAGAAGTTTATTCGAAATAGCATCTACATTGTTCAATCCCAGGTGTACACAATCAGGCCATGAAACAAACGGCTTTCTATGTTAATATCCAAATATTTTGACCATTATTTTCATTTTAA
>ERZ1026862.1298-NODE-1298-length-15114-cov-23.712398_pt1 | contig 15114 bp, 2 predicted proteins | sample MGYA00380161_ERZ1026862 | MGnify/ENA primary metagenome ERZ1026862 (study PRJEB33269, sample SAMEA4719797) | human gut metagenome | biome: human-associated habitat; feature: organic feature; material: feces | place: Cameroon | collected 2013-10 ... | reverse complement strand
TTTTGCTGTTTTGCACAGGTTCGCCACTGTATTTTTGTGAGTTTCTTCTTATATAAAATATCGCCCAATAGAATATAGCCAAATAATTTTTATAACAAGTGAAATCGTCCCCCTGGATGCTCTCACGTGTCGATGGGGCTTATTACGGCAAAATCTCTTGCTGTGCCCCGATGTTCTGATATCGCCGGGGCTTATTTTAGCAGAATCTCTTTCTGCGCCCCGATGTTTCGGTAGCGTCGGGGCTTATCTTAATAAAATCTCTTTCTGCGCCCTGATATTCTGATATCGCCGGGGCTTATTTTAGCAGAATCTCTTGCTGTGCCCCGCCGTTTCGGTAGCGTCGGGGCTTATCTTAATAAAATCTCTTTCTGCGCCCCGATGTTCTGATATCGCCGGGGCTTATTACGGCAAAATCCTTATCTACGCCCCGATATCCCGGTATCGACGGGGCTTATTACGGCAAAATTCCTTTCTGTGCCCCGATGTACAAAGGTGGTGGGTATAATCGACCTGATTTGTCTCACATACCCGCGTCTGCGAAGGCCGGTGGGTATAATCGACCTGATTTTATCTCACATACCCGCGTCCGTGAAAGTCGGTGGGTATAATCGACCTGATTTTATCTCACATACCCGCGTCCGTGAAAGTCGGTGGGTATAATCGACCTGGTTTAATCTCACATACCCGCGTCCGTGAAAGTCGGTGGGTATATTCGACCTGGTTTTGTCTCACATACCCGCGTCCGTGAAAGTCGGTGGGTATAATCGACCTGGTTTAGTCTCACATACCCGCGTCCGTGAAAGTCGGTGGGTATATTCGACCTGATTTTGTCTCACATACCCGCTTTCGCAAGTTCTGCTGGGTACAGATAGCTTGTTTCTGACTTCTATACCCTCGCCAACAAGTTCTGTTGGGTACAGATAGCTTGTTTGTGAATTCCATACCCGCGTCCACACAAATACATAAAAATACTGACAGGCAGATATCTTCGCTGTCCATCAGTATTTTTGTCTGTCAATATTTACTTCATCAACGATCTGTTACAGCCGGTTTGCTTTCACGTCCTCGAACTCCTGCAGCATTTCTTCGGAAGGAGCCTTGGTAGCGAGGCTGACTGCGATGATAGCGATAAGTCCCAGCCCGAAGCCTACTACCAGGGAATACAATCCGGTAGCTTTGCCCAGGGTCTGTCCGCCCACGAGAGGAATATAATCCCAGATGATAACGGCAAGTGCTCCGGTGACAATTCCGGCTACCGCTCCGGGGAAGTTGGTTCTCTTCCAATATAAGGACATCACTACCAACGGTCCGAAGGCGGCACCTAAACCTGCCCACGCGTTGGATACCAGTCCCATGACGGTGTTGTTCGGATTCCATGCGATGATGTAAGCCAGCACAGCTACTACCAGTACTGTGACACGGCTCACATTCATAACCGTCTTGTCATCCGCATCCTTTTTGAGCAGTCCCTTGAAGATATCTTCCGCTACGCTGGAGGCGCTGACCAACAGCTGGGAATCCGCGGTGGACATGATCGCTGCCAGGATACCACAGAGGAACAATCCTGCAATGAACGGAGCACGCATCTCCACGGTAAATACTTTCTTGATCATCTCAATAAATACCTTCTCATTATTGCCATTCACCAGCTCCGGCAGATAAGCTCTGCCCAGGATACCGATAAATACTGCAAATCCCAGGGATAATGCTACCCAGCTGATGGCAGTAGCCTTGGACTTAGTCATTTCCTTCTCATCCCGGACTGCCATAAATCTTACAAGGATATGCGGCATACCGAAATAACCCAGTCCCCAGCCGAGACCGGAGATCACGCTGATGATATTATTGCTGCCATCACCGTTCTTCATCAGATTCAGGAAATTGGCACTGTCGGCACCGCTGGCTTCCAGACCGGCTGACAATGTAGTGCCGCCGGTTGTCAGAAAATGATAAGCGAACAGCGGTACTGCCAGAATACCGACCAGCATCAGCATACCCTGGATAAAGTCTGTCACACATACCGCAGTAAATCCGCCGAGGAAGGTATAGACCAAAACTACCAGCGCACCGATGGTCAGCGCTACATGATAGTCAATGCCGAATACCGACTCAAACAGCTGTCCGCCTGCGGAAAGTGCGGAGGCACAATACACAAGGAAGAACACGACGATCGTTACAGAAGACACCGTCATCAGTACCTTTTTATCATCGTGGAAACGATTTTCAAAATAAGTCGGCAGCGTTACGGAATTGTTCGCCCGGATCGTATATCTCCGCAGCTTTGTCGCAATTAACAGCCAGTTCAGTGTCGTGCCTATGAAAAGTCCTATGGCGATCCAACCGTCTCCGCCGACACCGGTCAGGTAAATCGCTCCCGGCAGCCCCATTAACAGCCATCCGCTCATATCCGATGCCTGTGCGGACAGTGCGGCGACAAAGCCATTCAGCTTTCTGCCTCCCAAAAAGTAATCTTCGGAATTGTTATTGCCCTTTGCATAGAACGCCCCGACGGCGATCATCATGAGTAAGTACAGCACGAATGCCACAATTACCCAGCCTAACGTATTTCCTGTCATATTGTCCTCCTCATTGTCTTTCTACTTTATAATTGTATACAGTGATACGTTTTATTATATACAAGAAATGGGCTCCCGTCAACAAATTAGTTTGCTATCGCTGTAATGTGTAAAAGTGTCAGTTCAGGAACGATTCCTGCGGAGCGTTTTATGCGGCAGAAAATAGTTTCCGATGATGCAAAAGTCGCCCGGATCTTACGATCCGGACGACTCTTTTTTCATGCTGTTTGAATATTCTGTTGTCCTGTTGTCTTACAATTCCGATGCATCGGTTATTGTATTACTCCCGGTTATTCTTTTTTCTTACAAGCATCGCTGCCAGTCCTGCCAGCGATACTGCGAACAATGTCATCCATATGCCGGAAGCATCGCCGGTCTTCGGAGCGCCGATCACTGCCGGTACGGTGTTGTTTCCGCTGCTGACATTGCCGTTTACAGTGATGTCATTATCACTGTCGTCATTACTGTCGTTATTGTTATCCCCATTGTCAGGCTTCGCTGCTATGGTGAAGTTCGTAGTTGCCGAACCATCCGTCCATACGAGTTCAAAGGTATGGCTGCCGGTGGACAGGGTCTTAAGGTAGTCTCCCTTGAAGGTGATGATCGTCGAGCCCTTGGCAACCGTATAGTTTTTCGCATCAACCACAACGCCATCGACCTTTACGCTCTGGAACTTCTCGAAATCACCGTTTCCGTGGATGGAAATCGTACCGTCCGTACTCTGTGTCCAGGTGCTGTCTGCGCCATCAAGGATCCGGTACGGTGCATACAACTCTAACTCACCGGTGATCGTCGCATAGTTCGGATCGACCGGAGTGAAACGCCAGATATACTTTTTGCCCTCTTCCAGCTTTGTCTCACCGGGTAAGACTTTGCCGTTGCTGTCGATCCACTCCAGCTTACCTTCCTTGGGATTCAGGGTGCTGTTGATCAGATCCAGCCCTGCGTCCTTCAGCGTCTTGCTGCTGTCATGGATGAATTCGTAACCGGGGGCACCCGTAGGAGTCGCCTGTTTGATTGTGATCACTACATTAACTGTCGTTTCCTCATAATTCGTGGAGGCAATCGTCACAGGGATCGTCACCGTGTTACCCGCTGCTCCCTTGCCGGTCAGGGTGTACTGCAATACACCATCCCCGGTTACGTTTATATCAGAAAGGATCTCTGTCTCCGTATTGCCGGTGATCTCGCCGGGTGTATAGCTCTTCGCACTCTTCACAAGCTCTGCCAGGCTGACGGTCTGATTACCGGTCGTCGCATACGCATGATCCACCTTGACATCTGCCAGTGTCGGAGCGGCAGCCTTTTTAATTGTCAGCGTGCCTGCCTCGATACTTGAGATTGCCTTATAGTTGCTGCCATCCGCCACATCAATCGTGATCGCATAGCTGCCTACATTCACAGGCTTCTCGGTGCTGCCATTGTATCTCACGGTAATCATACCCATGCCCCTGGCCTTGGTCGTAACGTTCACAATCTGTTCTTCGCCGCTATAGGTCAGCTCGTTGCTCAGATCAGGAACTACATCGAAATCTGCCAGCTTGGGAACAGCCTTGGTGATCGCCCAGGTCGTCGTAGCCGTTCCGGTATAGTTGCCCTTGCCCTCGATGGTCAGGGTGATTTCACCGGCATTGGTTGCCTTGTTGCTGTTGTCCTTAATGACATAATCGTCAGTGCCCAGAATGGTTCCGTCAGACAACTTCACGGAAGTAATATTTACCGTCTGCTCCGAACCTGTATATGCAAAGCTCTTATTGGCCAGCTCGATGATTGCGTCATTGATGGACTTCTTCGAGATGGTGAAGTTCTTGGTAACCTCTCCCTTATAGTTGCCCTTACCGGTGATGGTCAGTGTTGCAGTACCGGCATTGGTGTTGTCGGAATAGCTGTACTCAAAGTCCTTACCGGAGATCAGCTTTGTCGTACCGTCCGTGACTTCGGGCGTAGGCTCGATGTTCTTGCCGGTGTACACCTGTGCAGGAATATTGCCAATCATATCTACGGTAATTGCCTTCGGATTTACGGTGATCCACACGCTGTCACTATTACTATAGTAGTTGTCGCTGGTATAGTTCACGCTCAGACGTGCACTACCAGCCTTCTTCACACTTATGGTAGGAGTTGTGGTATTCTTACCGGAGGTAATCTCCAAAACGCTGTCATCGCTGCTGTTCCAACTCCATGTGCCGTTATCGCCTTCAGCGGGAACAGTCCCGGTATGACTGAAATCGGCGGTCAGACTAAAGTCAGAATCTCCATACACAATGTCTCTATCAAGCTGCGTCACAATTCTAACGATTACGAACTCCTTGTCCACCACTTCCACGGTAATAGTCTGCTCTGCCGGTTTATTGAAGTTCGTTGTCTCATCAGCAGTCACCTTGATGGAGAATTTTGTTTTCTCGGGCACAGTTGTTGCAGCCTTCAACTTGTTATTCCCAAGTGTAATACCTGTAATACCTTCGGGCACATTATCCAGTATATAGCTCAGCTTTGCACCATCGTCGGTGTTGTTGAAGGTTGCCCAATAGGAAATGTCCACTTCTTTGCCGTTATTCCTCAGCTCCCGCCAGTCTGTATCATAATCAATTACAGGCGTTGCCTTACTGATGTCTACTGTCGCGATAGTCGTGTTATCATCAAAGTAGTAGTTGTTTGCCGCGTCGCCTGACAGCGTTACCGTGACAGTAACTTCCTTGTTCGTGCCGGCATCCGCATTCTTCATCTCGCCGGTCACGGTATAATCCGTACCCTTCACCAGCGGTGCTGCAGTAACAACGCCATCGAAGCCTACGCTGTCAATTGTCACAGAGGTATTGCCCTTCTTGTATTCGCGTCCTTTAGCAGACGCACCTACGATGCTGATATACTTCGCAAAGATGGTCGCACGCGCCTCACATGTGGCAGCTTCCAGTTCATAGTTCTTCGCACAATCCTCAAGGAGCGTTACCTCGACTTTTACCTCCTGCGGAGCGATGCTCACGTTGGGGCTGCTGAATGTGCCTGTTACGGTGTAGTCCGTACCCTTAATCAGCGGCACCTTATTGCCATTCTCATCAGCAAAGGATACTTCTTCGACCTTGGCATCCGTGGTACCGTCATAGATCTTATTGTAGGCTTTAGGCTCTCCGTCGACATGAATGAGTGCCTTAGCCACCGTCAGTGTATAGCTTGCCGAATCTACCTTATAGTTCGTCGTCTCAGCGGCTGTCGCGGTAATGGTAGTCTCGCCCACGCCGACAATAGTAACCTTGCCGTCATTGTCCACCGTCGCAACAGCTGAATTACTACTTTCATAGGTGACTGTGCCGCCACCTGCTCGAGTGAGTAGATTCGAGAAAGTTTTGTCAATGTAGGTCTTGGTCACGGTGGACTCCCCGAAGCTCAGCTTCTGCTCCGCCTTCTCGATGTCAAAATTCTCTATAACTTCTGCAAACGCATAATTGCCTGTTGTTGTTGCTGCCTTAATGGTCACAGAACCAGCATTCTCACCGGCGGTTATGTTCTCACCGTACTCAATTGTGTAGTCCGTATCCGCCGTCAGCGTTTTATTATCGATTGTTACGGTAACATCCGGTGTAATCCGATTGCCGGTGTAGGTCATGTCGCCACTCAGTTTCACCGTCGGCGTGATGCTAGAGCGTCCAATCGTGAACTTCCAACTATCTATCGTCAAATCTTTAGCCGCGATGTAGTTAGCGCCTTCTGTCACATCAATTTTAACGGTGTATTCACCCGCATTAACGGGCTCCGCTACCTTCTCGTCCTGGTAGTACTTCACCGTGACAGTAGTACCCATGCCTTCTTTATTAGAAACGACTGTTGCTTCCTTGGCATTGCCGTCGTAGATTATGTCATTCGGTGCGGTGAAAGTAAAGTCACCCGCCGTGGGAGTTGCCTTTTCAATCTTATAGGTCACGCTGGCAGTCGCATCGCCCAATGTGATGCTGGCGGTATAGGTGCCTGCATCGATGGGTTCGGTAATCTCGTTGCCGCTCTCATCCTTGTAGGTGATGGTGATTTCATCTACCGCCTTCCCTAACCAGCCGTCACTTGCACTCACCGTTGCCTTCTTGGCACTGCCGTCGTAGGTTAGGATGGTGGGTCCTGCGATGGTCACACTGCCGCCGTTGCCTTGGTTAGGACAACTAGCTGCTTCGTGACAGGTAGCGGTGATAGTCTTGTCGTCTGCACCCTTCGTGTATGTCAATCTGTGCTGATGCATGCCGAGGTACAGGTTGCCCTCGTCGACATTATGGGTAATAAAATATTTATCCGGCACATCAGAGGTGAATATCTCGGTGTATTTCATAGTACCGGTCGCACCGGTAGCGATTTTGAAAACTATACCTTTTGCAAGGTATGTATTATTTTTGCTCACGCCAATCCGGGCATCCTTCGACAGTTCCGCTTCAATGGTGATGGCTACAGCTTTCGTCTTATTGGTTCCATCCAGATAGACATTATTTGCCTTGCCATCAGCCTGCTCATATATCCCCTCGCTATTGAGTTCACCATTCTTCCAGTTGCCTGTAATCTTCACATCGCCGGACACAGTAATCTTACCCTTTGTATTTGAATAATCAGACATGTATACATACACGCCGCCACCGCCGCGGACGGCATTGTTTCCGGTGATCTCGCCGCCTTTCATGATAAAGCTACCGCCTGAAGATACATGCACGCCGCCACCATAGTAACCGGTATTGTTTCCAGTGATCTTGCCGCCTTTCATGGTAAAGCTACCGCCTGAATATACATGCACGCCGCCACCATCAACCTTGGCATTGTTTCCGGTGATGGCACCATTCCACAGAGTGAGTGTGCCATAGACACAGATACCACAACCGTCCTCGGACGCATGATCATGAGTAATCTTGCCGACCGATTTCTGACAGTCGGTGATATCAAGAGATTTATCCTGCTCAACTCTAATGGAATCCATTCCTGATGCACCGGTGATTGCGAATCCGTTCAGGCACAGTTTTACATTATACCCGCATTTCCATGTCCTCGTGAGCTTCACATTGCCCGTCAGATAGTAATTGCCATCTGAAGTAATTTGACTGAGAGCAGAGATGCCCTTCCACACCTCATTACTGTGGTTACCATCGGTACATATTCCACCACAGATGGGATGATATTGTAGATCGCTGGCAGCAGTCAGCTTCACATTATTGCCCGCACGCCAGATCTTGTAGCTGGTGTCATCGCTGGTAATATTGCCGTATTGCCAGCCGTTATCTGCGCCGGTAGCAACAGTGACATCAGCATCCGCAGTGATCGTATCTCCATAGGTTACTCCGATGGACGCGCCAGTTTCCAGACCCACCTCATCGATAGTGATTTTTTTGCCGCTGGGCAAATAGACATTACCTGCCATCTGTCCATTGTCCTGCACATACACACCATCTTTCAGAGTACCACCAATCCAGTTGTCCTGAATCTTCGCCGTGCCGGACACAGTGAATGCGCTGTATGTGTCTACATACACACTGCCACCGCTATTCTTGGTAATATTATTGCCGGTGATCTCTCCGCCGGTCATCTTGAAAGTACCTTTCATATACACGCCGGCGCCGTTGTCGGCGCTGTTGCCTGTGATCTTACCACCGGTCATATTGAAGGTACCGTAACTATCAGTATATACGCCGCTACCATTGTTTCCGGTAATAGCGCCGCCAGACATGTTGAAGGTAATTTCTCGATTCATATATACACCGCCGGTGCCGTTGCCTCTGATCTCACCGCCAATCATGTTGAGGATAGCACCGTAGCTTGCATTGGAGGCCTTGCTCCACAACACCGTTACACCGCTGTTCTGGTTTTCACAGATAACGCCGCCATAGATATTGTTGATTCCATCCTGGCCATAAGAGCCTACTTTCCTCACTCCATCCTTGTTGTTGGTGATCTTACCACCATACATGTTAAAATTGCCGTACCCGTCCACGCCATAAGCTTGACCGCTGATAGTGCCACCATACATATTAAAGCTGCATTCACCGCCGACATACACACCTGTACAGTTGTTATTATCATCTGAACAGGTAATACCATTTTCCCCATCCTTATGGCAGTCACACAGAGAAAAAGTACGTCTGTTATAAACAGCACCGTAACAATAAATAGTCTTTCCCTTACCCGTCTTTGTAATGCTGTGTCCATTCAGACAGAGGTTCACATCATCCGTGATTAGAATATACATCGCCTTCCCCTCATCAGTAGAAGGAAGGGAAATATCCTTTTCAAGATAATAGTTGCCCGCCGGCAGTTGATAGGATGTGCCAGACCGTTCCCACTCCGCGCCGTCTATCGTTAGTGTACCGCTTTCATCACATGACAGCGGCTTCCATTCGGTCAAAACTCCACCATGTTCTTTGCAATTAACATCACCGCAGACGGGATGGTCAGCATGCTCACCTTCCGCCACCGTCATCGGTGCATTCAACGCTTCAGAAATGGCATGAAGCCGTGTCATATTCAGCTCTTCACGCTGTTCCTCGGTCAGCTCCGCCATAGCCTCGTCGATGGCTTCCAGCTGTTCAATGACTCTTTCCGCATTTTCTTCCGTCACTGTCTCCGGCAGAGCGTCGATGAGTGCCTGCACCTTCTGCACTGCTGCCTTCTTCTCATCGTCTGCCCCGGTATCCTGCGTGCCGGCATCACTATCGCTGACACTTTCCACTGAGGGTTCCACAGTATCGGGGGCTTCGCCCACAGTGGTGCTCTTATCGGACGGAGTCTCTTCCCCCGGTGCCGCAGCTGCTTCTGCTTCCTTCTGCTCTGCTGCAGGGACTGCTACCTGCTGTTCTTCCGGCTCTGCCGCAGGGGCTGCTTCCTGCTGTTCCTCCTGCTCTGTCACCGCATCCGCTTCCTGTACAGCCTCCTGTGCGAATGCTGTCATGGGCAGTGTTGAGAAACAGAGAATAAATGCCAGTAACATGCTCAATACTCGTTTTTTCATAGCGTTCTACCTCTTTCCAACGGGCATAGTGATACCCATTATCTTAAAGATAACGTACCACACTTTCTCTCAGCGAAACCAGGGGCTGCATGAATCGACCCAAATATGTCATGAATCGACCGTAGGGGAAATTTTTCGTTCAATAATGGTTCAATAGTCATCCGAGACTCTCGTTTTGTAAACGAGTTTCACATTTTGAAAGCGACCTTCAAATTTTGTACCCGACTTTCCACTTTTGTAATTGACTTTCCCCCTCATACGGGAATCTCAAAAAACTATTGAGGTCGTTGCTCAATGTGGCTCAATGCACTCAATGCGCCGTAACACAAAAAACGCACCTTTCGGTGCGTCCTTTGTTACTTGCGTGTGGTCTTTCTTCTTAATATAAGCATGCCTGCAAATCCAGCAAGTGATACTGCAAAAAGTGTCAGCCAGATACCGGCCGTATCTCCGGTGTTCGGAGCTTTGGTCAGGTTCTGTGTCACATTGCCACCGCCGTTTGCATTATTGCCATTTGCACTGTTGCTGCTATTCGTATTACTGCTGCCGCCATTATTACTGTTTCCGCTGCTGTCTTTGTCATCATTATCATTTTCCTTATCACTGCCGGAGGTATTCTTTGCCACCGTAAAGCTGGTGCTTGCGGAGCCATCCGTCCAGACAAGTTCAAAGGTATGACTGCCCTCGGACAGGGTCTTCAGGTAATCTGCCTTAAAGGTGATGATCGTGGAACCTTCTGTTACTGTGTAATTCGATGCATCGATAACGGTTCCGTCTACCTTTACCCTCTGGAACTTAGTAAATTCACCGTTACCCCGGATTGCAAGCGTTCCGTCGGTATTCTGCGTCCAGGAACTGTTTGCGCCATCGATGATACTGTATACCGGATATGGCGTAATCTCCCCGGTTAGGATATTGTAGTTGGTATCCGTGGGCGTAAAACGCCACTTGTAAGCCTTGTTGACTTCCACTTTCGTGTTATCGGACAGCTCCTTACCTGCATCATCTATCCACTCCAGCGTACCGTCTGCGGGATTCAGATTGCTGCCAGTCAGAGTAAGGCCGGCATCTGCCAGCGTCCTGCCGGCGGTGGTGATCACGGTATATTTGGGTTCACCTGTGGGAAGCGCTTTGGTAATCGTGATCACAAAGGGCTTACTGGTGACTTCATTATAATCGGCATCGCCAGCCTTGGCTGCGATGATCGTGACAGTTCCCACCCTGACCGGAATCAGGATACCGTCTGCATCAATAGTTGCTTCGCCGGTGCCTCCGGCCTCAGCAATCCGGTAGGTCACGGCTCCCGTACCGCTACCACCGGTGGTTCCCAGCGTCAGCTTCTGACCATAAACCAAGGTAGTGTTACCGGTGATAGTCAGGGGTGCCTGATCATCCTTTTCTGTCAGAGTAATGACTATATTGACTGTAGTATCTTCATAGTTCGTGGAGGAAATAGTCACCGGCAGGGTCACAGTATTGCCTGCTACGCCTGTACCGGTCAACGTATACTTCACAACACCGTTGGCATCCACAAAAAAGTTTTCGATGATTCCTGTGTCTCCACTGGCTGTGCCTGGCGTATAGCTTAGTGCACCTGCCACAAGATTCTTTATATCGACCGTCTTCTCGCCGGTCAGCAGGAACCTGTGGTTTTCCTTAATATCCGCCAGTTTTGGAGCATCAGCCTTATCAATGGTCAGTGTGCCGATTACCATTCCGGTTCTGGCATTATAGTTGCCGCCGTCACTTACATCAACAGTCACAACATAACTGCCTGCATTGCTGGGAGCCTCCGTGCTGCCATTGTACTTCACGGTAATAGCTCCCATGCCTTTAATGCCGGATCCGGCCGTAATTGTCACGGTCACGGCGTTGCCATCATAGGTCTGCACCGTGGGAAGGCCGGGGATCACATCGAAATCCGCCGGCTTGGGATCGATCCTGGTGATCTTCCAGACCTTTGTTGCCATTCCTGTATAATTACCCTTGCCCTCAATGGTCAGGATAATACTGTCATTGGCATCGGTAGCCTTATTGCTATTGTTTTTAGTATCATAGTCACCGGCAACCAAAACAGTTCCGTCAGGCAGTTTTACAGCAGTAATGTTCACCATATGCTCCGAACCGGTATATTCAAAGCTTCCGACATCCAGTTCAATGCCCGCACCGCTGATGGATCTGGGCAAAATGGTGAAAGTCTTGCCCACCGTTCCGGTATAGTTACCCTTACCGGTAATGGTCAGTGTGGCAGTTCCGGCATTGGTGTTGTCGGAATAGCTGTAATTGAAATCGATTCCCCGGGTCAGTGTAGCCATGCCATCCCTGACTGTGAAAACGGGGTCGATATCCTTACCGTTGTATTCCTGTGCAGGGACGTCAGAAATCATATCCGCAGTAATCTTCTTCGGATTCACAATGATAGTCACGTTAGCAATACCGTAGTAGGTATCGTCGGAATAACTCGCCGTCAGAATCGCACCGGCAGCCCCTGCATTTTTCACCCTGACAGTAGGTGTTGCGGTATTTCCACCGGAAACGATCTCCAAAATATCGGAATCAGAACTGCTCCAGCTCCATGTGCCGCCATCGGGTGCGGTCTTAGTGGCAGTTACGACAAAATCACTGTCACCATAGATCTTGCCGGTGGGTGCCCCAGTGATGCTGACGCCTGCATCCTGCTTTTCCACCACCGCCACATGGATCGTCGCAGCTGCCGGTGCCTCAAAGTTGTCGGTAGCAGTGGCAGTTATCTGAATATCGAAGCCGGTCGTAGTGGTGCCGGAGGCAGCCGTCAGCTTATTGTCTGCTGAAAGCGTAATACCTTCGGGTTCATCCACCAACGTATAAGTTAGTTCTGCACCACTGTCAGTGTTGTTAAAAGAAGCCCAACCGGAGATATCCACTGCTTTACCGTTCTTCACCAGCGTCTGGGTGGCTGCCGTTAACTGAATGACGGGCTTAGCTTTTGGGATAGTGAATGTCCATGCGGAATCCTTCAGTTGGTTAACTTCATTATAGTTCGGATCCCCTTTTGCAGTGACCAGAACCTTGTAGGTACCCGCTTTTGTGGCCTGATTCAAATTACCATTCGCATCCTCATACTCCACATGGATGTAATTTTCGTTAATCTTAGTGGATGAGACAGTTGCGCATTTTGCTTCGCCATCATACACTAAACCGGCCGGTAGAGTGACAGTAAAGTCGCCCGCTGTAAGTGTGGCCTTTTTAATGGTATAATCCACACTGGCAGTGACGGATTTGTCGTCTGCGCCTATGCAGGTAATGCTGGCGGTATAGGTGCCGGCATTGACAGGTGCACCTTCAAGCACATCACCGTCCTTCACGTTATAGGTAACATTCACCTCTGGGGGAATTGTATTATCCTCCACAAACCTGCCATCGAGTGTTACTCTTTTTGCGGTGCCGTCGTAAGTCAGCATATCCGCAGCAGGTGCTTTAAGGGTCACGCTGCCACCGTTGCCACCGTCAGTGGGACAGGTAGCTGCATCGTTGCAGACAGCGGTAACAGTCGCGCCGTCTCCACTCAGCTGATATGTCCAGCCGTGCTCGTGGAGGTGAATGGACAGATTGCCATCACCGTCGCGGATCACACTATAGTCCGGATCATTCTCATCCAGCGGGAAGATCTTCTTGTAGTCCAGTTCCTCCGTCGCCCCGGTAGCAATTCTGACATTGTCGGCTTTCGTTAAGGGGAGCCTTTTGCTTACACCAATACAGGCATCCTCTGTCAGCCCTTCTCCGATAGTGATCGTTGTGTCGGCTGTCAGACAGACATTGCTTGCCGTGCCGGAGCCCTGCACATACACACCATTCTGCAGCGTACCGTTCCTCCAGTTGTCCTGAATCTTCGCCGCGCCGGACACAGTAAAAGTGCCGTTGGATGCTACATACACGCCTCCACAGCTTATATCGCCGGTGGTATTGTTCTCGGTGATGGCGCCGCCATACATAGTGAAGCGGCTGCCGCCATTCACTATTACGCCACTGCCGCTGTCAGCAGCCGTGTTGCCACAGATGGTACCACCGTACATGGTGAATCTGCCGCCGCTATTCACCATTACGCCGTAGCCCATATTATCGCTGCCATGAGTGATAGTGCCGCTGTCCCCTTTGCAGTCGGTCAATGTGAGGTTAGCACCGTCTTTAACCATAATCGTACAAGAATCATGCTCCGCCGTGATGCTGCAGCCGTTCAGACAGAGATTTACCTCATTACTGCAAAACAATGGCCCAGTTTCTTCGGGGCGGGTCACAGAATTCATCAGATAATAATTGCCTGCCTTCGTCGCATCGGCCAGCTCAGTAATCCCTTCCCAGACCAGGGCGGGGTGTCTTCCGCCATGAGTGCAGGTTGCTCCGCAGATGGGATGTTTCTGCGGCGGGTTCTTGTACAGTTTTACTTCATCGCCATCAAGAGCCGGGGAATATCCCGTATCTCCCCTAAAGCAAGCTGCATCCGCATCGGTCAGAGTATAACCGTCTCCTTTGGCAATTGTCACGGGACTACCCACAGTTGCCACTGAGTATGTGCTCACGCCAATGCTGGCATCTTCACCAAGTGCACCAGTGATTGTGAGGGGCACCAGGTTTTCGTTATTATCAAACAGATAGACGTTGTTTTCTGCTCCTTTGTATGTATTGCCGGTGATCTTCACTGCGCCGGACATAGTGAAAATGCTGTTGGATGCCACATATACGCCACCACCAGGCTGTTTTCCCGTGTTGGTTGTTGCGGTGTTACTGGTGATGGTGCCACCGTTCATGTTGAAAGTATTCTTACCATACGATGTCTCTTCTCCCACATAGACCCCGCCACCTTTCCAGGACTCGTTAGCGGTGATATTGCCGCCGTTCATGGTGAAGGTACTGCCGTATGAAACATATATGCCGCCTCCGTAGTTGTTCTCCTCCTTGTTCTTACAGATGCTTCCAGCCGTCATGGTGAAAGTACTGCTGGAAAGCTCTATGCCGCCTCCGTTTTGCTTGCTGGTATTACAGCTAATCTCACCGCCGGACATGTTAAATGTTCCGTGATCCACAGACACACCACCGCCGCTTGATTCGCAGGAGTTATTGGTGATGGCGCCGCTGTACATGTTAAATGTTCCGTAAGCCACAAGCACTCCACCGCCGCTTCCAGAATCTGTTTTAACGTTGCCGGTGATCTTGCCGCCGTACATATTAAATGTTCCTCCTACAACAACACCGCATCCGTTGTATGTATTGTCAGTGCTGTCCTTACCATGGGTGATGGTGCCACTCTTCTGGCAGTCATACAGCGTGAAGATTGTGCCATAAACCTGCATGTCTATAACGGCACCTGCCGCATTCAACGTGATGCTATGCCCATTGAGACAGAGGGTGGTGCCGCTCTGGGGTACCCATTCTGTCTCCAGCGTCACATTTTGGGTCAGATAGTAGCTGCCGGCAGCAGCGGGCAACTCCGTATCATTTCCCCACGGTATCATATCAGCGTGGCCTTCTGTATGCCCGCTGTCCTGTTCCGCCACAAGCGCAGGTGCGTTCAGCGCCGCGCATATCTTCTCATAG
>ERZ1026862.1296-NODE-1296-length-15121-cov-5.822448_pt1 | contig 15121 bp, 13 predicted proteins | sample MGYA00380161_ERZ1026862 | MGnify/ENA primary metagenome ERZ1026862 (study PRJEB33269, sample SAMEA4719797) | human gut metagenome | biome: human-associated habitat; feature: organic feature; material: feces | place: Cameroon | collected 2013-10 ... | reverse complement strand
TTAGATTTCACAATCAAACGGATCATACCTTCTTCATTCTGACCGCGATATACTGCTTTGATGGGAGCTTCACGCGAAATTTCCCACTAAATCTACCAGCGTGGGTTATAGTCATATTCCAGGTGTCGATTATCTCCACATCGTACTCGCAGCCGTCGTTTATCTCGTAGTCGCGGTAAGCCGGGCGCATGAAACTGTAGTAGTAAATTCGGTAACCCGTCCGGCTGAATTCTCCGTCGTCTTCCGGAACTGCAAGTAGTTCGTCCCACATTCCTTCGCCGGATTTAAGCCCGGGAGCGGGGCTCTCCGCCATGATATCCCGCAGGAACTTTATCCTTTTGCAGCTCTCGCCGTGGAGCTTCCCGCCGTGCGACCACCAGATGTCCTCGGGGTCGGTAAGGTAGGTTTCGCCGTGACCAGCGTAGCCGCCCCGGCAGAATGCCTCCCAGAAGCGTCGGAGCATTTCCTCGCCGGTGATGTTCCCCCAGCCGTATGGCATATTCCCCTCGTAGGCTATCTCGTCCAGCACGATCGGCTTTCCATACTGCCTGCGCCATTCGTCCGTAAATTCCGCAGTCTTGTAGATATCCTGCCGCTGAATGCTGCAATGCGTGACCCAAGCCGCCGAGTGGTCGAAAAATCCCATGCAGTTGTGGATAGAGCGCAGGTGTCTGTAGGGGTCGTTCTTCATTATGACATCAGCATAGTAATTCCAGTCGTCAGCGGTGCGGTCCGGCATGAGGTCGTATTCGTTCGCCAACGACCACCACACATTGCTGTACGCAGAAAATCTCGCAGTGACGTACTCCAGGTACAGCCGCGACTGTTCTCGGTTCAGCATGGAGAATCCCCAGCGGTCATATGGGTGGAACAGAATTATATCCGCTTCGATGTGCAGTTCCCTCAGCTTTATTATGCAGTCCTCGATGTTGCGGAAGTACTCCGGTTTGAACCTCGTAAAGTCCCACGAATTGCCCTCGGGACAGCCGTTGTATTCGTTGAAGTTGTTCATGTTCAGCACGGAACTGTCCATAGGCGTCCCCTCATAGGGATAGCATGGAGGCTCCGACAGATTATAGGCGTAATGCTTCGGGAACACACAGAAGCGTATTTTGTTGAAGCCGCATTCCGCAAGGTTTCGGAGGGTCAGCGCCTTGGTTTCGGCGGGCTGTAAATGCCAGACATAACAGGTAGTCCCGGCGGAATAATACGGCGTTCCGTCCGCGTAGGCAAAATGGTATTCCCCGGATACGCCGACCATTCCGTGCTGACTGTTTTCCGGCTGGGTGACTGTAAAGCTTCCCTCCGAGGCCTTGTCGGAAAAATTGCCGTAAATCCTGAAATTATATTTGCCGATTTTCTGCGGCATGAATCTTACTATATACACGCCGTTGCCATCGTAGAAGCCGCGTACTGTCCTGTTTTCCGCGCCGGATATTTCCGCATAGATACTGCGCTCCGTGAACGGATTCCCATCGGAAACGCCGCTGCATTTTATTTCAAGAGTTCCGTAGAGCGGAACAGTTTTACTGTACTCCATAACTCCTCCATAATATAAATAACTGCTCCGAAACCGGGGCAGTTATTATTATAGTCTTATTTTCTGTAATCGTCAAGCACCGATTCAATGACCGGGTTGATTTCCGCGCTGAGCTGCGTCCAGGATTCGCCCTCGAATGCAACATTGTTAAGTATCGAGTAGTTGTTCCAGAACTCCTGACCGAAGCCGAAACCGCCCTCGTTCACGAAAGTAAATTTATCCGGGTCGCACATCTCGCGCCAGAGGTCGTACTCGTCCTCGCCCCAGACTATTTCCCACTTCTGCATTCCCTCGTACTTTCCGGAGGTGAAGTACACCGGCTCCGGGGAAACATGGTCGGCTCTGACCTGAGCAATTACGTTTTCGTCAGTGTCGTACACGCGGAAGCAGTTTATCATATCTACGGCGCCTTTGATGTTCTTCGCGCCCTTGGGCACTACAAAGCCGTAGGTGTTGTACGCGGAGTAGTACTTATCCGCCTGAGTGTCCCGGGGGAACGGCACGAACGCAAAATCGGAAACGGTGTTCAGTATGTCGTTTTCAACGCCCTGAGGATTCTGCACCTGCTTTGTTGCGGCGGTGTATGTCCATTCCGGCTCCATGCCGAGGAACAGCAGCTTGTCGCAGTTCTGCGCGAAAAGCTCCGGGGAAACCCAGTCGTTCAGCTCTCTGCCGTTCATCACGCCGTCGCGGTTGAGCTTTTCATAGAACGCCATCGCGCGCGATACATCCGGGCTTAGCGTGTTGTTATTTATCGTGCCGTCCGGCAGTACTTCTATCATCGGGGTTCCCGTGGTCGCGATAAGCCCGGTGAGAATGGTGTCGGTCGCGTAGAAGCCCATATTGCCCTCATCGGCGTCGCAGAATTTTATCATCAGCTCGCGCCATTTTTCCCATGTCCACTCGCCGTTTTTGTAGAGAGTGTACGGATCCTCAAGATCGTTGTCGGCTATCGTTTTCTTGCTGTAATTCAGCGCAAAGGAAGTTGTTATGCGGTGCGGATAATAGTAATGATTGCCCTGGTATTCATAGAGGTCGATGATATCTTTCATATCGATCCACAGCGGGGAAGTGGAGTCAATGTAATTGTCCAGCGGCTCGAACAGATTCTTCCCGACATTCCCTGGGTACTGTAATGCGTCGCCGACCGTGATATCCGGCGAATCATCGGAAGCAATAAGCGCTGCCAGCTTCTCGCGGAACGCGTCGCCGCTCGGTGTGGAGATGTACTCTATCTTGCCGCCGTACTGTTCGCTTTCGAACACCAGACACTGCTCCGTGCCTTTCTGGTCGTCATGGATATCGTAATAACCGAGGTACTTTACAATCCCTGCATTGCCGTCCGGAGCGTACCCGGAGGTCTCGACCTGCTTTGCGTCCTTGTCAGTGGGGGCGTTTTCGTCCGGGTCGGTGGTGGTCGTGGGAGTTGTGGTCATCATCGTGGAATTACTGCTGGACACAGTCCCGCTTTCATCGCAGGCGGTAAGGCTTGCGACCATTCCTGCGGTGAGTATTCCGGCGATTATTTTTCTTGATCTGTTCATAGATATCCTCCTTGAAATTATAGTGAAAATCTGTTATACTGTTGATATTGAGGGGGTGCTGTATATGGTCTTTCAGCAGGAATTCCAGACCGCCGACCAGCCGGAGAAGAACCACGCCGCCTGCGCGGTCTATCACACGGCCGCTGACGGCAATTATCCTCTGCACTGCCATTCCTACTATGAAATATCCTACGTTATCAGTGGCGAGCGCTATGAGGTCATAAACGGCAGGAAGTACAACGTAAAAGAGAACACGCTGGTGTTCATTCCGCCGCTGGCCTTTCATGCGAACTACAACGTCTGCGCCACCGATGTTGCCGTGATACAGTTCTCTACGGGATTCCTCAGGGACACGTCCTCTGTAATGAGCGATTCGCTGATACTCAGACGCCCGGACAGGCTTCCGCCGGTTTTCACTCCGGAAGTCGGCGGTGTGACTTACAATACGCTCCAGCGGATAATTGAAGTATGCTCCGCCGGCGATCTGGAGAACTACGCGCCAGCCACCGTGCTGACCGACCAGTTCCGCAAGAACGGAATGGTGCTGGAGCTTGTCGCAGCGCTGCTTCAGGAGAACTGCGTCATTCCCGCTGAGGGAGCCGGGATCTCCACCCAGAACGTAAGGCTTGACCGGATAATCGAGCATATTCTGAGCCATCCAGCTGAAAAGCTTGACATGAAAACCGCCGCCGCAATGGCGAATATGAGCTACTTTGCGTTCAGCCGGAACTTCAAATCCTCGGTCGGGCTGAACTTTTCGGATTACTGCAATCTGCTGCGCATTCGTTTTGCGGAGGACAAGCTGATATCCACCGATATGCCGATATCTGATATAGCGGCTGAAATCGGAATCGACACGCCCAGCTACTTCTCACGGCTGTTCAAGAATACAAACGGGATATCTCCGCAGGAATTCCGGAACAGGAACCGCCCCCGCTGATGTTACTTAGCGAACGAGAACGAAACCAGCTCGAACAGCGGTTTCTGCTCGAACGCTTCCACGAACCAGCCGCCGTAGCCGTGTTCTGCCTTGAAATACACGGCATGCCTTCCGGTCACGCTCTTTACGGTGGCTGAGTAAACTCCGTCATGAGTTCCAATTTCGCACACGCCTATTTCCGTACCGTTTTCGTAATCGTCTATCAGAATATGCAGTTTAGAATGACACCCTGTGCCATTCACTTTCGCAAAGAATTTCATCGTACTGCTCGAATTGTCCTTGCCGAATTCAAAGTACTTATAGCCGATGACTGCGCCGTTCTTTATGTTAGTCACCGGACGCGTGAAGAAGTCCTTTTCTGTGACATAACAGCCGCCAAGAAGTACGCAGGCGGTTTCCGCTTCGTTGGTTTTGTACGGCGAGAGGTACTCCTCAAATCCAAGCGAGGTCATTTCCACCGTGGGGATAGTGCCGTCCGGGAGAATGCTTATCTTTTCAACGCAGGCTCTGCGGGACATTATGGAGTTGTTAGTCATGCGGTGGTAGAAGATGTACCACTGACCGTTTATGCAGCACACCGAGCCGTGGTCGTTTCCGCCGGGGTACTGATTGCCGTTGTCGATGATGTACCCGCGGTAGGTGAAAGGTCCTGTCGGTTTGTCGGAGGTCGCATAGGCAAGCCGGCAGCCGATGGGCGGCTTCGGCGAATATATCAGGTAGTAGGTGCCGTTTATTTTCCTCGGGGAGCTTGCCTCGAAGAATCTGAACGGCTCTGTTTCCGGTATCACATTTTCTTTCAATGAGCCATCAATTATTTCGTACATATTGTCCGGGTTTATCTCGTTCATGTAGGAATGCTCGAAACCGTAGTATATGTACACTCTGCCGTCGTCGTCAACAAGTACTCCGGCGTCGTTGAATATTCCGTCGTCGCCCGCGTTTCCGTCGGTATATTTGTAGGTCGAGAGCAGCCTGAACGGTCCCTCCGGAACATCGCTGACTCCCACGCAGCCCTTGGAGCCGAGAATGTACGCATAAAGGTAGTACTTCCCGTCTTTTTCGATAACGTCGGGAGCGAACAGCGGGCTGTCTGTCCATGGCGTATCAGAAGCGTGGTCTCTGTCAGGAATAGTGTGGAAGCTGTCGCCGTGGCACTCCCACTTGTTGAGGTCGGATATCGGCGCTGACCAGACTTTCAGCTTGTAGTCGCAGAATGAATCGGAATCCGGGCGGTCATGCGAACCGTAAATATAAACCCGGTCGCCGAATACTCGCGGCTCTCCGTCCGGGATATACTCCCACAGTGGTAAGAATGGATTCGGCATTTACTGCTCCTTTCCCGCCTTTGACGGCGCTATCAGCTTTTCAATAAATTCGGGATTCCTGAACCTCGCGTTGTTGCGGTCGTACTCATCGCCGGAAGTGTCCCAGAGTATCGGGCAGGCTCCTATCTCATACATCGCGGAGGAAACGTCCAGCATATAAGTTTCCCTGGTTTCGCGGGTCTTGTTTTTCCCGAAACAGCCGTATTCTCCGACTATGACGGGTATCCCGTTGTCTATAAAAGTAGTCTTGAGCAGGTCCATACAGCGGTTCAGTTCCGCAATGTCGGATTCGCTGCCCCAATCGGTTTTAGCCTTACCCCAGTCAGCGTCCTTTTCAAGAATTGTGAGCGTTGACGGATTGTAGTAATGTACTGACACCGCAAGGCGTCCAGCCGGGTCGCTTGGCATTTTGAAAAGCTCATCGCAGGTGAGGTCTATATCCGTGTTGTAACCGGAAATCAGCAGGTGGCGTTTTGCGTTATTGCCGCCAGTCGCTCTCACGGTATCAACGAACGTCTGGTTTACCCTGTTCACAAGGTCGTAGGATGACTGCTTTTCAGCGCCGTTAGTTCCGCTGTATCTGTTCCAGAGACTGTCCCAGCCGAGCTCCTCGTTCTGGGATTCAAACACCAGCTTGTCGCTGCGGTCTTTGAACTGCTCTGCTATCTGTTTCCACATGGCGGTGTAGCGCTTCATGTTCTCGTCTATGTTCTCCGGGAACTTGTTCACCCATCCGTTGTCGTAATGAATGTTGACTATAACATACATTCCCGTGCCCAGCGCCGTATCAACGACCTCCTGCACTCTCGCGGCGTAATCCGGATTTATTGTGTATGTACCGTCGTCCGCCATCATGTTCGACCACGCCACCGGGACCCGCAGAACGCCGAATCCGGCATCCGCATAGCCTTGGATATCCTCGGCGGTTATTATCGGGCTCCCCCATGCTCTTTCGTAGCTTGACGGAGTTGATCCGCTTATCCAGTCGCCGCAGGCTTCCAGCGTGTTTCCGAGGTTTATTCCGTAACCCATTTCGCGGACGACCTCCATCGTGGAAATGTCGCGCATTCCATTGTCAGAGCCGCTGCACCCGGTCATCATTACAGCCATGATAACGGCAAGTACCGCGGAAATTATATTGTTCATTATTCTCCTCCTGTGCAAAGTGCATAAAGTTTTTCACTTTCTGATTTAATTTTACAATATATTATCCATTATCGCAACGGGCGAATTTGCGAATTACTTATACTTTTTTGCTCTTTTTATGCAAGATTTTTATCTTTAGGCTCTATCTTCATGATAGAGCCGCTTTTCTATGCCTGAATTTAATTACCAGTCCAAACTTCTCAATTCCTCGTCAACGCCCCATCAATGAGTTTTCCGGTAAAATCAAGTAGAATAAACACATCGCCGAAAGTGCGATCACCGCGGTGGTAGAAAGGCGAAATATATCAATCAGAGGAAAACTCATGGAAGAAAACAACTACCGACGACTAGGCGAACAGTACGAGGAGAACATCGGCGGCACAAAGTTCATTGTAACCTCGTACAGTAATCAGTCTGCGCAGAAAACTTCCGAGCAGCTCATCATGCAGCTGCTGGAACAGCCTGCTCTTGTCAGCGCGGCAGATATTAAGGAGGACAAACATGAAAACACTTAACAACATCAGAATCATCGGAATAGACCACGGCTATGGAAACATCAAAACCGCGAACACCATCACACCCACAGGCGTAATTCCGTCAAGCACCCGTCCGGCATTCGGCTCAAACATTCTCCGCTGCGACGGAATGTATTACAGCTGCGGGGAGGGGCACAAGGCGTTTGTTTCGGACAAAGCGAGCGACAACGACTACTACCTGCTAACGCTCATGGGCGTGGCGAAAGAACTCCGGCGCGCCGGAATTTCCGAGGCAGATGTTTACCTTGCGGCTGGACTCCCGCTAACTTGGGTAAAGTCGCAGCGCGGGGAGTTTACGAACTACCTCATGCGAAACGAGCACGTTGAATTCGAGTTCAACGACCGGCTGTACAAGCTGCGTTTTGTCGGCTGTTCGGTGTTCCCGCAGGGTTACACCGCCGTAATCGACAGGCTCTCAGAAATGCGCGGAGTGAATATGCTCGCGGACATCGGAAACGGCACCATGAACATCATGTACATAACCAACTCACGTCCCGTTGCAAGCAAATGCTGGACGGAAAAACTCGGTGTTAATCAGTGCGTTATCCGCGCCGCAAATGCCGTTATGGACAAGTTCGGCACAAAGATTGACGAGAGCATTATTGAAAGCGTGCTCCGGTATGGTAAGGCGGACATCAGCGAAAAATACCTCGCGTGTATCCGCAGCGCCGCCAGAGAATACAGCGCTGAAATCCTCGACGCGCTTCGCAAATATGAGTACAATCCTGAACTCATGCGGCTGTATGTCGCGGGCGGCGGGAGCTGTATTTTCAGAAATTTCGTCCCGTCAAGCGACCGCATTTCAATCATCTCGGATATATGCGCGACAGCAAAGGGCTACGAAACCCTCGCGCTTGAAAAACTCCAGAAACAGAGGTGAACAACTTGGGCAGAATCAAAAGCACAACGCTCCGTTTCAATCTCGAAAAAACCGACCAGAAAGCTGCGTGGGAGTATTTGCAGAACCTCGACAAAGAGAAATACAAATCAATAAATCACGCGATTACTCTTTTGGTATGCGACTTCTTTGAACGTCAGAAACACGCAGAGTCCGACCCGTTTTTCGAGAGCCGCGAGCGTGAGGAAATGTTCGTACGGCGTATCGTTGAAGCGGTGGAACAGGCTCTGGAAAAGGGCTTGCCCACATTTCTGACATCATATCTTTTGAATCTTGTCGGAACAAATCTCGGCAAAACTGCACCGCCCGAAGAATCCCACGCAGATAATGTAGACTGGGACTTTATAGACGGATAAATGATTTCTTTTTCAGCAATTTAGAAATCACTTTCGCCAAAGAATGAAGTCATCTAAAAAAGCGTTTAAACGCCTTGCACATTACTTTTGCATAATAGTGCAGTCAGTATGATGTCACACGAAAACGGCCCTAAGCCACAGTGCGTGAGCGGCCGACGGCGGATTGCGTGACCGAATTTTTCGCAGGTTCCCGCCGCCGTCGGGGGACGCGAATCCCCACAACGGAGGGCTTGCTTGTCTAGCCAAATTCGGCTCGTTGTGGGGATAGGCAGGTAGTACAGTTGGCTAGACGCCGACTGTCTACCTGCTCAGGGGCTGCGCCCCCGAGACCCCCTGGCGGGTCACACAACAAAACTCAACCCATAGAAAGGAGCATACAAAATGAGTACCACAAACAACCGCGTCCGTTCGTGTCAGCTTTCATTTCGGCTCACCGAAAAAGAACTTTCGCGGTGGAACAAAAAGCAGAAAGCCAGCGGGCTTAACAAAACGGATTTCCTGCTGAAGATCCTCGACAAATCCGACGTGAAAATTTATCAGTTCAACAACACGATAAAGGCAATTTTTCACGAACTCCAGATGACCGGAAACAACCTGAATCAGATAGCCTATCTTGCGAACTGCGGATATTTTCACGAAGCCGCAGACAAAATTCCAGCGTTCCAGAAACGATATTACAGCGTTATGGAAAGCCTGCAAGCGTTTATCGAAAAGCCAATTGTGGATATGTATGTTGTGGAGGCTGGCGAATGGCATTCGGAAACGTGAACGTCAAATTTTCGCCCTGCAAGACGGTTGGGCAGCTGAAATCCGCGGCGGCGTACATTCTCGGAAAGCGCCCCGACCAGATTCGCAGCGGGATAAAAAAGACCGAGCCGCACCTCTACAATGCGTTCGGCTGCGACCGTGACAATTTCGCGAACAATGTTCTTGTCACCCGAAAGCTGAACGGCAAGTCGTACAGCCGCCTGAAGCCAGACACGATACTTGCGCACAAACTGGCGATTTCGTTCCACCCGGACGACAACGAACGCCTTACATACGAGCTTGCGTACAAAATCGCTCGGCAGTTCGCAAACGAGTTTTTCTGCAAAAAGGGCTTTCAGGTACTGTTCGCGGTACACACCGACACACAGCATATTCACGCGCATTTTCTGGTCAGCAACTGCAATATGCAGACGGGAAAATCATTTCGTCGCGGAAGAAAAGAGCTTTTCGAGATGTCCGAATATTTCGGGAAGCAATGCGAAGCCAACGGGCTTGTACACTCGATTCGCGAAAATTTTTACGGCTCTGCCGAACGCAGAACTCAGGCTGAATCGCAGATGAAAAAGCTCGGAAAACACAGCTTCAAGGACGAACTGCGCAAGGTTATCCGGTATGAAATCTCCCTTGAGAAGAACCGGAGTTTTGACGATGTGATCCGCTCGCTGAACGAGGATTACGGGGTTGAATGCAGAATCGCAGGCAGTACAATTTCCTACCGTCACCCCGGATACACGGACAAAAACGGAAAGCCTGTTTCCGTCAGGGGAAGCAGGCTCGGGGATATGTTCACGAAAAAAGGCATTGAAGCCGAACTGGAGCGCGTAAATAACGCTGAATACTACGAGGAAGAAGAATACGAATATGAATGGTGATTATTTGAGCGCCAGGCGCAAACGTGTGATTTCATCTTCGTACAGTTCGCGATTGGGGAGCGCGCAGAAAATTTCAAAAGCGCACCGGAACAGCATTTCTGCGTAATCGGCACGGTTCTTTTTCTGGCAGAGTACCGCCGCATTTTCAAAGCAGATCGCACTGCTTTCCGAACATAGCGCGCTGTTTTCGCGCAGTATTTCGCAGCACTTTGTGAACACCGCCGCGGCTTCTTCGATTCGGTCTAGTCGGCATAGCAGCCAGCCTTTCACCAGATGTCCGGCAATGTAATCCTGATTTATAACGCCGCGGTTTTCTAGCAGCGCAAAGCCGATATTTATGTATTTCTCGGCGTTGTAAAGGTCGCCGTTTTCCATATACAGACTGCCAAGATTATTGCAAAGATTGATGTACAGCGGGCTGTCAAGGTCGGCGCAAAGCGACAGCACCTGCTTTTCCTGCTCAAGTGCTGCACGGTTGTCCTTTTTGTAAATCCGCAAAATCTGCGCGCGGAAGTCACATAGCAGGGCTTTGTCGTTATCGGAAAGACTGTCGCAAGCTTCAATCCTCGCAAGGATTTTTTCGCAGAGAGCCTCGGTACTGTGCTGAAAAACGTATGTGAAAGCGTCCTCGGCGAACGGGATAAACTTGGGAGAATCGGCAGCAATATAGGTCATTATGCCGTCCAGAGTATCCGTGAAAAGCTTAAAATTCGGGACTAGCTTTCCATGAAAATCGCAAATCAATTTAATAGAATTCATCAGCAGATTGCAGTTCGTGAATGTCGGCTGCAAATCCGTGACGGTGATATCGCGAATCATAGGGTGCAGCGAAATCGTGAAATCGTCAGTTTCAAAACTGCGGATATAGCCATATTCCGCGAGGTCGTTTATACTGTTCATCGTGGAAAGCTGCGCCATCAGCGCAAAGTTCCGTGCGTCGATTCCGCGTTCGGGAACGAAACTCAGACAGCGCATTACATATTTGTCCTCATCGCAGAGATTTCCCAGCGCGAACAGCGTTCTTATGTGGTTGTGGTAGGTGTCGCTGAATGCCGTCCCGTCTTTCGTGAACCGGATTTTGTCGGCGGTGTCGGGGTTTCCGAATCCTCCTTTCAGCTTCTCTAAAAGCTCGCTCGGCTTGATGAAACTGCGCTGTAATAGCCTTGCGGCAAGTTCTATCGCCAGGGTATGGGAATGAATAGTGCGGATTATTTCGTTGATGGTTTCGCGTTCCATTTCGGCACGGGTGAAAAATGCTGAAAAAAGAAAAAGTGCGTTTTCCTCAGACAGTTCTGCGAGGTTCAGCACCGCGCTGTTTTCAAAGCTGCTCCTTGTGGTGAAAAGCACCCGGCAGCGTAGCCGCATTATCTCGGCAAGCTCGGGTTCTTCGGCGGCGACCGTGTCAAAGCCGTCTATTATAATAAGTGTGCTGTACGACAGTGTTTTCAGCAAGCGGAGGTGATTTGCATAGCGGTCGGAAAACGTCAGCAGTCCGCCATCTCCGGCGAAAACCGGCGCGGCGATTGTTTCGGCTAGGCTTCCCCGGTAGTTCAGAAATAAGATGTTCGTGTAGTCCTTTTTGTGAGCCTTTGCGTAGGCTTTGGCAAACTCTGTTTTGCCCATTCCGGCGATTCCGCTGACGAACACCTTACCATTTCCGGTGAGCAGATCGTGAAGTTTTTGCAGTTCGTTTTCCCTGCCGCAGAAGTGCGGGCAGACTTTCGGTACATCACAGCCGAACACAATTCCCGAAAGTACGGGCGAAGCGCTCTCGGAGTACTTCCGGAGGTCGGCAATTCCACGCTGAACAGCGAACAGCAGGACTTTTGCGGTGAACTCCGCGCACGAATAATCGTTGTCGGGATTCAGTCTGCAGAGCAGTTCGGATTTCTTGTTTTCAGAAATCCCGGTGTCGTAAAGCACTAAATCGCGAATTTCATTGACAGCCTGCCAGCGGTCGGAAAGTATGGGGAAAATATTCGTTAGAATGTCCGTGCATAGGGAATTCAGATTTTCCGAGTAGAAAGCCGCGTAGCGCTCGGGGACGCGTTCATCTCCGTTCACCCAGCGGCTGACCTGTCCGTCGTCTGAGGAAGCGTCGCTCTTTTCATAGAATGCACTGAACAGTTCCGCGATAAACTCGCCCTGCGAAAAGCTCTCGCTCAAGTTCCTATAGCTGAGCAGGATTTTTATTACGTTGCTGAAATCTACTCTTTTCACCTTGTTACCCCCATTACTTTTTTCCATTATACCACAGAACCAAATCTTTTACAACGGTAAACAGTATTAAATTTGTAACTTTTATGCTTTAGTGTCTTGAACTTTCTTTGAAAATAGTGTATAATAAAAGTGCAAATATTCCGATTCTGTCTGCTGAAAGAAAGGACGGTTATTATGAACATACAGCAGAACAGAATTACGGCGCTTTATTGCAGGCTCAGCCGTGATGATGATTTCGGTGGCGACAGCGTGAGCATACAGACCCAGAAAACTATGCTTTCGCAGTATGCGCGGGACAATGGCTTTACCGTAACAGAATTCTATGTTGATGACGGTTATAGCGGGACAAACTTTGACCGACCCGGTTTTTGTCACATGATTGATGATATTGAGCGCGGCAAGATAGGGGCGGTCATTGTGAAGGACCTTTCCAGACTTGGGCGTGAGTACCTCAAAACCGGCTACTACACCGAGATATTTTTTCCGGAGCATGATGTGCGGTTCATTGCAGTGAACGACAATGTTGACTCCGACCACGGCGAAAACGAGTTTGCGCCGTTTAAGAACATAATCAACGAGTGGTACGCCAAGGATTGCAGCCGGAAGATCAAGTCTGCTCTGCACCTTAAAGCAAGGAACGGTGAATTCCTCGGAGGTTATCCCGCATACGGTTACAGACGCTCTGACGGTGACAGACACAGTATTGTTCCGGACGAAAATGCGCCAATAGTGAAGTGGATTTTCGAGCTTCTTTTAGAGGGCAAAAGCTGCTATGAGGTTGCGAAATACCTCGAACAGAACCTTATATTGACTCCGAGAGCGTTCCTTGCTGAAAAGTACGGCGTGTACAAAAATTCGGCTTCCGCGAAACACCCTTACGCATGGGAGGACAGGAGCGTTTATTCGATTGCGACAAATCCGGTTTATGTAGGAGATTTGGTGAACGGACGAAGAAAATGCAAGTCGTTCAAAAGCAAAAAGGTGTGCAAGACCTCCGATGACGATTGGATCGTGGTTCGTGACAACCATGAGCCGTTGATTTCCCGCGATGATTTCGAGGCGGTCGGGCAGAGACTTGCTGTAAAGCAGCACCGCAAGGTCGAAAATCCTGACAATATCTTTCGCGGACTTATGGTCTGCGGGGAGTGCGGGCGAAAAATGGTGTTCAGCAAAAGTGGCAAATCCGGACGGTATTCCTGCGCGATTTACAAGCGCTACGGCAAGTCCGAATGCTCACGGCACAGCATTACTCTGAAACAGATAAAGCAGATTGTCCTGATGAGCATTCAGAGGAACGCGGCGCTTTCCTCTGAGGGAAAAGACCGGTTTATTGAGCAGATGATAAGCGCTTCCAGCAGCAAAAAAAGTGCGGAGCTTTCCGCTATGAAGAAAGAAACGGAAAAGCTGACCGCACGAAAACTGGCGTTAGCCAAAATATTTCAGAGCCTTTACGAGGACAAGGCGCTCGGGAAGCTCAGCGAGGATGTTTATGCCGAGCTAAGCGGTAATGTTGAGCGTGAGCGTACGGAGATCCAGGAAAGGCTCAGACAGATTTCCGAACAGCTGGGTAAGTCTCAGCAGCTCACCGAAAATGCCGAGAAATTTGCAGAACTGATTCGGCGATACACCGACATTACGGAGCTTTCGGAGGAGCTGGTTCACCTGCTGATTGAAAAAATCGTTGTTCACGAGCGTGATTGCGTAACTAAAACAATGCGGGTGGAGATTTATTACAGATTTATTGGGAAAGTCGACTAGTGTGCGCTTTGGGTATCGCTCTAGAGTTTTCCCCCACTGTTTCTTTCAAATTTCCTGCTGTATCGGCTTTTTCGACAAACTTACAGGGCGAATATCACTTCGCCCTGTAATTTTATTTGTCGTCCTTCCAGGTCTTTTCGCTGATGATGTACCTGGGGCGGTGCTTGACCTCCATGTAGATCTTCCCGATGTACTCGCCGATGACCCCGATGGAGATGAGCTGCACTCCGCTGAGGAAGCATATGATACAAGTGGTGGAAGCCCAGCCGCTGGCGGTGTTCCCGAGTATTGCCTCCACGACCGCCCAGATTATCCCCACGAAGCTGATCAGCGCCACGATCAGTCCCAGCACGAAGATCATCTTGATGGGCTTGATGGACAGGCTGGTTATCCCGTCGAAGGCGAGCGCCAGCATTTTGCTCAGCGGATAGTGGGATTTCCCGGCGGCGCGCTCACTGCGCTCGTAGTACACCGAGGTGCTCTTGAATCCGACCAGGGGGACCATTCCGCGCAGGAATATGTTGACCTCCTTGAATTTCGCCAGCTCCTGGAGCGCGCGGCTGCTTATCAGGCGGTAGTCCGCGTGGTTGTACACCACCTCCGCGCCCATGGCGTTCAGCAGCTTGTAGAAGCTCTCGGCGGTGAATCTCTTGAAGAAGGTGTCGGTGTCCCGGCGCGACCGCACGCCGTAGACTATCTCGCAGCCCTCGTGGTAGGCGGCGACCATTCCGTCCATGGCGTTGATGTCGTCCTGCCCGTCGCAGTCAATGCTGATGGTGATGTCGCACATGTCCTTGGCGGTCATCAGCCCGGCGAGGACCGCGTTCTGGTGCCCCCGGTTGCGGCTCTGGGATATCCCGATGTAGTGCTCGTCCTCCTCGGACAGGCGCGTGATTATGTTCCAGGTGTCGTCCCGGCTGCCGTCATTCACGAACATCACCCGGCTGTCCTGTGTTATCTGCCCAGCCTGCGCCAGGGACTTTATCTTCGCAAGGAACATCGGTGCCGTTATCGGCAGCACCTCCTGCTCGTTATAGCATGGTACTACTATTATAAGACGCGGTGTCATTCTGACCTCTTTTCCCCGGATTCCCGGGCTTCCTTATTCCATTCCCCTATAGTATACCATCTCCCCCCCCATCTTGTCAACCGGTCGGGCACGCCCGAGCCGCGTAGCCGCGGCAGGCAATACGGGGAAAGGAACCACAAGAGAAATAC
>ERZ1026862.1292-NODE-1292-length-15176-cov-6.812777_pt1 | contig 15176 bp, 23 predicted proteins | sample MGYA00380161_ERZ1026862 | MGnify/ENA primary metagenome ERZ1026862 (study PRJEB33269, sample SAMEA4719797) | human gut metagenome | biome: human-associated habitat; feature: organic feature; material: feces | place: Cameroon | collected 2013-10 ... | reverse complement strand
GTTCTATCCCCCCGTGGAACTCAGTTCTACCCCCCGTGGAACTCTGTTCTATACCCATGGAACTTTGTTCTATACCCCCATGGAACTCTGTTCTACCCCCTATAGAACTCTGTTCTATACCTTCTTTATTCTTTTCCGTCTTCTCTTCCATTTCTCTTACTTCGACTTCTCGTTTTTTATCATTCCATGGAAGAGCATCATGCACAGCAGCGAAACGAACGCACTGTGTTCCTTTTTCATTTTCACACTGCTGCCGCTCAATAAGACCTTTCGAAATCAAATTATCCAGATTCTTCTGGACGCCGCGCTTTGTGCCATTCACCCAATCTGCGAGGTATTGCAGACCGCCGGAGAAATAGCTGCTGCCATCCTGCGAATAGCCGTAAATGATCGCATAGACCAGCAGATCATTCCCTTTGAGCTGCAGATCTGAAATCATCCAGCCCTGAATGCAGATGAAATTTTCTTTCTTAACCTTTGTCTCTTTGTTTTCCATGATGCCACCTCCTATATAGCGTCTGATCCGAAGATCAGCGTCGCAATCTTATTGATCAGCAGACTTTTATATCTGCGCACCGTCTTCTCATTCAACTTGTCCGAAAACCCATGTGTCCCGGCAAGCTGCTCCGCAATGCCCTCATATGTTACTGTTTCATTTCCAGGTGTAAGATATTTCAGCCGGATAATTTCAAACCCCTTCTGATCCGACACCGCATCAATGGCTTTCTTTATGCGCTCAAAGTCATGCAGAGATCTGCGATAGGAGTCAATACGATCCTGCAGGAGCTGATCATCTGTCGGCTTATCAACCTTGTTTTTCTGAAACTTCACAATCGAGCCCGCAGTCTTATGATACGCCATGTCAAGATATTCGGTTTCATTTTCCAGATGCTCTTTCAGTGCATTAAAATTATACAGAAGTCGCTCTGTGCTCTTATAGGTGTTTGACTGAACAAGCTTCTGTCTCTCAATGAATGATACCTTTGAAAGCTGCTCATTCTGCTCGTTTAAAATATCAGCAACCGATTTTGTCAATACCTGCTTGAAATCTCTTGAGGAAACTGCTGCCACAATTTCACTTTTAATATTTTCGCTTAACTCCATTTTGCTACCTCCATATGTTCCTATCTTCTCGCTTCAAAATCCTCCATTTTACTCACAGCTCTGTATGGTTCAGGCAACGATCTCCATGCATTTACTATCAATCCAAACGATTGATAGCTTCTTGCATTATCCCCAGGATAAAATGTTCCACCTTTTTCATCCTCCTCATATCGTGCGATATCCGGCACGTCAAAATTCTCCAAGGATACTAAAATATATGTATTATTCTCCGGGCGCTTCTCGTCGATTGGAATCCACCTGTCACCTTGCTTCTTTGAATCCTCAAGCAACTTAATTCTTTTCATCAATCTCTCCATTACTGCTCCTTTCCTGAATTTTCACACCGTTCAAATTCGATCGCCCACACATACGGATTCGCATCCCAACCATATGTATCAAAATCAGATTTCCCAATTGTGGAGTTCCATATATCAATAAAATGTTCTCTTGCGGTATGTATATGATCATACTCATTATCTGGAGAATGGATGAATGCTCTATTATCTATCGCTCCTTCAAGTATTGCTTCGGCTTCCGTAATCTCCTGCAACCGCTCCACTCTCACATTCGTTACCTTTAGCCAGATTCTGGCGGCTTCTTTCTGCATGTGAATGGATGGTTTCCACTTGAATTTAATTATGTATCCGCTTTCCCCGAATGGGTACTGATCTGATGCTTTATAAACATACTTCTTATGACTTCCATCCGCATTTCTTATTTCGCTCCATGTTTCTCGGACATACAGAATATCATCGGTGTGATATGGTGGTTTCCATCGTTTGGCCAAATCTTCTTTTGTAATATCATCGGGAAGTTTATATCCTTCCCCCCCATATTTCATGAGCGAATGGACTGGGATACCCCCATGTTCTGCAGCCACCGCCAGCAAATGTATAACATAACCTTGTCTTAGGCTGTGGCTTTACAATTCGCCTTGTGCATATCTTTCTTCCGTCCAAAATGGCTTTCACCATTTCCGTATTGAATAAAATTGGGCGTTCTCTCATACAATTATTCCTCCTTACGCAAATGCTAACTGTCCATTTTTCTCTAATCCTATCCTGTCCCTTGTGATGTTTGGCATTCTTTCTGCCACACACAACTCCGGAAGATTAGAGCGTACCATTGCGGCCGGTAATGGCGGGCAAACTGAATTGCCACACCGGCGCACCTGCTCACTTCGAGGGTATGTATGTCCCTCAAAGTCGTGGTCGATAATATAATCCTCTGGAAATCCCTGACAGCCATACAGTTCTCGTGGCTCCAGCATCCGAAGTCCAATATCCACAATCTGATAGTCAGTACCGTCAATAGTCACCAGACCAAACCGATCTCTGGACGTTATTGTATCTAATGGATTTTTTATGTCCTGCCCGGTGGCATCCCCGTAATATTTAATCAGGAATGCCCGCACCTCTCCGAAATGCCCATCTCCTGCAGTGATCGTAGGAAGCGGATCAGCAATGTCTCTTCCATAACAGTTTTTATTCATCTGTATCAGATTTGTCGTTACTACGCTGTTATGATCCCACGCCGTGACCGTTGGCAGCGGATTTTCAACACTGTCCCCGGCTCCTTTATATCCACCGTCATAATATTTATGCAGAAACGAAGTCACCAAACCATATCGATTTGATCCGTCTACCGTCATGATCGGATCCTCTATGGTCTGCCCTCTCACTTCCCCCTTTGCGGTTTCCGAATGATACTGAATAAGTGCCGGAGCGCACAAATAATGCTTACCACTTCCGACAATCGTTGGCAAGGGATTTTCAATACTGTGGATTCTTGGCTTTTGTCCTTTTCTTTCTCCATATCCAATAGGCACAATGAACGGCTCCGGATTATCTAGGACAAATTTTTTCAATCCCCTTGCAATCCGTTCCATCGTTTTTGGAGCTAAAGGTCGCACGGCGCGGATGCCATATTTTTCCTTGATCTCCTGTGATGTATCAAAAATAGACGGACACGGCCTGTTAAAATCAATCTGTGTATATGCCCCGACATATGGCTTTAACAAACCAGCTTTTACCTCTTCGCTATCTCTAGGTGCGTGCGTCGGCTCTGGCCACAAAATCGGATTTCCATCGCACCGGGCAATCATAAAAAATCGCTTGCGCATTGTTGGCGCACCATAGTCTGCTGCCACCAGTTCACGGAATTGCACCTCATAACCTAAATCCTGTAATTGCTGCACAAACTTTTCAAAAGTCTTTCCCTGCTTCGCTTTAATTGGATGATGTCCCCGGTTTAATGGTCCCCATGTCTTGAACTCTTCCACGTTTTCCAACATGATTACCCTCGGCCGTACAAGCCCCGCCCATCTGCAGGCTACCCAAGCAAGACCGCGGATAAATTTATTCTTTGGCTTCCCACCCTTCGCTTTCGAAAAGTGCTTACAATCAGGTGAGAACCAGGCAAGGCCTACCGGATGCCCTTTACATGCCTTTACCGGATCCACTTGCCATACATCCTCACAATAATGCTTCGTGCGAGGATGATTCGCTTTATGCATACGAATAGCTTCGGGATCATGATTGATGGCGATATCAACGCTCTTCCCGGTTGCCAGTTCTATGCCGGTGCTGGCACCGCCTCCGCCGGCGAAGTTGTCCACGATCAATTCTCCATTTATCATATATTTCTCCTTTAATACACCACCTCATTCGCTACCACCTCCGGGTGACGTTTCTCGTACGCCAGTCTTGACGTAATACTCGCTTCGCATGCGTGCTGATACTTGCTCCAAAGTATCAGCCGATTAAGGTATTTGTTATCCTCCGCGACTGTGCCGGTATACTCACAATCTGGCTTGTCACAGTGGAAGCAGTCCGGCCACATGCAGTCGGATAATTTTCTACTCACTTTTCTTTCTCCAAATTATCGTCCCTGTTTCTATCGTCCATGTTTCTTCGTGCCATCCATGTTATAGCAACTCCTGCTCTTATAAAAAGAACACTTTTTATTTTCTGTGCAATAGAGCTTTTTTAAAGCTCTACATCTCTTATCCGTCCGCATTCCATCTAAGTGAATGCAATCCATTTTAATTTTCTCCATCCTCTTCGTCCTTTCTTTTTAAAGCTTCCAGCCGGTAGCTGACCGGCTGGAAATGTTAGGAAGTTATCGCCCTCTGTCTTAGGGCATGGCAAGCTGTCTATTTTTAGGCGATCACCGTGATATGCTGCTGCATATCCTCCGGTAACTCTTTTTTTACAAAATCATCCAGATACTGTTTGATGCTCTGGATTGCCGTGTTTCTCCACGCTCCACCGTCTGCTTCATAAATAGCACAAAGCATTCCGTTTTTCTCCTTCATTCTGAAGATGAACAGGCTCTCCGGCTGCTCAATTTCGTGGAATGTCCGATAAGGACGTAATGACACCGGATTCGGCACTTCTGCGTCTGTTTTGGATGCAATTCCATCCGCAACTGTAACAGCCTGGGAGAATCCATCGTCTTTATATTGACGAAGTGTGCTTCCCTCTGCCGTGCCGGCAAAGCGAACAAGAAGATTAACATCATTGCTCGGATCATCGTTCTGCACAAACTTGGTTTTCAATGCAATCATAAAATTTTCCTGATCCATGTAGCTGCTGAAATTGTGTTCCGGAAGATCCGCTCTCACATCTACATAATGCAGCCGCTTCTGCTCCTCATCCAACTTTGAATACAATGACACATGTTTCGGGCTGTGAATCTGTATGATCAGATCCTGTACCCGCTCATTCTTGAGACTGTCTGATAAAAGATAATCTTTTAATCCGGTCAATGTTGTCATATGGATCTCATCCGGATAATCCTTCGTGCATATCCTTTTCATTTCTTTGTCTGAAAACTGCTTATCGTCAAATGTCCGGATATTTGGTGCGGCAGTATCCCGAAGGTACTGCATTGCTTCTTTCAACATCTCTCATTCCTCCTATGCATTTTTTCTGTTACGGAAGTCAACAACCGGATGATTCTCATGAATCTCTCCGGTAACAGGATCAACTGACCTTCCATCCTCCGTCGTTATTCCAACATCTTCAAAGCTCTGTTGTCCCGGTATCTGTGTGCCATACTCATTCGCGTACAGCTCACCAGTATCAAGATTCTTTTCCGTCAGGAACATTGTCTTGACCGGAAGTGCCTGTGCGAGCTTTGTGGACACGCTGACCTGACAATTGCACTGCCCCCCATGGCTGTCCTGTACAAATTGCACCTTGATGTTGATCTCACGTTTTTTGTCTGGCACAGTATTGGGATCACACATATTCTCAATAATCTGAGCAAACGCCTGATCCACTTTGCGTTGCAATGCTCCTCCTGCAACCGTAGATAAATTAAATGATGCTCCCATCGCCATATCCTCCTTTCTGCTGTAAATCTATGTGATACGCTTCTTTTAAGCGGTACAGCCTTTTACAATGATTCTGTTTCAATAAACCGGCGATATAATTTCAGTGCTTTCAGCAGGATCAAATGATTGTGAAGCGCTGGCACACTTGTCTTCTGTCCCTTTTTGATGACATCGGTCGCAACATTCACATATGATTGATATTTCTCTAAGTTGTTATCAATCAACGCAATGCTCTCCTGCTTGTTTAAGGCAGGAATCATGCTCTCTACCGGCTGAATTATCTCCGGATCCGACATGTCTGCAAAATCCTCCGGTATGGATACTCCTTCGCCGGTTCCCTCGCCTGCGTCAGGCATGTCCACTTTCTTTTCAATCATTCCACTCGGCTCATCGTCAAATAATTCACTAACCGGAATATCCCCCTCTGAAAATACGAAGTCCTCCTCCGAATCTTCCAGAGTGACATCCATATTTTCAAATCTCTGCGCCAGCTTATTGATGTCAGCTCCGGTAATGCTTCCCTGCTCATCCAGCAGCTCCTTTCCTTTCTCCTGCAAAGGCTTGTCCATGCCGGCAAGCTTATTTGCTACAGAAGTGTTAATCTTTCCCGCTTCGTAATCCTCACGCAGCTCCTGCGACAGATTGCGGTCAATATTCTCCAATGTGCCGACCTTGGTCTTGCTGATTCCCAGCATATCGCCGATTGCCTGCTGGATCGTGCCGCCAAGCTTATGCGTCTTCTTATATTCCTCCAGCAGCACTCTCAGCCGAGCTACCTCATGCATCTTCTCCGCATCCGAGCGCTCACGCTGGGTGCTATTCGTCATGATCAGGATCAATTCGTCCCGGATTGGATCCCCTTCCTGCTCTACCTCACACGGAATCAGGTCTGTTTCAAGTTCTCCTGCTTCTAGCAGATAGTTGACCGCTCGCCAGCGCGTCTCCCCGGCAAGAATCATATATGTATCAGACCCGTCAATCGGCTTCACAACAAGATTCTGTTGAATGCCTATTCGATCCGGTGTAGACAGCATCAAAATGGATGCAGCCATCTTTTTGATCCGGTCGTCCTCTTTACTGTAGAAATTATCAGAAGACGGAAGAAGATCCCCCGCTGGAATCATCTGAAGCTTGTCCTCTTTTTTCACAGGCTTCAGACTCTGTTCGCCTAAGATATCCGATAGTTGAAACGACATCACAGATCACCTCCCAGATACTCCTCCACCCACCGGCGGTAGTCGATGGACGCACCGCAGCGTGGCGAATACATTGGAAGCGGCATCTTTGCCCATGTAGATTCTGCCGGCTTCGCTGCCGTGTGACGGATTGTCTGCCGAAACAGATCATACCCGGCAGAAGCGACATGCTCCATCGCTTGCCGGTGGACATCATCGTTGGTGAAATCTGTCACCAGACATTTGACAATATTCATGTGGGCGTTAAAATTTTCACGGATCGTCCTGATCTGGTCCATCAGGATCTGCATACCATCCAGACTATACTCATCCATGTGCATCGGGATCACAACATCATCCGATACCGCCAGTGCATTGATAATACTGATGTTAATATCCGGTGCGTTATCTATGATGACAAAATCAAACACCTGATCTGCTTTGAGATGGTCCAGTGCTTTCTGCAGCCTGTCCTGTTGTTTTCTGGAATAGTCCAGCACAGCCCTTGTATTAGCTGTCAGCAGATTCATATTTGCTGGGATTGCACTGATCCGCTCATTTCCTGTCTGATGGATCAGACCGCCGGAAAATCTCATATCCATAACCTCTGCCATGGTATATTCATCCTCTGGATCGTAAATACCCAGCGTTTTCGAGAGATTTCCCTGCTTATCATTGTCGATAAGCAGCACTCTCTTTCCGTATCTTACGGCAAGGATATATGCAAGACTCAACGTCGTGGTCGTCTTATATACCCCGCCTTTTAAATTAATCAAACTTATTACCCTCATAGTCGTCCCTCTTTCCAGCAGATGCTTCCAGACGGATCACATCAAACGTGATAAAAACCATCACTTCCAAGTCCGAGAATTGAAACTCTCCCGTCTTACAGGATTCTGCTATTGTCCTATCTTCTTCCACGGGAATCCTTTTGATCACCCGCTGTCTTTTTCTCACAGCTGACGATGAGTGAATATTCACGACCGCCCATCGGCTCCAATCATCTGCCGGGATATAATGCTCGATAGTTCCACGAAATCCCTCATAAATCAGTTCACGATCCTCCCGGTTTCTAATCCGAATCCGCTCTGGTCCTTTCACTTTATTCAAAACATCCGTCAACAACATAATGTTCCTCCTCAACGAGGAACTGCCTAAGGATTCACCTTTTTCTCCGGTTTCACCTTAGGCAGATACCCCTGTGCAATCGGATACATAAAATGACCGCAGTCACACGTCTTTTTGTTCATATTCACCGTTGTGTTGCCGCACACGTTGCATCTCCTGTACCCAATAAAGCATCGATAATTATTCATAATGTAATCTCCTCTCACAGTTAATCTACCCACTTTGGGTATGTATCCCACCGGCAGGCAGGACAAGGGACATGCAAAAAACAACTGTAAATTATAGGGAGTAGATTCATCGTTAATATAGTTACTAAGGTTTTTCACCATGGCAAATGTCAAACACATTTTATGTAAGCATGTCCCCTGTCCTGTCTGCCGGAAATCTTCCGGTTAAATATTCCGAGCTTCCCTTGCTCGTTTTAATGCGAATGCTTGGAACGCTCTGTTTATCTCGCGGGCTTTCTCTGCCCGTTCCTCTTCCGTATAATCGGTGACATATTCGTCAACCCGGCACGTCCCAATATACGACGTACCGATAAAACGGCTGCCAGCCTCTTCCGGTGTTCTCATAAATATCACGCTCCTTTCATTCATCTATATTATTTAGAGGCTTGTCTATATGCCTCTACTCTCCTGGCTGTTTCTTTCTTTAGCTCATCCATTTCTCCGGGTGACAGTCTAAAGATCATGATCAGCGTTCTTGCCATCTCTGACAATGCGCCCCAAGCCTCCGCCTCTTTTGTCCCTGTCGGCTCGACAAAAAAATCGGTATAGATCTTAACCCTCTGGTCGACATACAGCTTTTTTGTTTCCTCAGCTAATGATTGCCACTCCTTCTCTGATACTCTTCTCATGTCATCCCCTCCTTGCTTTTCCTGCCCCATCCTCCTATACTTTAAGTACCGGCTGTTACAGCAGCCGAATACCAAAGAAAGGAGGAGGAAATAGCTTTGTTTGATGATTTTCCGCATCCAAGAGTAACAACAAGCCTTAAAATCGGAAACTTTACTCTTCATTGTGTAGCGTATCGCTCGCTGACAAGATCCGAACTCAAGCAATGTGCTCGTCAATGGCTAATAAAAAACCATCGCCGTTCTTTTCCAAAAAGCGGCTCAAGCACAATAGTCACAACTTACGGACACAGTCTTGAATAATCCCTGCTAACATGACCGCCTTCTTTTCCGAAAGTTTCAGCGAAAAGTTCCCGTCTGGCGGGGTAATAATCACTTTCCTATTGTGTGGATCTGGTATCACGAAGAAATCATGAAATTCCTGCGGTGTGGGTTCATCCTGCACCGCCTTTTCTATACTCTCCTTTTCTGCATTATCAATAGTTTCATCGAAAGAGGCTTCATCTGAAGCGCGTTCTTTAGGTGTGCAAATTAAATCCTGCTCTCCTTGCTTCTCATCCGCCGATTTACGGAACCCATCATACCTACATGGTGTTCCAAGAGCTTCCTTTGCCTCTGACTGGTCAAGGAAGCTCTTGGAGCTTTCCGAAAAGATCAACTGTACCCTTTGCAACACTGACTTCGCCCGACCAGTTGTCATTCCATCCTGTGTCAGAATCTTCATAATGTCATTTACCGCTTTCTCTTCCATCCTGCTCCTCCTTTCTCTTCTGCTGGATCCATTCCTGCAATATTACTAAAACAAGCGCATTCATTGTGATTCCAATGCTTTCGGCTTGAGTTTTTAAAAAAACTTTCACCTCTTCAGGTCCTCTAATCATAATTTGCATCGTATTCTCCTTTGGGTGTATTCACTTTGTCAACACCTAAAATATAACATGGTGTATTCACTTTGTCAACAATTTGGATGTATTATTATTCAATCCATTTTGTTATCATAGTGTTATCACATTGTAAGGGAGGTGTTACCATGCCATCATTAGTACCTATGCGCGGTCTGCGAATGGAAGATGATTTATACCTCAAATTGAAGCATATTGCCAAAAGCGAAAACCGCTCATACAATCAAGAGGCTGTTTATATTCTTAAAAAATATGTAGAGCAATACGAGAACGATCACGGAATCATTCCTGTAGACTCTGACGACCTTTATCAATAAGCAGCAAAATATAACTATTCAAGCTGATTCCCATCCGCTCCGCCTCCACCTGCAGCTTCTCTTTTAACTCTGCCGGCAGGCGGAGCGTTGTCTGTTCTCTGTACTTTTCCATCTTGCTCCTCCTATGCGGTCTGTGCCTGTCGTCCCTGCTGAACTCCCAGCATATATCCGAGAATGAACATCTTGTTATCCTCATTCAGTTTCTGGAACTCCTGCACAGTTTTTTCAATCATTTCTTTCTTACTTTTATCTTCCATGCCGCTCCTCCTTTTCATCTTAATTTTTAGTTTCATTAGATTCCCTTTTTACCTCTTTTGTGATAAAGTATATTTGTCAAACATATTTTCACAAAGGAGGTATTTTATGAATAACGAATTATGGGAACAATGGGATGACTGTCATCAGTCCCCCGACCAAACAAAACGAATGGCAAGTGCTCAAAAAGCAGCTTGTACCCCCATCGAATTGGATCGTGATATGGGAGCCGGCGTCTTTAAAGGAAGCTCCGGCACCCATACCACCACATTGGAACATTGCACCTGTATAGATTTCTGCCGGCGCAAGCTTCCTTGCAAACATATGTACCGGCTTGCCATGGAATTAGGGCTTGTGAATGAGTCTTATAAATCTGATCCTAAAGCTGTTATAGGTCCTTCTCACAAAGAACCACTCAGCGAAACAATCGAGAGGCTCGAAAAACTCACTAAAGCTCAGCAAGAATTACTGCATTCAATTACATGTGGTATGAATTCAAAAAATCCTGTATCTGTCGTTAAGGTATCACCAAATTTGCTTTGTCTTATAGATGCACAACTTCTAAGTCGGTCAGATGACCTTCCAACTATTCTGACCGGACACAAAATGGCAGATCTAAGATCTCTTATTTCATCTCTGGGATCAAACTTTAAAGGCTCGAAAAAAGTTGACTTGGTAAATTATCTGCTGGATAACCACAGTGATCAATTAAAATCCATAGATCTTAGTTATGCTGCGGTCGAATTACCCTCTCATATCAAATACGGAAAAGTAAATATGTATCTTCACCGCAAATTTGATGATGACAATGTATTCTGGGAAGATGAGCACCTCGGAACTCCACTCCTTGAAACTGATCTTCCTCATGACGATGTAACTGATCTCTTAATCCAGTATGGTCATTACCATCGCTAATTTTTTCTTCCCCGAGCCACCGCCCCCTGCGGTGGCTTTTTTATCACCTCTCTTTTTATAAATCCGCTTTTTGGCTTATATGGACATTTTTCTTTTTTTATTGTCCTTGTAGAGCCATTATATCCACTTATTTTGTCCTTGTCAATCCTTTTTCGAGCAGTTATTGCTTTTTTTGTCTTGACTAAACCAATTATACAGAGTATATTAGAATCACTAAAATATAGAAAGAAGGCAGTTAAGATCAATGGAAATATATGAACGGATTAAAGAATTAAGGAAAAACCATTTAAAAATGTCACAGGAAGTATTTGCCGAACATCTGGGGGTCAGCCGTTCTGTTATAAAAAATATTGAATTGAATGCCCTGGCCAGACCAGAAACTCTCACTATATAAATTGATCTGCAGCGAATTTAATGTAAGTGAAGACTGGCTGCTTCATGGCGTTGGCTCCATGTATGCCAACAAAGAAACCGAATACAGCACTTTGATCGATCAAATTATGAACGGAGAAAATGAATTTGCGAAAAACGTTTTCAAAACCTTTGCTCAGTTTGATGAAAAAGACTGGGAAGCTCTGCAGCATATCATAGAAAAATTCGAGGAAGTATCCGAAGAAAGCTCCGATGACCATTATGACGTTTTTCCAGAATCCCCAATTGACATTTCTGCCATCATTGATTCCATTGCAAAAGAGGAGGAAGAGGAGGCACGGGCACAGCTTTTCCCGCTGAAAAAGAAATCTGTCAAAAAGAAAGCATAACACCACAAGAAGACTTGATTTCTCAAGCCCTCTACGTTATAATCTACTTAGAAAGTGCATCGGATGTGATATCCGATTTGCCCTCAGTGTATCAGATTAGAAATAGCATCCTTAAACTCTAGGCGGTAAAGGGATGCTTATTTCTTTTTATTACTGTGATTGTCTATGTACGACAGTGCCGCAAAGATTACCAGCAACAACGTTAATACTTCCATTGTGTTCATGGGGCATCACCCTCCTTCTGTGCAATATTTCCGAAATCACGGAATTATGGTTTTCGAGCCCCAACAAAAAAGACAGCAGAAAAAATTCTGCTGCCATTTGTTAGCGTCAAAATCCAAGAAAAAACCCTCTCCAGCCTGTGGTGAGTGGTATAAATCATCTTTACTATTTCATTTTCCCACTAGGATGCCTATAGCGCAAGTACTTTTTGAAATTTTTTTGAAATCATTGACGTATCACCAAAATACGGTTAATATAATGACAAAGAAAGGCATCTGCTGCTAACAGATGCCCTTTAGGAGCCCCACTCCAAAAGTGGAGTTTCCCCGAGCAGGTTTATTTCTCTAAAGCGAGATGCCTACCCTGGTTGCGACAGAGTAGGCTTTTTTTTGCGCTTACTTCTCGAATTGACATATAAGTTTACTCTTGACTTATTCACATTACCGTGATATCATAAAGCCACAATATAAACTAAGGTATATTTTATTTGCTACATACATATCATAATTGTGTGTAGCGTTGGTTACACGTTAATACTACTCTAGGTTGTACGTCTCTCAATATATGGGAATGACCGAACCCTAGAGCTTTTTTATTTCAATCCAAATATTTTTTTAATTCGGTCACCAGCTCATACACCTTGGTTCCCGGATCATACTTTGATGGCAAATCCCTGTTATCATCAAAATCAGACATCCTTCTCTTGGCATTTCTGATGGCCGTGTCTACTCCCTGAAAAGAATCTACTATCGCATAAATATCATCATAATTCTTTCTATAGCATCCATCCCCCAGATTGTATTGAGCAAATACCTGATCCAGCTTCCTGCACCATTCATCTCTATGGAGAGCAGAATCGCTGTAATAGAAATGCATATATAACCAATACTCAAACGATTGATTGCTCCAGGCTATCCGATATCCTTTGTTTTCTCCGATCTTTATCGCTTCGTCAAAATCCTCAAAATCATCTTTATCAAACACTACCCAGACATTCTGATAGATAATCTTTGCATTCTTAACGACTTCTTCTGTAATCTCAATCAGTTTTCCCGTCGAACTGCCCTCGCCGATCACATCAATCGAAGGAGCTTCGACCACATCCACATTGCCACCAATCTTTTCCTTTATCTGCTTTTGAATGCCTTTAAAATACAGAGGTTCCGTTCTTTCTCCTTCTGTAACGATCAGAAATGAATTTGCCTTAGGCTTTTTAAATGCATGTTTCCTTTGCTTTCTTTGTTCTCTTCTTTTCTTAAATAAGTCATCTGAGCCCATAGTCATTCACCCTCTTTCAATTCAAGGTTTGCTAATTTAGGAATTCCTCCGTATACTCCGGCTAAATAATCCTTTTCGAAAGATGCATCCGATCTCACTTTAAAATCAGACAACGCTGATAACTCAGAATATCCATATTCATCTTTTTGAACAAACCAGATTTGATCTCTTCGAAAGAATCTTTTATCCATCAATGTTGTATCGTGTGTCGTATAAATCAGCTGGGCTTTCGATTTTTCATTATAGAATAGATCTATGATAAATTTTAACAACAATGGATGCAGCTTGATGTTCAATTCATCTACAAAAAGTGCTTTATTGTTCTGGAGAGCATTTTGAACATAGATAAACAGCATAATACTCTTAATCGTTCCCTCAGATTCAAAAAGCAGATTTAACGGATAGTTCTTTCCATCTTTTCCCTTATGAATTGTGTAAAAATAAATATCTTTTTCACTGTCATTGTATCCAATGTCTTTGATTCCTGTATCGATTGCTGACAGAAAACGAACCAGATCCTCTTTTTTGCGATCGATCACGCTGGGCAGCAACGCTTCCAGCAATCTGAAATCCTCGCAAAAATCAATGGGAACCACAAAGATATCCATAATCGCATCATAGACGTCAGAAAAAATGGTCGTTTTCAATTTTAGTTTTTTTAAAAAGGACAGCACCAATGTCTCCGTTGGAATCTGATCCTGGTATAAATCACAGTGTTTCCTCACAGAGGCTCCAAATTCTACCTTGTCATAAGCTCTCTCAAATACAGTCACTGTTCTGTTGTTTTTTAAGTTCTTACGATACAGCCATTCCGTCACAACACACTCTTCATTATATTCAAATCCATACTTATATTCATAGCCACCAACAATCTCAATGATCTGAAATTCTGAATTACTCTTTTGCTCCTCAAACAGAAACGGCTGATAGTATTTCTCAATGGCATTCACAGAATCCTCCGCTACATTATTCAGGGATTGGAGAATGATTTTTTGAAAATACAGCATTGCTGTATACAGGTTAGACTTGCCACTTGCATTGGCACCATAAATGGCTGCCACACGAAGAAATCTTTCTTTCAAGTCCATATTGATCAAATTGCTTTCATGCTCTTTATATGCGTTGATTGCTGTCATATCTAAAACAGTTTCTTCCCTGAATGACAAAACATTTTTAACCATAAACTGCACCAGCATAGTACAACACCTCCCTTATTTTATATAATATACCTTTTTCACGGCTGTTATGTCAATATTTTTGTGATTTTTTCGTAATTTCTTTGATTTTATATCATTTTTATGCATCTAATCCAATTCCACCATCTTCTCCCTGATCGCTGCCACCACAAATTCATTGCGGCTTTTGTATCCCTGTTCCTTCGCTGCTTTATCAATCTCCGCTTTTTCTCCTGTAGGAACTGTCACAAGAAACTGATCGTACGCTTTCGCGTTATATTTGTTCTTTGCCTTCGTTGCCGCTGTTCCACCCGTCCGTTTTTCTGCCATATGATCCTCCTATTATCTGTCTGTGCTCTCCTTGTCTTCGCTGATATTTTGTATCAGGAGCACGAAGCACAAAATGTATAGTATAATTTTTATTCCGTTCAAAATTGACAATGTTGCAAAATCCCCATCCAAAATATCCATAATCACCAAAGCAATAAGTAATATCGAAATTTTCCTGTTCATATTTATTTCAAGGTGTGATATACTTACATCAGAAAAAGCATTACCCCCTTTCGGGGGCTGCCCTTATGGGCAGCTATGATATTTACTTTTTCTTTTTGGACTTTTTAGATTTTTTCTTTTTAACCAGCTGGCAGGCTGTAAGTGCTAAAACGAGAATTTCTAATAAGTCCTTTGCTATTTCTAGCAAGTCGTGCAATGTATTCACTGCCTTGTACCTCCTTTCTATGATTCTATTATAT
>ERZ1026862.1289-NODE-1289-length-15193-cov-37.462346_pt1 | contig 15193 bp, 12 predicted proteins | sample MGYA00380161_ERZ1026862 | MGnify/ENA primary metagenome ERZ1026862 (study PRJEB33269, sample SAMEA4719797) | human gut metagenome | biome: human-associated habitat; feature: organic feature; material: feces | place: Cameroon | collected 2013-10 ... | reverse complement strand
TGCAGGTGCCCTGTGGTATGTACTGAGAAAGAAGTTTGCGCCGAAGGCAAAATAAGGTTAAAGGGTTGTACAAGAAATATTGATGCGATTTTAAAAGGAGTCGGAACGAAAGTTTCGGCTCCTTTTAACTTATAATTGCGTAATTGACAAACTATACAAACGAGTTTACGATAATAAAGAATTTACGTTTACTAAAGAGGTCAATTATGAAGGTCGCAATTTGTGATGACAAAGAAATCTATTTGAAACATGCTTATGATATGTTACAGACAATAGATGACATAGAAGCAGTAGCAGGTTTTACAAAAGCTTCAGATTTATTGAATAGGATTGAAGCAGGAGAAAAATATGATTTGATTTTGATGGATATATTTTTTCCGGAAGAAGAGGAAGATGGAATTGCATATGCGATAAAGATAAATCATTGGTTGCCGGAAACGCAATTTATCTATATGACGGCATATAATGATTGTTATGCGGAAAAGATTTTTTGGACAAATGTTAATTTATGCGGCTATTTGTTAAAACCGATTCGGCAAAACAGTTTAGAAATTTTGCTGGAAAAGGCTAGAAGAAAGCAAATACAAGAAGAGGAATCCATTATTTTCTGCTACAAAAATGGAATCGAAGCAATTCGGAAAAAAGATATTATATATCTGGAAAGTGAGGCACATAAAATACTGATTCATACATTGCAGGGAGATCGCATTGTATATGATAAACTGGACAGTTATGAACAAAGATTAGAGAAGACATTTACAAGAGTACATAAGAGTTACCTGGTTAACATGGATTGGATTTACAGTATCTCATCCAAAGAACTTCTTTTAAAAAATCAAGTAAAAATTCCTGTCAGCAGATCAAAATATCAGCAGGTAAAAGAGCATTACTTTAACTATGTGAGATTGGAATTAAAGAGGAGTTTATAAAAGATGTTTTGCTATATTGCTAATTTTATTTTATGGATTACGGGTGTCATAACAGATTCTATTATATTTTGTTTTGCATTCGATGCGAAAAATGAAGAGATAAAACGATGGAAACTGATTGCCGGGCTAGTAGCGGTAAGGGTGCCGTTTACGATATGTAAGTTTTTTTATAATAGTAATGCAGGCATTCGGACATTATGCATTTTTGTAGCAATGTTGGGAATGATCATCTATGCACATTTATTATTAAAAGGTTATTTGTGGCAAAAAGTACTGTTTGTTATTCTGGAAGTGGTATGCTCCTTTTTTGCAGAAATGTGCGTACAGATTATATGGAACGATAAATTTGCACAATATGATACCTTGTCGCTGGATATGCCGTTTATGTTGCAAATGAATGTATACATATATATGTTTTTGACGATACTTTACGTCATGTGTCTTTTCCTATGGAGAAATGTATTGAGAAAAGCCTATGATCTGAGAGTATTTTTACTATTTAGTGTCTTTCCGGTAAGCCAGATTTTATTGGTGTCGTCCATCAATGACAAAATATATACAGGAATTACAGCCAGTGGTGTGATTACAATATGTGGTTTTTTTATAGGAATTTTGTCAGACATTATGCTCTTGTATATATTGTTAAAGCAGCAGAGCATGCAGGAAATGAAAGTGCGAATCCTGCAGATGCAGATGGCATGGGACGCGGAGCATGCGCATTATGAGGAAATCGAATCCAGACGTAATGAACTTGCTAAAATCAGACACGATCTGAATGATCACTTTATTGTCATTAAAGAACTGCTGAATTCCGGAGAGAATGGAAAAGCAAATGAGATGCTGGATACACTGATTGACTATGTGATGTCCACGAAGGAGTATGCATATTGCGCTGATCCTATTGTAAACGCTGTTTTAAATGAGAATGAAATGATATGCAGGGAAAGAGGCATTTCGTTTACCTATGGAATGCAGATAACTGCGCCATTAAAATTAAACCCGGTAGTGGTGTGCAGTATTTTTTCTAATCTTTTGAAAAATGCGGTCGCAGGGGCCACAGATGCATTAGAGGATTCTCAAAAAGCATATATTGATGTAAAATCCCAGGCAGATGACGTATATTTGCATGTGATGGTTCAAAACAGCTATAGCCCACAAGAAGTGAAAAAGAAACATAAGGGCTATGGACAGGAAATCCTTCAGACGATTGCGGATCAGAATGATGGGCAGATGGAAATCCGGAAGGATAATGAAATATATGAGGTGAGTATTTCGGTGAAAATGAGAGAATAAAAGGATATGCGGAGGAGCTTTGCACGCCTTTGCACCCTTTGCACGCCTTTGCACGAAGGAAAACGCGCAAGGCTTTTTTTGCGTGGAAGTATACCAGTTTTGCAGGAGCGTTGAACCCAAAGACATATCATAAGATAATTAATATGATTTAGACAGATTATTCAATAAAACTATAATTTAAAGGAGAATAATGTATATGAATCTTGAAGGAAAGATGAATTCTGATGGTAGCTTTAGAATCTGGCAGCAGGGGGAAGGACCGGAAGATGATAGTGGGAAGATAGCACTGTTTATTATGTGTGTAGCTGTCATTTTTTGTGTAATTGCTGGAATATTCACGATTCCTGATCGGGGAGGAAGTTTTGTAAAATATATTTTTACAGATTATCCAATGTATGTTTGTATTGCGGTTGTTTCTCTTGTGAATATTATGCTCTTTATTGCAGACATATCCGTGCCGGATACGGGAGTAATGGAAACTTTAGGTAGTTTCTTTGTGTTTATGTATTGGGGATGTACATCGTACAGTGCGTATGGTGAATGGGAACGTATGAATGGATTGTTCGAAACAATATGTTCTTTTTTTGGTTTAGTATGGATGTCTCTTTTTTTCTGCCTTGCTTTTGCAGCGTTATGTGTGGGGATTGCAGTGGGAATATGCCATTTGGTGGAGCGCAGAACAACCAAAGTAAATACGGTATCTTATAGATCTAAAACCATTACCATAAGAGAGTACAGAGAAATGCATACAGACCGATATGGTTATTTAAATCCTCAAGAGCAAGATAAATGGCAGTGTAGTTTGTGTAAAAAATGGATACCCATGACACAACGATATTGTCAGGACTGCCAACAACAGTATTTAGAAACAGATAAAGTAAAATGCAATGCAAGGTAGAAATAGTGGTCTGAAAGATAAAACGTGTAGTATAGGAGAAAAAATGAAGAGAAAGTATGTAATCACAGGCATAGGAATTGTAACAAGTGTATGTCTCCTTTTGGGAGGTATAGCATTATACAGGACAATGAAAGTCAGAAAACAAGAAAGTGTTATCGAAAAGATCACAGAAGAATATATGGATCAAAATAATTATGATCAGACGATAGCGGAATATAAACAGGCAATAGAAGAAAATAGAGATAGTACGAAATTCTATGATGCTTTCATTGCCTGTGGCTTTCAGGCAACGGAATATTATTGCAACCTACAGGAATATGAAAAAGCGTATCATATGCGGTATATTTCAAAAATAGAAAAGTTGTAGAGAATAAGGATTGATAAAAAATGGTAAAACAAATTTTTAAGATTAAGAAACCAATAGAGAGTATAATAAGACGCTGGTTTTCAGCATTTCTAGTTTTAGCGTTGGTACTATCAAATGCGATGGTTGTATCTGCAGAAGAAACGAATAACAAAGGAACAAGGGATAATCCATATACTATTTTCAAACTCTCTGATTTTGAATTGGTCAGAAATTATCCGACAGCATATTTTAGACTGGAGGCGGACATTAATCTGGAAATGGCAGAAGGAAGATGGACGCCAATCGGAACAAGCGAGCACCCCTTTGAAGGCCATTTTGATGGAAACGGTCATAAGATATACAACCTGCTTAATTTTGATGTGAATACAGAGGATAACTATGGCTATTATGGAATCTTTGGATGTGCCAGAAATTGTGAAATATCTGGGCTGGGAGTAGAAATACTTCCGGGTTACGATATGATACTTTCCAAAGCATGGAAATATAATGGTAACTTTGGATTACTTGTAGGAAATGGTACAGGAACAATAAAAAGATGTTATGCAACCGGTAGCATTATAGGAAATTCGGTGGATGATGCAAAGGTGAATGGTTCTATGATTGTGCAGGGAACAAAAGGAAGCGTAGATACCGGGGGCATTTTGTGCGGTGTTTTTGAGGGAACGATTCAAGAATGCTATACAGAAGGAAAAATAAATATATCAAGTAGTTATGGATCTATAGACACTTATGTGGGTGGTTTGGTAGGAGTAGCATCGGGGGAAATTAGGGATTGCTATTCTATCTCTGATGTAAGTAACAATGCATCACGGTTGTATTCCTCTAATAGTGCTATGGCAGGTGGTATTGTCTCTGGAGTGAGAGGAACCAATTCAGTGAATGTCACAAACTGTTATCATAAAGGAATTTTGACAGAGACTTCCAGGGTTTCAGGTATTCTGGCTGAAGTGGAGACAAAAAAGCAGGGAGTTGTCAGAAATATTGAACATGGAACTGTAAATCTGGGTGGAATTCATTATTATGTAACAATGTCTGACTGCTATTATTTGGATCAGGGGCTGGAAGCTATTCCATGTGCAGGAAATGCTGTTTCTGAAGAAGCTCTGCAAACGGCTTCTACTTTTGCAAACTGGGATTTTGATGCAACTTGGGGAATGGAAAGTGAAAAAAATAATGGATTTCCTTATTTGAAAAATATTGGAAAGAACTATAGCGAGATTACAAAAATTGAGATAGAAGAGGATAACTGTTTTCCTCAAAGTGGAAATAAGGAAGTAATGTTGGATCAGGATATTATTATAGGATTTGACAGAAAAATCCAAATTAGCAGTGAAGCGGGTCCAATAGAATTAGTGGATGGAAATGGTACCAAGATACCCATTCATGTTGCGATAAATCAAGAGGAAAATAAGATATTAATTTCTCATGAAAAGTTAGACCCATTGACAACATATTATATAAAGATACCGCAAAATTTGATCATCGCAAAAGAAGGAATTGCTACTTTTGCAGGGACTGATACATATTGCTTCACGACTAATTTATTGACAAGCAAGGTACAGGGAGGCATTTGGAATTATGTGACATTGACGTATGATCAAGAGGAAGGAAATTCACTTCCACCGTTTCCATCGGATAATATCAAGGAATATGTGAAAGAATTCAGAGAAGTAGCCAATACCTTGGGATATACAGAAATAAATTCATGGAGTGATGTAGAAATTACAGAAATACTTAATAGCGAATTTTCCATTCCTGTGATGTCAACATCGAATAATTTGCTCAGAGCCACAAAAACAAACAAAACGATTAAGGACGTTTTACGTGATCTGTGCATGATGGAACAAATACAGAAATATCTGATTGCTGAGGAACAAAATGTGATGAATAATCCATCTGTGGAAAAGATGGAGAGTAGTACGCGGACAATGATAACCTATTATAAAAGTTATCAGAGATACTTGGATGAGTATAATAGTACAAACAATCTTGATCCTATCACGGTTGCCCATTGTTTGCTTAATATTGCAGATGTGGCAGGAACTGCATGGGAAAGGGATGACAGTGCGAAGAATTTTATGTCAATGGTCTCTACGTTGGAACCTGTAATGCTTTCAATCAGCCAGGAAGGGAACAGCATTTTGGATGAGATGGGAAAGGATTTGACAGGAAACAGTGAGAAAATGCTGAAAAAAAGCAACAACATTGTATATTTGTTTAATACGGCAACGGCATTATATGATGGGGAAAGGACGGATGTGTTTTTTGATCTGCCTAATATTGCACAAAAATTTGATAAGGGATTGTTTGATAAAATATCAGAAAAATTTAATCTGAATGATAACAAGTATTATAAGTTGTATAATGGGATAAGATCTTTTAGAAATTTGGTTAAGAAAGTTAAGAAGCCATTTTCATATGCTGAAATGCCTTTGGGGTATTTTATGATGACGGCTCATATCACACAAAAATATATGGAAGAGAATATAAAATTGTATAATTTTATTAATGATCAATATCCTGCATGGGTGTTTTATGCACAATACTATTTGCCATTATATAATCCTGCGTATTATCAGCATATTTTTGGAGATAGAAATACCATAGAATTAGCAGTTGGACAAGGAATGTTTAGAGATGCAGAATTTAATGCGGAAAAAAATGTCTTTGTTAAGCAGATGTTGATGTATCCGTTGTATGAAAAGAATGAAGCCATAGAAGGTATGGGAAGTATCTATTACAGACAGTATAGTGTATTGAATAACCAGAATGTGTATGCGTTGACTTCTATGGCAAGTACGTTCGGTGAAATTAGATCCATGGACATCTTATCTTATGAAAAACTTGTGGTGCAGTATGCGTTGGATGGTAAAATGCATGAGACTGAGAAGACGACCAAAATTGTAGTAGCATGTCCTACAAGGGTAGAGATTATTGATGAAGCAACTGGTGCTATGGTGTATTCTTTAGAGAATGGTCAAAAGTATGATTCTAATATAGATGAATTTGGAGTTTTCTATTTGCTTGGTGAAAAAGAAGATATCAAGGAATTTATTTTAAAAGATGGATACAAAATCAAGATTACGCCGACAGAGACAGGAACGATGAATTGCACAGTAGCATATTGTGAAGGAGATACCGTGCTACAGCAGGTGAACTATTATAATGTACCGTTAAAACTGGAACAACAGTATTATCCTTGCATTAAGGCTGATGAAGAACAGGTAATGGAAGTTGTGAATAACGGACAGATTACTTATTTTAACCCTAATGAGAAACCTGAAGGAGAGACAAAGCCATCAGAGAAACCTTCACAAAAACCGACAGTCGCACAGAAATCAGGGCCAACGATTTCTTCATCTGAGCAAACAGATAGAACACAGATTATTGTAACACCATTACCGGAAAAGACGCCTTATCCACAGGATGTTGATATGCACATACAGGTAGATAAAATAAAACAAGTTGATATGACTGCAAGTATGGAACATAAAGAAGATATTTTTCAAAATAGCAACAGTGATAATGAGTACATAACAAAGGAAGATGAGAATAAGGAAAATACTATGTCGTCAAATGAGACAATAAATTCAGATGGCAATAGTACAGTTGACACTCAGACAACCAGAACTGGTTATATAGTATTTATTATTGTTGTAACCTGCCTTTTGGGAGGTTTTGCGTTTGTAAAATGTAAATCAAAGATGTAATGGCATAGATGCTTTGTTTTAGCATGAAAGAGTGGCGCATGAAAAATCAAAGAAGCCGGAACGTGAGGTGCCCCCTCAAAGTTAGACTTTTACGGAGTCTGTGAAACTTTTTCTGTAAATAGGTATTAGCTGATAGGTCTTCTATGATAAAATCTAAATCATAGGAGGCCTATTATTATGGCAAGAGAAAAGGAACCTGTTTGTAAACGTCAAATCCTGCGCCTTGGTTAATTGATCTTTTTGTGCCACACTCTAAATGACACTAAAAAACTATTAGTTTTTTAGTGGAGGTTAAAACGTATGGATCAATTAGCCAAGGCGCAGGATTTGACGTTTAAGTTACTGAAATTTTCCATCCATTCGTGTCTGACAGCAACATCATACCAAGCCATCAGAATTCAAATTATATGATGCTTTTGCCGTATCCATTATTATCAACAGTTATAATTCAAAACGATCTTGATGGTTTTATTATCTGTGAAACTTTTTCGTGAAACTTTCACAAATATTTAGGAAAACGCAGGAAACCAAAAAAACAATTGTGAATAACAGCCAAAAACAGAAGAGTAAAACTGTGAAAAATAAATAAAGCAGAGGGAAAACGATTACCCAAAATCAAATTGACCATCCGGAAACAGCAACGTTATAATCAAAATAACCCAAGGGAAAGTGCACTTTTTAAAACGGTTGAAACGACGGAAAGGTTACAAAAATATAACACAGACAAGTAGAATCGGAAAGAGAGGATATTATGAGTAAGCTGATGAGACGTTGTGGGTCATTTCTGATGATGCTTCTGCTAGTGATCGGGATTCTGCCGATGACGGCAAATGCAGAAACAACACAGAATACAGAAGAGAAAAATGCGCTTTATGTGCAGGTGCCGGAGGACTGGGAAAATCCTTGCGTCTGGGCATGGGACAGCGACGGCAATAATGCGTTTACCGCATGGCCCGGCGAGGAGATGGAAGCAGATGCAGCTAATGACGGCTGGTATTATATCTGGCTTCCTGCATGGGCGAATCATGTGATCATCAATGCCAATGAGGGTAACGTGCAGACCGAAGAGCAGATCCTGGATACCAATGCAGCATGGATCACGGTGAGTGCAGCGGACACCGTAGAGATCTCTTATGAGAGCAAGACTACCGGAGAGGCACCTGCTTACGTAGAGAAATTCGTGGTACATGCAAAAGTAGATGATTCCTGGAAAGCCCCCTGCCTGTGGGCGTGGTCGGCACCCGATGGAACCAATGCCTTTGCAGCATGGCCAGGGGAGGAGATGAAAGCAGGCGAAGATGGCTGGTACAGCATTAAAGTTCCGGTATGGGTCAATTCCATCATTGTCAATGCGAACGAAGGAACTGTACAGACAGAAGATATTTCCATTGATCCCGCAGAGCTTTGGGTAACGGTAGCAGCCGACGGTAGCTACGATTTCAGCTATAAGAATCCGGATCAGGCAGAAATCCCCAATGTGACGATCCATGTATCTGCTCCCGCAGACTGGAACGGTCCCTGCCTGTGGGCATGGTCGGCACCGGACGGAACCAACGCTTTTGCAGCATGGCCCGGTGAGGCACTGGAAGCGAGCGATGATGGCTGGCTGGTAAAAGAGATTCCCGGCTGGGTGAATTCCATAATCGTCAATGGGAATGAAGGAAGTGTACAGACAACGGATATTTCCGTAGAGACCGGTAAGGATATCTGGCTGGTGGTAAACGGTCCGGAGGACTACACTGTATCCTATGAGGCAGTGGATCTGCCGGAGGGGGATGCAGCCGCAGAAACCGAACAGGAGATGGCAGAGGCAACAGCAGAAACCGGTGAACCTGCAGAAAATGCAGAGAAGAGTACACCTGTGGTACCCATCGTAATCGGTGTGCTCGTAGTGGCAGCAGCCGGCGGCGCAGCAGTTGCTGTGAAGAAAAAATCTCAGAAATAGGCAGGAAGACAAGATAGAAACGGCAGAAAAGTACATGTCAAAGGAGTATGGATATGAAAAAAGCAACAGGGAAGAGATTCCGGAAGAAAGCGTTGGCAGTTTTGCTGACTGCAGGATTGTCGGCAGGTACATTGACAGGCTGCGGCAATTCGTCCACAGAAAATAAGACCCAGGGCGAAAAGACGGACGGAGAGGTTACGATCACCATCTGGCATGACAAGGAGGATGCGGTAACGCAGGTTCTGGAAGAGAAATTTTCCCAATTAGAACCGCAGATCCATGTAGTCCTGGAGAAAAAAAGCGACCTGACAGAAGCTCTCAAAATGGTGGGAAATGATCCTAAGGCAGCTCCGGATATGTACTTTTTTGCCCATGATAAGATAGGTGTCTATGCAGAAATGGGCATCCTGTCGCCTATCACGGATATTATTCCGGCAGAGGAACTGGATGCCTATATGGATAACACGATCGAAGCGGCGACTTATAAGGGAACGGTCTATCAGCTTCCTATCTATTATGAGACCTTACTTTTTATGTATAACCGTCTCTACATGAAGGATGAGGAAGTGCCGGCTACCACCGAGGAATTGTATGCTTACATGCAGGAGAATACCCGTGGAGGGCATTACGGATTCGCGGAACAGCATAGTACCCCTTATTATGCGGCAGGTTGGATCAATGGGTTCGGAGGCTATATCCTGAATGACGCCGGAGAGCCGGGCTTAAATCTGCCGGAGACAGAGGAAGCCCTGGCCTATCATAAAAAATTCGTGGATCTTATGCCCGGGGAAACCGAGTATGCCACAGTGAATACCCTGTTCAAAGAGGGAATGGCGCATGCAACCATAGCCGGTCCATGGCTGATCCCGACAGTAAGAGAAAACGGAATGGACGTGGGAATCACTTCTATGCCTGTGATCGATGAGACCGGAAAACCAATCGCCCCTTATATGGGAGTCCAGGGTGTCCAGGTGCTGAAAAATGCAGCAGAGAATAAAAAGGATGCGGTGGAGCAGGTACTGCGGGTACTTATGAAGGACGAGGTAGGTATTGCGCTGGCACAGGCCAGCGGCTGTGCTCCCGCCAGAGAAAACTGTTATAGTTATGAAGAAGTAAGCGGTGATGAAGTGGTCATGGCTATGAAGGAGACTGCGGAAAATGCGGTGCCCATGCCGAATCTGCCGGAGATGGATGTGATGTGGACCGTAGCCAGCGGACTGCTGACGGATGTCAACATGGCGGGCAATGATGTGGCGGAAAGTGCGGAGAAAGCACAGAAGGAAGCATTGCAGCTGATCGAATCCATGAAATAAGCGACGCTGCGTAATCAGGCATAATCAGGCAAAAGGAAGTGGAACGGATAAATATGGCAAGAAATAAAAATGCTCATGGGAACAGACAACAGAATAAAAAAAGAAGAGAGACACTGTTTGCATACAGCTGGTCACTGCCGCCCTTAGTATTGATCCTGTTGATCGTAATCTTCCCAATCCTCTATACAGGATATATCTCCATGACCAATATGAATATTTATCACTGGAATAATTATGAGTTCATCGGACTGGAGAATTATAAGGATGCCTTGCTGGTATTTGATAATGGCTTCCTGACGGCACTGCTTGTGACGATATTGTGGACCGTGGTAAATATGGTGCTGCAGCTGGTGATCGCTTTTATCATGGCAACACTTCTCAATATCAAGGGATTGAGACTGCGGAATGTCTATCGTACTCTATTGATCTTCCCCTGGGCCATGCCGGGGTATGTGTCAATCCTGCTGTGGAAGACAGGAATGTTCAATTCCCAGTTCGGTCTGTTGAATCAATGGATGATCAGACTAGGAATGGAACCGGTGAGATGGCTTGGAAGTGACGTGATCGCATTCATCAGTTGTACGACAGTGAACCTCTGGCTGGCGTTACCATTCATGATCACCATTATTGACGGGGCACTGCAGAGTGTGGACCGGAGCTTTTACGAAAGTGCGCTGCTAGACGGTGCCACCTGGCTGGAACGGACGAGATATATTACGGTTCCGATGATCCGCCCCATTATAGCACCGTCGGTTATGATCACGACTTTTACGACCTTCAAACAGTTTGATGTTATTTATCTGCTGACCCAGCAGGTGGGATCCAAGACCGGTGCAAATATTCATACCATACTGACCTATGCCTATGAGAAGGCATTCATTACGAACAATTACGGATACAGTTCCGCCATCTCCATTCTGATCTTCGGAATGTTGTTAGTGTTTTCTCTGGTGACAAACGGCAGAAAGGAGGAGAACAGATGAGTAAAAAGACGAAACATGTGCTGGTACTTATAGCGGTAAATGTGTTTTTTATCCTAGTATGCTTTTTTGTGCTGGTGCCGGTATTATATGCGTTTTCTGTGTCGCTGAATGCAGAGAACAGCCTGTTAGGATCTGACTTTTCCTTTTTGCCAAAACATATGACTCTGCAGAACTATAAGGCAGTTTTTACCGAGAAACCGGTGCTTTTGTGGTTGAAGAACAGTCTGATCCTGGCGGTGACCACACTGGTGATCTCGTTGGGAACCGGAATTCCTGCGGCGTATGCTTTTTCCCGGAAACGATTTCCCGGCAGAAAGGCGATTTTGAAGTTGTTGATTTTACTCTATGCATTTCCGTCCCTTTTGTCCATGACAGCGCTGTATAAGCTGCTTAGTCCTATGGGTCTGATCAATACCAGAACGGGTTTGATTATTGTGTATACCGGTACGATGGCAGTGTTTGCACTATGGAATATGAAGGGATATTTTGACACGATTCCGGTGGAGATCGAGGAGGCAGCCATGATCGACGGAGCCACACAGTTAGAACAGGTGACAAAGATCGTACTGCCGCTTGCTAAGCCTACCATTGCGGTAACGGCTATGATGGTTCTCGTCTATGTATGGAACGAGTATATTTTTGCCATCAATTTCATGACGGGATCCGATACGTATACGCTGGCGGCGGGATTATATTCGCTGCAGGCGACGGAGATGAGTGGAAGCTGGCCGATTTTCTCGGCAGCATCCCTGATCGTGTCTCTGCCGATCCTGATCGTATTTTTCGCATTGCAAAAGAATATGACAGAAGGTCTGACCTCCGGTGGAGTGAAGGGATAGACCGCAGAAAGAGGAAGTATGAATCGAAGTGCAGTATTACATATACCCATGTCCCAGTATGCATACGGGACAGATGAAGAGCATATTGTGATCCGTCTGCGGGCAGGCAGAGGGGATCTGACAGAATGCAGACTCCATTACGGAGACAGAGCATGCCGCCTGACACCGGTAATCTTCACAGAACAGAAGATGGCAGTGGTGGCGCAGACGGAAGAATTCGATTACTGGGAGACTACGCTGGAGCATCCCTATAAAAGACTTTGCTATTATTTCACATTGTCTGATGGCAGGGAAGAGGTGTTGTACTACGGAGAACGATTCACAGATCATACCGTGGATGACCGTTCGGAATATTATCAGCTACCGTTCAATCACCGCGCAGATATTGTTGCACCTCCCGAATGGGCACAGGATACGATTATTTATAATATTTTTCCCGATAGCTTTGCCACTGAGTACCGTTATCTTTGCGGCAGAGGAGAGGAGAAGGAATGGGGAAGCATACCGACGAGGGGGAAACTCGGCGGTACGATCTGCGGGATCTGCGAGAACGTGGAGTACCTGAAGAACCTCGGCGTGAACGCTATTTATATCAATCCGATCTTTGTCGCCGGAGAATATCATAAGTACGATCTGTTAGATTATTTTCACATTGATCCCTGTTTTGGAACCGATGATGATTTTCACCGACTGATCGATGTATTTCATGTGAACGGACTGAAAGTAATCATAGACGGTGTGTTCAATCATTGCGGCTGGTATTTTTTCGCCTTTGATGATGTGGTGAAAAAAGGAGAGCAGTCCGCTTACAGAGACTGGTTCTACGGACTTACCTATCCGGTAGTGCGACCGGAGGATCCGGAGGAATATCCGGGATATGAGTGTTTTGGTTATGAACGGATGATGCCGAAGTTAAATCTGGAGAACCCCGAGACCGCAGAATATTTTTGCAAAGTGGGACGCTACTGGGTGGAAAAATTCCATATCGACGGGTGGCGGCTGGATGTGGCAAGTGAGATCAATGACGGCTTTTGGAGAAAATTCAGAGAGAGCGTAAAAAGTGTGAAGCCTGATGCTATTCTCATCGGAGAAGTATGGGAGAGCGCAGCACACTGGCTGGACGGCACCATGTTTGATTCTACGATGAATTATGATTTCCGCAAGCATTGCAGAAGATTTTTCGGGGAGCAGACGGCAGATGCCGGGGAGTTTGACAGCCGCGTAACGGATATGCGTATGCGCTATCGTAAGCAGACGGTCTATGCACAGTTAAACCTTTTAGACAGCCATGATGTCAGCCGGTTCCGCTCGTTGTGCCGGGATGAAGAAAGCTTCCGCCTGGCAGTGATCTTTCAGATGACTTTCCCCGGAATGCCCTCTGTATTCTACGGGGATGAGGCGGGACTGACCGGTATCCTGGAGGAGGAATACAGACAGCCCATGCCCTGGGATACACTGGATGAGAGCAGTCCTTTGTTTTTGCTATATCAGAAGGCAATTGCTTTGCGCAAGCAGGAACAAACGCTGCGAAGGGGAGAATATCGCACGTTGCTGGCGGAACCGGGCAGCAGAGTGTATGGCTATGAAAGATACCTGGAGGAAGACGGAGTCGTGGAAAATGTCCGTATTTTCCTGAATATGGAAGAGGAAATTGTCACCCTTCCGGAAGAACTGCTGGGCGGAGAGATTCTCTGGCAGGAAGGTCTTAAGGAAGGACAGTTGGCAGCAAAAGGATTTGCACTGATCCGGGCAAGGGATTAAAATATTCTCAGAGAAAATCGCGCGAGGAGGGTGAACGATGGGAGCAACCATTAAGGATGTAGCAAAACTGGCGGGAACTTCTACGGCAACTGTATCGAAAGTGATGAACGGCTCCTATTCGATCTCGCAGGAGACGGCAGCTAAAGTACGAAAAGCTATGGATGAGCTGGATTATCATCCGAATCTGCGGGCGAAAAATTTTGCCAGGCAGTCTGCACGAACCATTATATTTGTGGCAGAGCTGGGGAAAGGAACCGGGTTCTCCAATCCACAGATGTTTGAGATCTTGTGTGGGTTGGAGGAAGTACTGGCACAGAAGGACTATACGCTTGTAGTCAGGAATATAGCAGCGGGAGACTGTGCGGAATTTATCCGGAGTGCGGCAGATACCAAGCAGGCAGACGGGTTTGTGATCCATGCGTCGGTGATTTCCCAGGCACTGGATGAACTGCTATTTACCCATGAGATACCTCACATTGTGATCGGCAATCCGAATTTTAACAGCCATTTCTGTTGGCTCGATATCGATAACCGGCTGGCGGGAGAACTGGCGGCGAAGCATCTGCTGGAGCGTGGATGTCAGTCTGTGGCTTTTATCGGAGGCAAGCCGGAGGACCAGATCTCAGCGAGACGTCTGGACGGAGTGCTGACAGTACTGCAGGAGCATGATGTGTTACTGCCCAGAGAATATGTGAAAAAAGGAGAATCCGTCTGTGACAGCGGTTACCGGATGACCATGCAGATCCTGGAGAATAGAAGACGTCCGGATGCGTTAGTGTGTGCGGACAACTATATTGCCTACGGCTGTGTGAATGCCCTTCATGACAGGGGAATCCTGATCCCGGAGGAAATGAAGGTGATTACTTTTGACGACTTTCCGTTTTCTCAGATACTGAAGCCCATGCTCTCTGTCGTGAACATCGATGTCTACGATATGGGAGTGCAGGCCGGAAAATATATTTTGCAGAAGATTAAAAGACCAAATCTCTATGTGCAGTCCCATATCACATTCCCAACGTTGATCATCCGGGAATCTACCTGATGCACAAAAAAGGAGCCTCAAACGTAGGCTCCTTTTTTAATGAGATTGTGTAGTTTACTGTAACTCGGCAAGTTTTCTTTTCAGAGCTTCGATCTCAGCGTCTTTGGCGGCAT
>ERZ1026862.1288-NODE-1288-length-15193-cov-59.666733_pt1 | contig 15193 bp, 19 predicted proteins | sample MGYA00380161_ERZ1026862 | MGnify/ENA primary metagenome ERZ1026862 (study PRJEB33269, sample SAMEA4719797) | human gut metagenome | biome: human-associated habitat; feature: organic feature; material: feces | place: Cameroon | collected 2013-10 ... | reverse complement strand
GTTATCTTACCATTAAGGACTGGAATATGGATACCGATTCCTATCTCCTGGATTTTCCGAATGATGAAGTGAGGAGCGGTTTCCAGACGCTGGTCAAAGCAGCAAAGCGAAGGTAGGGTAGATTGTGTGGTTGAGACTCCGAACTATATCTACATCTTCGAATTCAAGCGTGATGGTTCGGCTGAAGAAGCCCTGAAGCAGATAGAGGATATGGGCTATGCCAGGGAATATGCAGCAGATGGCAGAAAGATTTATCAGATAGGTTGCAACTTCTCGTCGAAGACGGGAACCATTGATGGGTGGAAGGTAAAGTAGATAATTTGCAAGAATATCCCGAAGATGCGGCGTTATGAAGGATGAGTTTTCTTTACATTAGCTTGTCTGGGATTCTCGTATTTTCAGACGCTTATTGTTTCTTTGAGAATATCGCAAATATGAAGAAAAAATAGCAATCTGCAGGTAATCAGATGTTTGTGATTTCTTGACAAGATGATGCCGTTGAGGAAAATCTACAGTTGTACGACTATAACCCCTATAGTTGTACAACTATAACTCTAGAGTTGTACGACCATAGCATGTATAGTCGTACAACTGTAACTTTATAGTCGTACAACTATAGGTCTTGTTCTTAATATAGAGCAGAAAACAAGGATTCCCAGCCTCTCAATTCCCTTATTTTTATCGCTAGATTCAATATTTAGAGGTATATAAATTTTGGTTATAAATATTGACGGGAGGTTAGAACGGACGGATGCTTGATGAGTGATTTTTTATATGTTTGCAGCAAACCTTGCAAACTTTGCGGAGACTAAAAGTTGGTACGGAGCGGGTACGGAGTTGGTACGGAGCGGGTCTAGCTCATAAGTTAATGATTCACCCTTTTTTGTTTGTAGGAATGTTACTGATATGTTGTTGGAAAACATAGTATAAGTTGTTAGATAAGATAGTATATGTTTTTGAGTTTGTTAGTCTCTCCGGTCGCACAACAGCTGTTGTGCGCTTGCATATCAGCTGATATGCGCTTGCACAACAGGTGATGTGCATGCGTAGGTCAACTGTTATGCGCCAACTATAATTTAGACTTATGAGTCATCCTTTTTATTATTAGGGCTGGTACACTTTTAAGTTAGAATCTACATTTTTGTCATTTGGTACATTGAGAACGGCATTTCATACAAGCCAAGTTTGGATATTTGGCGGATAGAAATAATCTTCTTACTTTTGTACTCGTAATCGGGAAGTGGTGGAAAAGAAAGAATCGTGGAACGAAGAAAATGAAGTATAACCCTTTAATATATAATAAGGTATGAAGAAGATTATGATTTCGTTGATGATGGTAGTAGCTGCCACCACAACCAGTTTTGCAAAGAGTAACAACACCGATGTGACAAATGCTGTAAAGAGCGTAGCCGAGCAGGTAAAGCAGGCTCCATCCGGTACTGTGTATGGTGTAGTTGAGAACACCAAGTACCATATTATTGTAGCTACTCCTTTTGGAAAGTACACCATCGAGAAGAAGGATGGCGGCGTCAGCTTTATGGGAATGTCGGCAAAGCTGGTGAGTGCCAAGAATGGTGTGTATCAGGTGAAGTCATCGCTCGGTAATTTCTCGGTAAATACAAGGAAGGGGACAATAACTAAGAGATAATCGTAACAGGTTGTTTACCTTTTCGTAAGGGATGGTATATAGGTATAGGGCATTGAATTGTAGCCATGGAATAGAAATGTGGAAGTATTTTTCTCTCGGCAATGGCAGCGTTCAATGCCTTTTTTGTCCTTCGGGATAAAAAACATCGCTAAAAGTTTGGCAGTATCAAGAATATTGCTTACTTTTGTGGTCAGAGTTGGAGCAGACGGAAAAGAACGGCTGCTATGAAGACTCGAATGAATGAGCGTATTGAACGTTATCTTGCGATAGAAATGTGGAAGTTTCAAAGTCTGCTAACGATAAATAGGCAATGATGCTCACGTCTAAGGATTATTGTATCTTTTTCTCTATGGAAGAAGATGTTAATATACTCTATGGCGTGGGCTATTGCATTATTACTTGCTGACGGGTCCTTCCACAACCTCTATCCGGTAATAAGCAATAGTCCCACGCTTTTTCATTGAAAACTTAATGACCGATAGCTACTTCTGGGAACAAGTCAGCGATGTAAATGGTAAATATGGATAGTCAATTTATCGTATTCAATACAAAGACGGAACTCTTAAGATTAGATGTTTCCAAAATTGTTTATTTCGAAGGAGATGGCAATTATACACAGATTGTTACTATTAACAAGCTGAAGGCTGTTGTTTGTCTGAATTTGTCTCAGATGGAGAAGTATTTGGCTGAGCATCTTGTAGATTGCAAGAGTATTTTTATGCGAGTGGGTAAACGTTTTATCATCAACACTGGCTATATCTATCAGGTCAATACACAAAAGCAACAATTGATATTATCCGATTATGAGCATTTTGCTTTTGCTTTAGGTATTTCTAAGGAAGCCTTGAAGCAAATGAAGGATTTGCTCATAACTAAAAAATAAACTAATCAAAATAAAGATCTTTATGGAATTAATCATCGGACGTGATGCTGGTACATCTCAATTGAGAATAACGATGGGACAACAATCCAAAACTTTTGGGGTTGCTGGAAGTGTTCCTATGACAGTGAGCCGTCAACATTGTAGTTTGACCATTAATCCTGATGGTTCTTATCGAATTACGAATCTAAAACCTCAGAACGTTACTTTTGTCAATGAAGTGGAAGTGATGGCAAAGACCGTCATGGAGAAGGATAAAATAGAACTTGGTCCAAGTAAGTTTTTAGTTAGTTGGGATTGGATTAAGAGTTTTGTTCCTCAAATGGTAGATTTTCGTTCATTGCAGCGTGTTTGGGAAGAATATGATGAACATAAGCTTGACCAGCAGATAGCTGACCGCAAGTTTAATTCTCTTCGTGGCATTACCGGTTTGATTACCATGGGAGCCATCGCTTTGAGTATCATTTTCCCCGAATTTAGAGAGACTCCTCTTTATATAGGTTTGTATCTCTTAGGTATTTTGATTTCCGTAGGCTTTACTGTAAAAGCATATAAGGATTCTTCTAAGGGACCGTTAAGGCAGAAGAAGTTGACCGAGGAGTTTCAGCAGCATTATGTTTGCCCTCATTGTCATCACTTCCTGGGCTTTCAGTCTTATGAAGTTTTAATGCAGAATGAGGCTTGTCCTTATTGCAAAGCAAAAATCAAAAAGTGATTTCCTACAATAGAAGATAGGTTTTGTGTAATGAACATCCAAAAAGTATCTATCTATTTATTATTTCACTATATTTGCACCAGTTATAATTTTAAAACATACGATTATGGCACAGAATGAAGAAACATTGTATTTCAATAATACACATCCTGAAGTAAGACAGGAAAGTAAAGATAAAACTCAGAACGCTGCTGATAAGGCAACTTGGAAGAAAGTAGCGGTAGGTGGTGCTGCTGGTATTTTGTTAGGTGCAAGTGCTATGTATGCCACAGACACCTTTGCTGCAGGTACAAAAGAAGCTCCCGATACAAAACCGGAAGGCGAGAATCCATCGCAAGATGCTGCAGCAGCTAATGATAATGCCTCTATCAAGGTAGCTGAAAGTCATGATGAGCAGAACTTTAAGGAGGCATTCGATGCCGCTAGAGCCGAAGTAGGTCCTGGTGGCGCTTTCCATTGGCATGGCAATATCTATAGTACTTATACCGAGGATGAGTGGAACAACATGACAGATGCCGAAAAGAACGACTATGCTGAGGCTGTAAAGCCAGAAGTACGTGCTGAAGAAATGAACGCAGCTCCTCATCAAGCGGAAGATGTAACTGTGGTATCTCATTCTTCTCATGCAGATCAGGATGTATCTGTTGCTCAAAATGATGCAAATTTGCATCAGGCAAGTGATGTGCTGGTGGCTGATGACCAAAATACAGATGTTCATTTGGTTAATGCAGGTGAAGTACAGCTTGCTGATGGCTCCATGGCTACAGTGGGTGTCTTTGATGTGGATGGTCAGGAAGTGAGTGTGGTAGATTTTGACCAAGATGGAAATCCTGATGTTGCGATTTGTGATGCCAATGGCAATGGAAGTATTGACGTTGGTGAAGCGATAGATTTGCATACAGGACAAGTGATTACTCCAAGTGGTAGTGATTTCGCTGATGCCGGAGTTGATGATAGTGTTGATCCAAATCTCCAAACTGCATCCTTAGAGAATCCTGATGTTGCTCCTGATATGCCAGACTATATGTCTGATGCTGATATTCAGATGGCATAAACATTGATTAAAATAGATGGTAGCAATGGAAACTAAAAGAATCAAATGTCCGAGTTGCGGTGTTTTGCTTGACGTGAGAAATTCTCAAAACGAAGCAGTAAAGATGATTACTTGTCCTCAATGTAAAGCTCAGCTGAGAGTGATGTTCTCACAGCAGCATGCTGCAACTCCGCAATCTTTAGGGGAAACACAATATGTTGGTAATAGTAATGGTGAAACTCAGTATGTGAATCGAGATAATGGAGAAACTCGTTACGTGGGGCATTCCTCTTCTCCTTCTCAATCTGATGAAACAATCCTTGCCGGCAAGAAAGAAGAGGTTACTCCTGGTTATTTGCTCTATGGTGGTCAAAAGTATCCGTTAGGGTTCGGCAACAATGTAATAGGCCGCAAGGCTACTACTTCGCAGGCAACTGTACAGATAGCTACTGATGATAGATATATGAGTCGTCAGCATCTTGCTATTCAGGTAAATAAGGTTCCTACGGACAAGGTTAGGGTTGTGGTGTCTAACTACCATAATAAAAATGCCAGTTATGTGAATGGTCAATTATTGAACGAGGGTGACCAGCTCGTCTTGTCAGAAGGAAGTATCATCAAGATGGGGAACACAACCGTTGTTTATCATCAAAAATAAAGCTAACAATGAGAATCAATATATATCAGCCTTTAGCTATCCATGAGTTGGGTAAGAGGGCGAACCAGGAAGATAGCATCTATCCAATAGAGGGCAAAGCAACGGAGAATGACCGCTTGTTTTTGCTCTGTGATGGTATGGGTGGACATGAGCATGGCGAGGTTGCAAGCCAAAGTATTTGCAAAAGTCTTTCTTCGTTTTTGTTGCAGCATGCAGTTGCCTCTGAAGGCTTGGAAGATAAGCTGCTGTCTGATGCTTTGGCGTATGCCTATGAAGAGCTGGATAAACTGGCTGTTGCGGGAGATTCCCGTCAGATGGGTACAACTTTAACTTTACTGTATTTTCATAGTAATGGATGTACGGCAGCCTACATTGGAGATAGTAGAATATACCATCTCCGTCCATCTTCGCATACCATATTATATAAGAGTCGTGACCATTCCCTGGTGTATGATCTTTATCAGGCTGGTGAGTTGACCTATGAGGAGATGAAGACATTTCCCCAGAAAAATGTCATCACCCGTGCGATGATTGCTGGAGATAGAAGTCATCCAAAACCAGATGTTATCCATATTTCTGATATTCAGCCAGGTGATTACTTCTATATTTGTTCTGATGGCATGTTGGAACAGATGGAGGATGAGGAACTGTTGGATGTCTTCTCTGCGAATGTTCGTGATGAAGAGAAGCGACAGATGCTGATTTCTGAAACATCAGACAATAAAGATAATCATTCAGCTTATATTGTCCATATCAAAGAGGTGAGTCATGACGAGGCTGATGTAAGTCTTGTGAATGAAGAGCCTACGGCGAAATGTAATGCTTTGAATATCAAGCCTGATGTGGAAGAGGTGACTACTTCTCCAGATGTTGAAATCGTTAAGTCTGCTGGTACACCACCGCCTGTTCCTGATAGTGTGATAGTTGCGATGGTGAATAAGCAGAAGAGAAAGAAACTCTTGTTTGTTGCTTTCATGGTAATAGTGGCGTTGGCAGTTGTAGGAATGTTTGGATATGGCTATTATACCAAACACAATGCAGAAGCTAAGAGTTTTATGGATACTGTTCTTGTTGATTCTATTCAAGAAAATCAGGAAGAAAGTGTAGAGGAAAAAGACTCTTTGCCCCAAGATACCGCAATGCAACAATAAAAGGGAACATCTAGATAAAATAATGAAAAAATAACAAAGGATGGACGAAATTAATAATCAAAATATGCTCCAGGTAGGAACTATCCTACACGGAACTTACAAGATAGAAAGCTACTTGGCTTCAGGTGGCTTCGGCAACACCTATTTAGCAAAGAACATCGAGTTTGATGAGACTTATGCCATCAAAGAGTTCTTTGTAAAAGGGGTGTGTCAGCGTGATGGTAATAGTACAACCATTAGTGTAAGCAATGCCGAGAATACCAATAGCTTTGAGCAACAGCGAGAGAAGTTCAAGAAAGAAGCTCGCCGACTTCGTAGTCTCAGTAATCCTCATATTGTCAAGGTCTATGACCTTTTTGAGGAGAATGGTACTGCGTATTATGTGATGGATTATGTGGATGGAGAAAATCTATCTGCACGTTTGAAGCGTACCAATGCACCTTTGGCAGAGTCTGATGTTCGCAATTACTTGAATCAGATATTGGATGGTCTTGAGGCAATCCATAACGAAGGTATGTTCCATCTTGACATCAAGCCAGCCAATATTATGGTGAATAGTCATAATGTAGTCAAGTTGATAGACTTTGGTGCAAGTAAGCAGCAGAGTACGGTAGGTGGTGCCACGATGAGCACGGGCATCAGTTATACGAACGGCTATGCCCCTAGTGAGCAAATGGCGCAGAGCTATGATAAGTTCGGACCATGGACTGACTTCTATGCCCTTGGTGCAACTGTGTATAAGTTGCTCACCAATCAAGACCCACCATCAATTTCTGACCTTTCTGAAGACGGGACAGAGGACAAGCATCTTGCCCTCCCAATGCCTAATATCTCTGAGGAAATGAAGAAATTGGTGGTTTGGATGATGCAGGAGAATCGCTTGAAGAGACCGAAAAATGTTGGGGAGATAAGAAAGTCTGCAGAACAATCTGTGTCAAACATTGCTTCAGAGGGTGAGGAGAGCACAATTGCAATAAATAAAACAAATATTCAATGCAATGATGAAACAGGCAATGGCTGGAAAAGAGATGCACGAAGAATATATGATGAGGTTTGTTTGAAACATGAACAAGCAAATAAGAAAGCTTGGGAGCGATTATATAAAGAATGTAAAAAACGTTTTTTAAAAAAAACTCGTTATTTTACTATTCCTGTCGGAATCTTATTTGGAGGTTCTTTGGGAGTGGCCTGCTCAGTAAATCATTCTCTATTCGATAGAATATCTAGTGTGCTATTTTTTAGTGTAGTATGGGGATTTCTTTTAGGAATCGGATTATCCTATTTTTTATATTGGTTTACTAAAGGATATTGGGTGAAATGTGATGTGAAAAAAGTTATGGAAGAGGAATATCCAGAATTGTTATCTTATCATAATAGGCAAATAGAATTAAGCAAGAAAGATTATAAATTCAATAATTTAACATTGAATTGTATGTATTGTTGTTGGCCAATAATGATATATGTTGTCAATGAGAGTTTGCAAGGCTTAACTAATGGTGATTTGTGGAATGAGGTAGCAATAGGCTTATTAGAGGTAATAGGTTTCTCTTTTTTAATATCATGGATTGTGTCTATGATTATCGCTGTATTTATATATGTCTTAAAACGAAATTTATAAAAAACGATAGTAATAAAACAATAAAATATGAAGCAAATACTTACAAAAAATATAGAAAAAATAAAAGCAACATGTTTGTCTATTGTCCCACAGATGGATATATTAAAAGAATCTGAATGGGGAAAAATCCAGAAACGTTTGCAAGCACGTTATTCAGTTATATGTAATAAAAATAACTTGGAATCCTATATGCTTGTGGATTATATAATAGGGTGTGTTGGTGGCAATAAAGAGTGCTTAAAATTTATTGAAGCATTTGTGAATACATTAAATGAAGCGTTAAAATATGCGGATAGTCTTGGCTTGAAGAATAAGGTAGAAGGGATTATGCGTCAATTGTTTATTACAGGAGATAATGATGTTATGTCTGGTAATTCAGACTTTAAAAATCGATTAAATGAATTGCTGGCGTTTAATAGGTTTGCCTCTTGTGGCAATTATAGATTGGTCAATATCGAAGAACCATTATTGGATAATGGCAAGTCCATAGATTTTCTTTTGCAAAGTAAAGCTACTGGAGATTATTTTGGTATAGAATTGATGACGATTCAAGGGGTGAATCCGGAAATGCAAGATGATAATCAAACTTTGACGAATTTTCTTGATGCAAGAATAGAGCTAAAATATGCTGATAAACTGAAAAATGTGCCAAAATCGGATTTAATTTCTAATATTTTAATAATGCCGATAGTTGAATGTCAAAAAGGATTAGAAAAGTTTGAAGTTCATGTAACAAATAAGCATTCTACACCGATTTTTACATCAGGCATAAGCGAAAAAGAAGGAAAGGTGACTATAGAGTTGTTGAATATAAATAGTTATCTTAAAATGTTAAACGATTAGAGCGTTAAATAGGGAATGGTATAACTTATTTATTTTTGATGATAATGAATCATGGATAGGATTTTGATTTATAGAGTTGGGTATGTTGTGGCTTTTTTGCTAATATCATTGCCTGTTAGTGCTTATTATCATGGGCATACTTCTGGTGGAATGGTTCTTGTTGGTATCTTATTGATGTTGATATTGATACCTTTGGCTAAAGTTCTGTTCTACCTTTTTATGGCATTGATAACAAATAAATGGACTTGGATAATAGGCGGTGGATTGTTGTTCTTGTTTGTTATAGCAGGTATTGCTAGTAATAGTAAAGAGCCTTCAAGTAATACGAGCACGCCGCCTTATCAAGGTTCAACTCCTTCTAATATGGTAGTTCCACAGAAAAAACAAAGGACAGAAATATATACAGAGGTTTGTTCTTTATGCAATGGAAAGGGAAAGGTAACTTGTTCGCATTGTGGTGGTAATCGTCGTATTGAAAGTGTATGTTCTCTATGTAAAGGTAGTGGAGGTAAGATAACAATAACTTGCTCTAATTGTGGCGGTTCTGGTTCTGAAGATGGTTTTTGGCAATGTATGAAATGCAATGGCAAAGGACGTATAAATGTTGTGTGTAATTTGTGTAATGGTACAGGTAAGGAAGTTACTTATTGCCATTATTGTAATGCTTTTACAAGTTTTTCTAATTGTTCCGCTTGTGGTGGAAAAGGACGTGTAACAAGAACGAAGGTTGTTGAATATTATGAATGATCGTTATGATAGAATATCTTCAAAACAAAAAGTATAAAATAGAAAAGATCATAGGACAAGGTGGTTTCGGTATTACCTATAAGGCAATAATGAAAGAAACTGTTTCTGGGTCTTTGGGTAATATGGAGGTCGATGTACCTGTGGCAATTAAGGAGTTCTTTATGAAGGACACTTGTGAACGAGAGGAAGGGACAGGGAAGATAACCATTCCTTCCCAGGGAAGTCGTGCCTTGGTAGAGTTATATCGCAAGAAGTTTGTTAAGGAAGCAAAGAACCTTGCACAGATGAATCATCCTCATATCGTTAAAGTAGTAGATGTGTTTGAGGAAAATGATACGGTCTATTATGTGATGCAATATTTGAGTGGTGGCTCGTTGGCTGATTATGTGAAGCTGCATGATGCATTGGATGAGGCTATAGCCATTAAGTATATCCAACAGATAGGTTCGGCATTGGAGTATATGCACCAAAAGCATATTTGTCATTATGATGTAAAGCCAAGCAATATCCTGCTTGATGACAAAGGTGATGCTATGCTTATTGACTTTGGAATCTCAAAAGGCTATACAGAAGATGGACATCAGACAAGTTCTACACCTGTAGGTATTAGTGCTGGCTATGCACCTTTGGAACAGTACCAACAGAATTTACAGGATTTTTCTCCTGCAACAGATGTTTATGGACTTGCTGCAACATTGTTCTATTTGCTTACAGGTAAGAATCCTCCTGAAGCTAGTATTGTCTTGAATGAGGGAATAGGAGAAAAGCCTATGAATGTTTCTGATACCGTTTGGTACGCTATAGAGCAAGGTATGAATCCTCGAAAGAAGGATAGAGTGCAGACTGTATCTGATTTTTTGAAGTTGATGAATTGTATGATGCCTGCTATCGCCTCAGAAGTATTGACTAATCAAGAGGAAACACAAGTGTTGCCGCAAAAGCTTTCTGGTAATATTGATGATACTCATGAACAGACGATAGTTGCTCCAAAGAAAGAAGAAAATGTGGAATATATCGATGAAGACGACAATACATCAAATTCAAGAAAAATCTTTCTGGCGATACTAGCAGTTCTCGTAATTGGTTGTGTTTATGCTTTCATGAAATGTCAAGGAAATAATGAGACTATAGAAAAAACAGCACCAAATATTGAAACAACTGTAGAAGAAAATGTTCAAAAGCAAGGTGCTGAACAAGATGTAAATGACGAACAGCAGAACTATAATACACCCCAAGAATCGCAGGAAAAAGTATATGATGTCGTTGAAGTGATGCCTTCATTTCCTGGAGGACAAAGCGCCTTGATGCAGTATCTTGGCAATAATATTCAATATCCGGTTGAAGCACTGGAAAATGGTGTTCAAGGCAGGGTGATTATCAGCTTTGTAGTTGAAGATGATGGAAGCATTTCTCATGTGAAAGTTGTTAAACCTGTAGATCCAGTTCTTGACAGAGAAGCTATGCGTGTAGTAGAATCTATGCCTAAGTGGATTCCGGGTAAGCAAAATGGAGAGTGCGTGCGAGTAAGATATAGTGTACCTGTTGTTTTTAGGTTAAAATAGAAAAAAATCATTTGAATATTATTGGAGTTCTAGCAGAGCTCATTACGTGAATGCCTATTATCTTTATTTTAATGAAGAAGATTCTGATTTGACGTATGAGCCAATTCTGACTCTGCGTTCAATAAGACCTGTTTGTGATTAGCAAGAATAGCGGGCAGAAATGTTTTTTATCATTCTGCTCGCTAATAATAATGAGTTTGTTATGAAACGAATTTTATCCATAATAGCTATGTTTTTGATTGGCATCTTGTTTTTGCAAGCAAGAACCTATATCGTGTGTGTTGGTATCGCCGATTATCCCGGCCGTCAGAACGACCTTCGGGTAAGTGCGAATGATGCCAAGACCATATCGGGGATCTTTACCAAGAATGGTAATGCTGCGGTTGATTGTTTTGTCAATTCAGACGTTACCATCCAAAAGGTATGTACTGCTATGCGTAATACATTTGCCAAGGCTTCGCCATCAGATGCTATTATCCTATACTTTAGTGGTCATGGTGTGCCTGGTGGATTGGTGTGTTACGATGGATTCTTGTATTACTCTTCCGTATTGAGCATTATGAGACAGAGTAAAGCTCAGCAGAAAATGATTTTCGTGGATGCTTGTTTCGCAGGGAAAATGAGAAATACGAATAAGAGGAATACTAGCTATTCCAAGGAGAATGTGATGTTCTTCCTTTCTTCTCGTTCAACGGAGAAATCCTTAGAAACTCCAAGACAAACAGGTTTCAAGAACAGCCTGTTTACTGTGTTTTTGGAACGTGGCTTGCGAGGTGGTGCTGATACAAACAAGGATAGAGTTATCACGGCTAAGGAAATTTATAACTTCGTACATCAGGGAGTAGTAGAAGCATCAGGGAATCGTCAACATCCAGTAATGTGGGGTAAGTTTGATGGGAATATGGTGGTGATGAAATGGTAAAAGATAAAATACTCGTATCTTTACCATTCAAATTCGTTTTTGAAATCAGCCATCATTTCTAGAAAGTCAACAGCGTAGCCTGTTCTTGCATATTCTTCTTCACGAGCTAAGACATGATTCACCAACTCGTCATTATTGCATGGTGTCATAAAAGGATATTCTTCGGATTCGTTATGAGTCTCTGTTGCATAATCGTGATGATAGGCAACTGTTGGTTCTTGAACGGTACAGCTATCCTCGAAAAAGCGTTGGGCTTTATCGTTTAGTCGTTCTTTTGAGTTTGACATTATTTTAGTCATATTGTAATCCTCCTTATTTTTGGTTACTCTAATATGTTGCAAAATTACGATTAATATTTGAAAGTACCAAAGTTTTAAAATGATATTTTGTGGGGAAATTTGCAAAGACATGGCAAAAAGTTTGGAAGATACCAGATAATTTCTTATATTTGCACTGTTTAAAGATAGGTGTTATGAGAACAGTTCAAGATTATATAGCAATAATTAGGCAAAACAGTTCCAAGATTACTAAAGATTTTGGAATCAAGACCTTGCGCATTTTTGGTTCCGTATCACGAAATGAGCAAACAGAGCAAAGTGATTTGGATGTTTGTGTAGAAACAGAAACTCCTAATCCATTTTTATTGGCCGACTTGAAAGAATTCTTAGAGGACTTGTTTAAGTGCTCAGTTGATGTAGTGCGTATTCACAAAAACATGAATCCTTTCTTTAAATCAAGAATAGAACGTGAAGGAATCTATGTAATACGATAAAATAAAGATTTTCTCTTATTTCTTTGGCGTTTACACTAGAATGTTGTATCTTTGCAGTTGTAATTTGAACTAAAAATGGAGGAATAAAGAATGAATACAACAAAGTTAACAAGGGAAGAAGCGTTGCTCCGTTGGAATGCTTCTAAGGAAACCAAGCGTAAGATGGTTGAAAAGCTAGAAACCTTGGTAAGGAATAGCTGTCTTGAACGTACTGGTAAAGAACCTATTGGGATAGAAGTATGGTAGTCGAAACTTTGTCTCTAGACACGATAAATGCCAATTCTCCTTATGAGGTCAAGTTGGCAGATGCTGTTGATACATTGTGTTTCATTACAGATTACGATGCAGAAATCTTTGTAACATTTGAGAGAGACGAATTGCTTCATGAAGGTTTGGTTTACCAGTTTGGTATCTCAAATCCTAAGAGAGTAAAGTCGCCTCGTGACCCAAAAGTGCGAGAGACCATTCTTGCTATCGTTGAAGAATTCTTTGCTAAGAATCAAGCGGCATTTCTTTATATCTGTGATACGAGTGGTGGAATGCAGAAGATGCGTAATCGCTTATTTCAATATTGGTTTGGAATTTATGGAGAACGCGAGGAATATGTTTTTCTACCTCAGACGATAACAGATGAAGAGGGGAATGATAATTATGCAGCTCTAATAATTCGTAAGGATAATCCTCAGTTTGCGAATTTGGTAAGCGAGTTTATGGCGACTGTCAATTTGCTGAATGCTAAACCTGAGGAGTACGAAGAATGATTTGTTGGCAATAAGGCTGTATAAGGCAGATGAGTCTCCGTTTCCGATAATTTATCAGAGCGGTTATTTCATCATATGTTGCATATATCTCTGCACAGTTTGTATGGTTTGTTTCTAATATACTGAGTTTGTGGGGAGATTTGCAAAATCTAAAGTAGCACATAGTGGAAAAGATTATTGTTAATGTTGCGTGGTGCGACAAGAATTTTGGCGGTTCTCTTGGTAGTAATGTACCAGGTGCGGTAGTTTTTACTGCACCAACCTTTGAAGCTTTGCAAAAGGAGGCAAAGGATAGTTTGGAGTTTCATGTTGAAGGTCTTCTTGAAAATGGAGAAGAGGTTCCTGAATGGCTGAAGAACGGAGATTATGAGTTTGTGTATAATTTTATAAGGTAAGATCAGAAGTGCAATTAGTATTGCGTGTCTGATTCAAATAAATTCACTATCTTTGTCCCCCTGAAAACAACTAAAAAATAAAATGTAATGAAGAAAGGATTAAAATATACTTTGGTTTCCTTAGGCAGCCTGGTTGTGTTGGCTGGTGTTGGTCTGGGAATCATGTATGTGGTGTCGCCATATAAGGTGAAGCGATGGGTGGGCATAGCTTCATCTTATTCTGATGTCTTCGTTGATAGATTGAAAGGGCAACCTTATACGCATGGCGGATATGACGGCATTGATGTATCGAAACACAATGGAGTTATCAAGTGGAAGGAAATAGCGAAGAATAAGCGAATCAAGTTCGTTTATATCAGAGCTACACATGGTAAAGGATATGTGGATCGACATTATCGCCGAAATATCAGACTGGCTCGTAAATATGGGTTGAAGGTGGGATCTTATCATCTGATGTCTGCCGGCTCTTCAGTAACTGCTCAGTTCCGGGATTTCCAAAAGATGGTGAAGAAGAGTGAGCAGGACTTGATTCCTGTATTGGATGTGGAGGAGAAAGGCATCCAGGGAAGATGGAAGGGACGACAGCTGCAGGATAGCATACAGGTGTTTGCTGACTTGGTGAAGAAACACTATGGCAAGTATCCTATCATCTATAGCAACGAGAGCTTCTATAATAAGGAGATGGGGGCGAAGTTCAATCGCTATTATCTCTTCATCGCCAATTATAACTCCCGTCAACCCTCTATCGACGGCAGAGGAAAGTGCAATATCTGGCAGTATTCCGAAACCGGACATTTGCATGGTATTGGAGAAAGGGTAGATTTAAGCAGATTCATGAATGGTACAACCATCAAGGATTTGATGTTGTAACAAATAATAAAAATGTACCAAGTTGTTTTTTTTATCATTACGTAAGGAAAACGCCCTTTGTTAGAATGTTACTGCTAACAAAGGGCGGTGATTTGATTATGACAAATGATTTATTGTTCTAAAGTCTTTGGATAGCAATCGCAATACTTCTGCATTCATCTCTGTTGGGGTAAAACCTCGTACAGCTCGTTTATTGAATGCATCTGTTTGTTTGGCTTTATCTATACCTGGGCCTATATCCCAATTTCCGTTAGTGGTTTGGTAATAGTAGTACTTGCCATTTGTGAAGCCTCTATTTTCTGGATTCTCTCGCATCCATAAGTTTTTTGTAAAATTATGGATGTTTGGGGCAGGCTTTGACTATGGAATCTTTCTTCTGTCTTTGGTATATAGAAAAGTCTGTCCATTTACTGAGGCGAGACCACTAAAAGGCTTATTGGTAACTATATTCCACCACTAGCCCTTTTTCTTTTTTTATATTGTTTGATTACTCTTTTCCATTTTTTTTATTCTTGTTTTTTGCTTCTGCATCTATAATATAGTTTATTCTTGCGGAGTCAGGGCCAATCCATTTTTGACTGATAGAGTCGTACCTGTTGTTATCTAACCAATTCTCAG
>ERZ1026862.1287-NODE-1287-length-15206-cov-4.452445_pt1 | contig 15206 bp, 9 predicted proteins | sample MGYA00380161_ERZ1026862 | MGnify/ENA primary metagenome ERZ1026862 (study PRJEB33269, sample SAMEA4719797) | human gut metagenome | biome: human-associated habitat; feature: organic feature; material: feces | place: Cameroon | collected 2013-10 ... | reverse complement strand
ATCCGGAAGAACGCGGCGGCAATCTCCGCGTACGGCAAGATGGCAGGCACCGCAGTCCGCGCGGATTCAGCATTCGAGGCGGTTTCGCGACCCGATCCGGTGGAGCCGGCTCCGGAACCTGCTACAGAACCCGTGAAGGAGGAAGCGGCGCAGCCCGGGGATCCGTTCTGGGAGATCGGGTCGATATTCGACGTGCTGGAGCAGTCCGAGAACGACATGAGCAGGGAGCAGCGCCGCGCTGAGCCAGCGCCGGAACCTGCACAGGAGCCGGAGCATATTCCCGAGCATGAGTCGGAAAATCCCGAGCCGAAGCCTGCCGCGAAGAAGCGTAGATCCACGGCAAAACCTCATCAGGAGCCGCAGGAGGTGCCCTCCGGGATCTGGACCGAGGATCGGCATTTATATGACGATCAGCCCACAACTCCCCATGAGGAGCTGAATATGCTCAAGGACAAGAAGCGCCGTTCCAGCAAGACCCAGCGGCTTTTTGACGCCATAATGAAGGAGCCGGACGACAACCCGAATTTCCGGAAGAGGTAATTTAGCTAATTACACAAGATTACTTACTTAATTATAACGTTAGGCGTTAAAATGAGTGTTTTTTTTGTAGGATTGATGAAAAACGCACGATGTAATCGTTTGAAGTTTGTGTAATCTTACAATTGAAAAAAGAGCCGTAATGTTATAAAATATATGTATGGATCAGCATGGCCTGTCTGTGCTTGTCTAGAATTTTATGGAGGATTTTTATCATGAAGATTACAAAGATTCTTGGTGCTGCTTCTGCAGCAGTTGTAAGCGCAGCAGTTCTCGCTGCTTCCGCAAGCGCTTATGAAGCATTCCTGATGTACGCTTCTTCCGACTGGTCTGTACAGTCCATGGACGCTACTACTGAAAACGCTCACACAGCTGATGTTACCGGCGACGGTACATACACTGTATCTGTAAGCGGCTTCGAGTGGGAAGATGAGGACACCGCTGAGATGGTTCCCGCTACCGGCACAGGCGCTACAGTATTCTGCGTAGATATCGACGGTCTTGCTAACGCTCTGGGCTGCGGCAAGGACGCTGAGGGCTACGATGCACTTGAGACCGAGGCTGACAAGATGGCTTTCGCTCAGGCTACTGGTCTGAAGATCTCTGACGTTGTTATCACTGCTACAAACACTGATGGCACTTCCACCGACATCGCTGTTGACGAGAGCAAGCTCTACTACGGCGACATCGAGGGCAACGGCAAGATCAGACTTGAGATCTACAACGCATACGGCGACACCTCCAAGGACGCTCCTATCGACGCTGCTGGTTTCTCCTTCGATGACTCCCTGTCCGTAACCTTCACCGTTTCCGGTACTGGTATGGGCGCTGCTGCTGATGACACTGCTGCTGACGCTACAACTGGCGAAGCTGCTGATGACACAGCAACAACAACTCCTGACAAGGGTTCTCCTGACACAGGCGTTGAGGGTATCGCAGCTGTTGCTGGCGTAGCTGTTCTGGCTGCTGGCGCTGTTCTCGTTTCCAAGAAGAGAAAGTAATTAACAGTTGATCATATCAACAACAGACGGCACTGCTTCGGCAGTGCCGTTTTTGCTTTGTACAGCGATTCGCTGTTTATGGGCTGGTATTTCAAGCGCCCGTACACTTCTTGATGATCGCGGTGATTTCGCCTGTCTGGTGCGTCGTCAGATACAACAGAATGATGGCTTACGCGTAGCGGCATGCGTTCATTGGAAAATAAAGCGGTGGAATAATTCCCTGTCGTGAAAAGATACAAAAAAGCCCTTGACAACACGGGCGTATTGGTGTAAAATATAATCAGTGAAGGACCGGTGCTAAGTCCGGCTTCCGGAAAGGAAATCTTATGGCTGAAAATGATAATGTAGCGTTCGACGAGAATGAAGGCACGGTAACGCTGACTGATGAGTCCGGCGACACCGCTGTGTTCCACTTCTTTGAAGAAACATATATTCCGCTGGACGATGAGGACGGTGTGACAACCGAATTCGAGTGCATTTCCAGCATGGAATACAAGGGCGCGGTTTATTACGCGCTGCTCCCCAAGTCCGAGGACGAGGAGGAAGAGCCGGACGAGTTCGTTGTGCTCAAGGGCGAAGAAAACGACGACGAGCTGCTTCTTACCTCCATCGACGACGAGGCGGAGAACCAGAAGATCGGCGAGCTTTTCCTGAAGGCTCTGTTCTCTCTCGAGGACATGTCCGAGGACGATGGTGAAATCTTACAGTAATAGCCGGGCTGTTTCTGTAGATACTATTGATGTTGGCTTACTGCCTTGTTCGTGTGGGTATACTGTTTATAATCCGAACATGTTGTAAAAGGGACTTCGACTCTGGCGGCGGATTGCAGACCTCCCGTACTGCGGAAGATAGGGAGCGTGAAACCCTCAGGCGATTTTACCCACCCTGCTGATTAGCGGGTTTTATTAGGTATATCTACGGCAAGGCGGTTTGACTGATAACAATGACCGGGCGGATTTATCCGTCCGGTTTTTGGCTTTACGGCAAAAAAATCAGGGGCTGCAATGCAGTCCCTGATAATTGGTTTTAGCAGATCATACCTTGACCTTGACTACCTTTGTGTAGTCGCTGTAAACCTTTGTGCCGTTCACAGTGGTGTAGGAGCGAACCTTGAAGTAGTAGGTCTTGCCCTTGGTCAGACCGGACTTGGAGCAGGAAAGGGTGGTGGGCTTTGCAACCGTGGAGATCTTGGTGTACTTACCGTTGGAGGAAGTAGCCATGTAAACCTCGTAGCCGGAAGCGCCGTTGGATTTGCCCCATGTGATCTTGGCAGCGCCTGCCTTTACCTTTTTGGCGCTGATGGTTGCAGGAGCCGGAGCGGCCGCCTTGACGGAAGCCACGCTGCTGTAGCTGGAGATTACCTGCTTGCCGTCGGAGCTTACATAGGAAGCGACCTTGTAGTAGTAAGTCTTGCCCTTGGTCAGACCCTTGTCGGTGTAGGTGGTGCCGGTGGAGGAGCCTACCTTCTTATAGGTGCCGTTCTTGGAGGTGGAGCGGTAGATGTTGTAGCCGCTCACGTTGTAGCAAGCCTTCCAGGAGATATCAGCGGAAGTCGTGGTCTTGGAAGCTGCCTTTACGTTTGTCGGAGCGGCAGGCTTAACGGAGATCTGAGCTGTCTTGGTTACGCCGGAAACCGCGGTAACAGTAAGGGTAGTGATACCAGTGGAGCGAGCCACCAGCTTGCCCTCGGGAGTTACAGTTGCGACCGCAGGGTTGGAGCTTGTTACGAGGTAAGCGTCCTTGAAGTCGCCGTTAGTGGTGATGTTGAGTACCTTGGAAGCGCCTACGTCAACGGTGGTGTCGCCTGTGAGGTTGATAGAGGTAGGAGCCTGGTAGGACTTTACCTTGGAAGCGTAGTAGTTAGCCCAGCTGGATACATACTTTGCAGGATAGTATACGACAGCGGAGTTGGAGGTGTTGGAGAACTCGTTGAATCCGTAGTTCTCGCCGCCGAAAACAATGCTCTCGAGGTTAGGGCAGTTGTTGAAAGTTCTTGCCTTAATGATCTGAACGGACGGGGAAATGAATGCAGTACGCAGGGAACCGCAGCTTGCAAATGCTTCCTCGTTGATGGTCTTTACCTTGTTAGGAATGAAGATCGTGGTGAGGGAGGAGCAGTTGTAGAATGCCAGCTGACCGATGGTCTTCAGCTCAGAAGAGAGGGTCACGGAAGAAAGTTTCAGGCAGTTGCTGAATGCGTTGCTGCCGAGAGTCTTGACGGAGCTGGGAAGATAGATGGAAGTAAGGGATTCGCAGCCGTCAAAAGCGTTGTCGCAGATCTCAGTGGTGTATGTAGGGATAGTCACTGTGGAGAGTGCCTTGTCGCCTGCAAAAATACGCATGGGGAGCTTGGTCATTCTGCAATTGAGGGTTGCGCTGATGAGGGCGGTGCAGTCGGTGAACGCGCTGTCGCCGATCTCAGTTACGGAGTTGGGAATAGTGACCCCGACGAGGGATTTGCAGCTTGCAAAAGCGTCCTTGCCGATCTTGGTGAGAGTATCGGGCAGCGTTACCTTCTCAAGCGCAGAATAGGACTTGCACACGCTGTCAGCCAGTTCAGTGATACCGTTTGAGAACGTGATGGAAGTGATCCTGTCCTTGAAGTTGTTGGTGCAGAGAGCGGTGACCTTGTAAACCTTGGTGTTGCCGATCTTTGCAGGGACTGTGACAGACGTATCGGTGCCAATGTAGCCTGTGATATTTGCGCCGTTGGCTTCGATATCATAGGTCCATTCGCCGTCTGCAACTGCGCCGGCTCTCTCAACGCAGAACGTTGCGGAAAGCGCGAGCGCGAAAATGAGCGCCAGCATGAAGCTGATCACTCTCTGGGACTTTTTTAAAACCATGATAAAACCTCCTAGAAAATTGAAAATAATTACCCTAAGACACATTAATTATATCATGATTTCGCCGTTTTTTCAAGGGTTTTTCACCCATTCTCCCCGGGGGACACTTATATTGTACATATTTCATAATTTCACCAGGAAGTTTTTTTGCACAATATCTAAAGTAGGTGGTGCAGGAAAAAAGAAGAAGCGGAAATGTCAGAAAACACGTTCCCGGGTGGTTTTACTAAGTGAAAGGCGAAGTTATTCGCAGAAAGGTGGGAATTATATGGTACTGATCACTCAGGACGTGATAAGCGCACTGTTCGACGAACATGCCGATATGGTGTACAGGATTGCCCTGAACATAGTGAAAAACTGCGAGGAAGCGCAGGATATCGTCATGGACACCTTTACCGCGCTGATAAGGCAGGAATGCTTCAACAACAGCGCCCATGCAAAGGCGTGGCTGATAAGGACGGCGGAGAACAAATCCCTGAACGTGCTGAAATCCGGCAGGATAAAGCGGAATGTTCCGCTGGACGAAGTGCTGGAGAACACCCTGGGCACGCCGGCAGGCTCCCGGGAATACGAGGTACTCGACCTGGTAATGCGCCTGCCGGAGAAGATACGCACCACGGTGTACATGTTCTACTACGAGGACATGCCGGCGGCGGATATTGCAGGGATTCTCGGGATAAGTGAGAATACTGTATACAAGCGGCTGGAGCGCGGCCGCTCCATGCTGAAGATAGATCTGGAGGGGGACGCAATATGAACAGAAATGATTTCAGATCAGCGTATGATAAGATAGTCCTTCCGGAGGACGTCAGGGCGGAGATGAAGAAAAAGCTCCTGGAGCAGGTGTCCGAAAGGGACAGCGCTTCCGGCGGTGCGGAAAACGGCGGCTCCGGTCAGGCAAGGGAGATACGGCTTCAGCCGAGGAAACGCAGTGCAGGACGTACTGTGGCAGTCGCAGGCTCCGCTGCGGCGGTGGTGATCGCGGTGGGCGCCGGTATCTGGTTCAGCCGTGGTAATATCGTGGAGCAGCCCGGTACGACGATATCCTCCAACGCGGAAACCCAGGAAACAACGGAGGAGAGCGCAGTCCCTGCCGGGGATACTACCGCTGTAGCAAACGGAAAGCTTACCTGGCACGGGGCAGGAGTTACCTCTGCGGAATACAGCGCCCCCGGCACGGAGTGCAACGGGATCACGGCGGATATCCTTCTGCGCTCGCACTACCCGTATGCGGTTATCCCCGGGGAGAGCGACTATTCACGGCAGCTGTACCAGGAGCTTGTCGCTAAATACGACAACGAGGAATACGCGCGCAGTAAGATACTGGAGATACCGATGGCGGACACGCTCCAGCTGGAGAGCGCCTGCAAGAGCGACACCGGGCTTGCGCTCAGCCTTACCGGCTCCGGAATGAAGCTGACCATCAGCGTATCCACCCGGGAGGACGAATTCCTGCCGCTGGTGAACGAAAACGGGGAATACCTCGAGTGGACCGGGGAATACGACAGCTGGGCGACGGTGCACGGTGGATATGATTTCATCGGGTCAGAGGAGTTCCGGATAGGCGTGTGCGAACGCGGTGGCAGATTCCTGGCGCAGTATTCGCTGGTGAACGAGGGCGTCACCGAGTATTTCCGGCTGTACAGCGATGGACTTACCCGGGAGCAGTTCGTGAAGTGCCTGGCGGCGGTTTCTCCGCTGGAGCAGGGCGACCATATGGGAAATTACTCCTCGGACGGCTCATACGACGGGAATTACATTAACGCCACGGAATACGAAAAGGACGGCAGCACCATGCCCGGAAGCTACGTCCAGGCGACGGAATGGGGCGACCTTACGCTGAATCAGCTGACCTGGACGGCTTCGGAGCTGAATGCTTCCTGCTACAACGTGCAGGCGTATGTAGACCAGACGGAGATCGACGAGGGTAAATACTCGTTTGAGGAGCTGAGCCAGCTTACCGGAATAGGCGTTCTCAGCGACCCCGAAAGCCTGCTCGGACAGGCGAACGGTCTGGGTTACTGCGCGGCGTACGATGGTATAAGCAGCGGTAAGTTCGACAGCGACCACGGCGTAACTCCAGGACTGCTTCCGGAGGACGATCCGGCGCAGTACGCCGAGGCGCAGCAGTATCTCTCCGTCAGCGAGGACGAATCCGAATACTACTACACCACCGACAGAACGGACTACTTCAAGGACAAAAAGCGCACTGGCGTCCGGTACTCCATCTCGGGCGGAACTCCTGAGGCATGGACCAGTATCACGGTAACGGACGACATGAGAATGCTGGACGATTTCAACTACATCTTCGGAAGACTCCCGGCGGAGCCCAGCGAGAATTTCAGCAGCGCCGGTAAAACGGTATACGCCGGGCACGGTCAGATCTGCGGACGCGACATATACATGGGCGGATTCCAGTCCGGGGACAGCTATGTGGTGGTCACGGCTTCCAACACCGGGCTGCGTGAATTCGCGAGAATGCTCGCGGCGCTCTGCGAGGACAATGTTTCCCCGGAGCCGCTGAAGACCGCGGAATACCCCGAGCCGAGCTATACCCTGAGCGGTGACCTGACCGGGACTTACTCCACGGGGTACTTCTTCCTGAACGCCATGAGAATGAGTGAACCTCCGGAGGATTCCGGCGACGCTAAGGGCTACAGCGAAAGAGCGGAAATACTGTCGGACTACGCAAAGCTTGCGGAACAGGTGCACCTCCACAGCGATCTGGAGCTTCTGACGAAAAAGGGCTGGACGCTGGATACCGGGGGTTCCGTGAAAATGGATTTCTCCTCCGATGGTGAGCCCCGGAGCGTGTCGATTGATTACACCTTTGGCATCAGCAGCAGGCTGATAGTCACGGTCGGCAGCAACTATGCATATGATCCGATCAGAGTAAGGCTGCCCTCCGGAAAGGTGATGTATGCCTCCGGGTCAGGGTGCGAATCCGGACTGAACAGCTATGAAAAGACGGTTCTCGGCGAGGATACGCAGGATTACTTCCAGATGGCGATTTGCGGCAGGCTCGAGAGCGGTGTTCCGTATTATATCGTGGATCTGTACTATTCGGACGGCAATGGCAGGAATGTTCCGGCGCTCAGGATAGAGTGCGAGAATGTCACCGAGGAAGAGGTCATGGATATCCTTGCGGTGCTGGTATACGGTATCGACAGAATGCCGTAAATACGAAAAAGTGAAATTTGCCTGCGAAGCAGGCTATTAAAATACGTTTTTTGCCACGGGTCCCCCGGGGCAAAAAACACTTATATCTCAGCAAGTGTGCGGTTTAGCGGCTTTGCCGCTAAACCGTGCGCGCAGCTGAGATGTTTCGGCGGAAAAGCCCCTTTAGGGGATTTTTCGACGGGCTCAAAGGGGCTGTGATTTCACAACCCCTTTTGGTGTATTCCGGGAATATCAGAGAACTCCCAGCTGTTCCAGGAGTATTTTCACGCCGATGAGGATAAGGATAATGCCTCCGGTGATCTCCGCACCGGTCTTGTATTTCGTGCCGAATATGCCGCCTATCTTCACGCCGCCGCAGGAGATAACGAAGGTGGTGGCACCGATTATCAGCACGGAACAGACGGTGTTGAGCAGCTGAGTCCCGGCGAACAGCTGCACCGGAACGCAGGCGAAGGTTATTCCGACGGCGAGGGCGTCAATGCTGGTGGCAAGTGCAAGCAGGAACATGGTTTTCACGTCCATCTTGTTGGTTTCCTTCTCCTCTTCCTTGGAGAGGGCTTCGCGGAGCATATTTCCGCCGATGAGCACGAGAAGTCCGAATGCCACCCAGCCGGAAACTGCGTTGATGAAGCTTTCGAACGTGGAGCCGAGCAGGTATCCTATCATAGGCATAAGCGCCTGGAATCCGCCGAACCACGCTCCGCAGATCAGCATGTGCCGCGGTCGGACATCGCCCATCGCCAGCCCCTTACAGACTGACACCGCGAATGCGTCCATCGAAAGTCCGACAGCAAGAAGAAGCAGTTCTACAAGTCCCATAAATTTATCCGTCCTTTTCTGCCGGCATAAAAAAGAGCAGGCGTCGTGCCTGCTCACTGTTTTCATGGAACATAATGAGAGAGCACATACTACGCCGCTGCCGGCTGTGATGTATGTGAGTCTCGTCAATCAAGATATGCCAGACGTCATGCGTCAGTATGTTGACATATCGCTGGAACCCAGCCGACTACTCCCTCAATGTTATCTTATGTTAACATATTATCGTCGTTTTGTCAAGTAACTTTTTCGATTTTTGTCGATTTCGTCGTTTTCGATAAAAAATATTCCAATACCCCTTGACAAAGTGGAACTTGTGTGGTAGAATAACGATGTACATAAAAAGCACATAAACCGTTGAGCAGGAGTAGTAGGGTCTGCCGATGCGCTTCAGAGAGCCGTGCATATGGTGTGAGCGCGGTGCGTAAGCTTTCCTGAATGGACCTGCGAGGGCAAACTGAAATGCCGGTGTTGTTTCCGGGCGGAGCAATAAAAGCTTCCGTCGCCGCGCAATATTCCAGGCAGAGTAGGGGCGACGTGGCTGCACGTTACAGCAGGAGCGTTTTGCCGTAAGGCAGTGCGCAGGCGAGAGCGTCCGAAAGGGCGAATTTGGGTGGTATCGCAGGTAATCCTGTCCCATGTTATGGGGCGGGCTTTTTTATTTTCCGGATACTTCCACAGGACAAAAGGAGAACCATCATGAAAAAGACACGTTTTGCAAAGCTTATCGGCGCTGCTATGGCGCTGACCCTGGCGCTTACCGGCTGCGCTTCCGGCAACAATTCCGACAGCGCTGCGGATTCCAGCTCCTCCGCTGATTCCGCGAACACTTCCGTTTCCGCTGACGCAAAGAAGATCGGCGTGCTTCAGTACGCTGCGCACCCCTCCCTGGATAACTGCTACGAGGGTATCAGACAGGGTCTGGTAGAGGCTTACGGCGAGGACGGCGTTGTCATTGACCTCCAGAACGGTCAGGGCGACGGCGCTGCGTGCGACTCTATCGCTGCAAACTTTGTTTCCAAGGGCTATGACATGATCTACGCCATCGCAACTCCGGCGGCTCTTTCCGCTTATTCCGCGGCAAGCAAGTCCGATATCCCGATGGTGTTCTGCGCTGTTTCCGACCCTGTGGCTGCTGGTCTGACAGAGAGCCTTGACGCAGGTATCGAGAACTGCAACGGCACCTCCGATATCCTGGATTTCTCCGCTCAGGTTGAGCTTATCCAGGCTATCCAGCCGGACGTAAAGAAGATCGGCGTGCTTTACACCAACACCGAGGCTAACTCCCTGTCCCAGCTGAAGTCCTTCAAGGCTGTATGCGAGGGCAAGGGCATTGAGGTCGTTGAATCCGGCGTGAACAGCGCTGCTGATATCCCCCAGGCTGCCACTACTCTGGCTTCCCAGGTAGACTGCATCAACAACTTTACCGACAACAACGTTGTAAACAACCTCTCCGTCGTACTGGAGAAGGCTAATGCGGCTGGTATCCCGGTTTACGGCTCCGAGGTTGAGCAGGTAAAGAACGGCTGCCTGGCTTCCATCAGCATCGACTACATCGCCCTCGGCAAGAAGACCGCTGAGATGGGCGTTGAGATCCTCAACGGCGCAGACCCCAAGACCATGGCAGTAGGTACTATCTCCGACGGCACTCCCGTTATCAACAGCGAAGTAATGGAGAAGTTCGGATTCACAGTACCCGAGAATTACGCAAATGCCGAGATGGTAACAACAAACTCCGACGCTGAAGCAGCGTGATCACGGAGTGATTTCACCGGCGGTTCAGGAAAGGGAAAGAAATGACACTGGTTATCAACATTCTGCTTGACATTCTAAACGAGGGCTTCATGTATGCGCTCCTCGCGATGGGAATGTATATCACTTACAGCATTCTGGACTTTCCGGATCTGTCGGTAGACGGCACGTTTCCGCTGGGCGCGGTGCTCAGCGGCGTGCTTATCCTGAAGGGTATGGATCCCTGGCTCAGCCTGGTGATCTCCTTCGTTGCAGGCATGGCGGCAGGCGTCCTCACCGGACTCATGCACGTCAAGCTGCACATAACTCCGCTCCTGTGCGGAATCATCATGTACACTGCGATGCTTTCCGTCAACCTGGTGATCCTAAAGGCAGGGACTGACGGCGGCGCCGTGGCTTCGTTCTTCACCAAGGACACGATCTTCAATTCCGGCGTGGCTTCCTACATTCCGAAGAGCGTCGGCGGATTCTACATCAGAACAGCTATAATCTCCCTGGTCATCGTCATCGTGTGCAAGCTCCTGCTGGACCTGTATCTCAAGACCAAGCACGGACTTCTCCTCCGGGCGACGGGTGCGAACGACAAGTACACCGTTATGCTCGGTAAGGACCCCGGCACCATCAAGATATTCGGACTTGCTCTCGGCAACGGATTCGCGGCTCTTGCCGGCGCGGTGATTGCCCAGAACAAGGGCTCTGCGGACCAGCAGATGGGCGTCGGAATGGTGGTTCTCGGACTTGCTTCCGTCATCATCGGACTGAGCCTGTTCAAGCGCGTGAAGTTCATGAAGGGCACTACTATGGTTATCCTCGGAAGCCTGGTGTACAAGGCAGCGTACCAGATCGTGCTTTCCCTGGGACTTCCCACGGATTATAACAACCTGATGAAGGCGCTGATATTCCTGATCGCGCTGGTGCTCGGCGGCGGAGAGCTGAAGAAGCTCGTCGCGGCGTTCGGCAGAAAGCCGGAGCCTGCGGATTCCAAGAGCAGGCTGGCGCTCAGCAGCATCACGAAGATATTCAACCGCGGCACGGTGGACGAGAACAAGCTGTTCGATAATTTCACGCTGGACGTGAAGGACGGCGACTTCATCTCCGTGGTAGGCTCCAACGGCAGCGGCAAGACCACCATGCTGAACGTGGTCTGCGGCGGTGTTGAGCCGGATTCCGGCGCAGTGGTGTTCAACGGAAAGAACATCGTCATGATGAAGGAATTCCAGCGTGCAAGACGGATAGGACGCGTGCTCCAGGATCCCAAGATGGGCACCTGCGGCAGCCTGACGATACTCGAGAACCTGGCGCTTGCCGACAACAAGAACAACTCCTACGGACTGACGCCGGCGGTGAATACCAGCCGCGTGGAGTACTACAAGGAGCTGCTCAGCAGCTGCGGCATGGGGCTTGAGAACCGCATGGGAGTCCTCGCAGGTTCGCTTTCCGGCGGACAGCGGCAGGCTCTGGCGCTGATAATCGCCACGATGTCCGATATCGACCTGCTGATACTTGACGAGCACACGGCGGCTCTGGATCCGAAATCCTCGGAAACGCTCATGCGGATCACCGACAAGGTGGTAAAGGAGAAGCACCTGACCACCCTCATGGTGACACACAACCTGCGATTCGCGGTGGAATACGGTTCAAGGCTGGTCATGATGCACGGCGGAAAGGCTGTCATGGATATTGACGGCGAGCAGAAGAAGGATCTCGTCGTGGACGATATCCTCGGCAAGTTCAATGAGATAAGCATTGAGTGCGGAAATTAAAATCCAGGGGCGGTGACTACCGCCCCTCAGCTTGTTGAAAAATCGATAATTGCTCGCGAAGCGAGCTTTGGAAATCCGTTTTTTGCCTCAGCTCTGCCGAGGCAAAAAACACTTCTATCCGCACAAGTGTGCGGTTTGGCGGCATAGCCGACAAACCGTGCGCGCCGGGCGGATGTTTCGGCGGAAAAGTCCCAACGGGACTTTTTTGACGGCCTGAGGGGCGGTGACTACCGCCCCTGAATTGTGAATAAAGGGTTTTGAGAGCAGAGGTAACAATGGAAAAGACGGAGATACTAAAGCGATATTTCGGGCACAGCGAATTCCGCCCCGGGCAGGGGGAGGTCATCGACCACATACTTTCCGGGCAGGACTGCCTGGGAGTAATGCCCACCGGCGCCGGGAAATCCATGTGCTACCAGATCCCGGCGCTCATGCTGGGCGGAACCACCATCGTCATTTCTCCGCTTATCTCTCTGATGAAGGACCAGGTGGAGGGACTACAGCAGTCCGGCGTGAGCGCGGCATGCATTAACAGCTCGCTGTCCACCGCGGAGTATTTCAGAGTGCTGGACAGGGCGTCCGCCGGGGAATACAGCATAATCTATGTGGCGCCGGAGCGGCTCTCCACGGAGAACTTCCTTGAGATGTGCAGGAACATCACGATACCCCTTGTCGCAGTTGACGAGGCGCACTGCGTGTCCCACTGGGGGCAGGATTTCCGCCCCAGTTACCTGAAAATAGCGGAATTCGTGCAGTCCCTTCCGAAGCGCCCGGTGCTTGCGGCATTCACCGCCACCGCGACGGATATCGTCAAGCGCGACATAGTGAAGATACTGGGATTGTTCCAGCCCTTCGCCGTCACTACTGGATTCGACCGCGCCAACCTGTATTTTGAGGTCAGACCCACCGAGCAGAAGCACAAGGACGGCGTACTTCTGGGGATAGTCCGGGAGCTCAACGGCAGGAGCGGAATCGTCTACTGCTCCACCCGGAAGAATGTCGAGGCAGTATGCGCATTCCTTCGGCTGAACGGAGTGAACGCCCGGTGCTATCACGCAGGACTTCCGGACGAGGAGCGCCGCTCCGCCCAGGAGGATTTCATCTACGACCGGTGCAGCGTGATGGTGGCGACCAACGCATTCGGCATGGGAATCGACAAATCCGACGTGGCGCTGGTGGTGCACTACAACATGCCGAAGGACCTGGAGAGTTACTACCAGGAAGCCGGCAGGGCAGGGCGCGACGGAGGACCTGCGCGGTGTATCCTGCTGTACAGCAAGGGCGACGTGCGCACCGCGGAGTTCCTCATCGACCACGGTCACGAGGATTCCGAGCTTGACCCGGAGGAGGTGGAGGAAATCCGCCGCCGGGACCGCGAGCGCCTTAAACAGATGACGTTCTATTCCACTACCACGCGGTGCCTGCGGCACTTTATCCTGAGCTATTTCGGGGAGGAATCCAGCCTGCACTGCGGACACTGCGGCAACTGCGACGCGGAGATGGACACGCTGGATATCACCGTGGAGGCGCAGAAGGTGCTCTCCTGTATATTCCGGCTGAAGCAGCGCGGCAGGAGCGGCGGAAAGATACTCATTTCCGGGATACTCTGCGGCAGCGAGAGCGACAAGATAATCGAGAACGGCTACGACACGCTTTCCACCTACGGCATAATGAAGGAATACACCCAGACCTACGTCCGGGAGCTTATCGACCATCTGGAGGAGCAGGGATTCATCACTACGGAGCAGGAATTCCACACGCTGGAGCTCACTCCGGCGGCAGACGAGCTGGTGCGCTCCCGGAGGACTCTGCTGATGAAGCGCCCGAAGCGCGCGGCGTCAGCCCAGGCTCCGGCGGTATTCCAGGGCGATGGCGCGCAGGAGGATCACGCACTCATGGAGCGCCTGAGGGAGCTCCGCAAGAAGGAGGCTGCGATTCTCGGCGTGCCGGCGTATGTTGTTTTCACCGACGCGTCGCTGCGCGAGATGAGCGTGAAGAAGCCGCGCTCCCTCCCGGAATTCCTGAATATATCCGGCGTGGGCAGCAGGAAAGCGGAGCGCTACGGCAGGGAGTTCATCGCGGTGATCGAAAAGTACATTTCCGAAACTACATAAAAACAGCCCGGATAAATCCTCCGGGCTGTACTTGTATTACTTTGTGAGCTTCTCAGCGGTGTCCGCAATCTGCTCTGGGGTAAGTCCGTTTGCCCTGAGCACTTCGCCTGCGTCGTACCTGTCGAGGAACTCCTTCTTCAGACCGAGGTTAGCCACCTTCATGTCGGAATCTCCGTAGAATCGCGCGATCTTCTCGCCGAATCCGCCGTCCAGGATTCCGTCCTCCAGAGTGATCACAGCCTTGTGGTTCGCCTTGAGGGATTCCAGCAGCTGGTCGTCGATTCCCGTGATGTAAACGGGGTTGATGACCGTAGGCTTTACGCCGGTGCGCTTTTCGATCTCTTCCGCAGCCTGCATTCCCATGCCGAAGAAGGTGCCAAGCGCGATTATTGCGACATCGCTGCCCTTCTGGCAGACCTCGTACTTGTTGAGATCGCCGTAGTCCTTAGCAGGCTTCTCGCCGTGAATAACCGCCCCGGGAACGCGGATAGCTACCGGGTGCTCGCGCTGCTCGGTGCTCCAGTCCAGCATTGCGATGTATTCCTCATAGGTGGTCGGCGCGAGGTATACCAGGTTCGGGATATTGGACATCATCGGGATATCGAAAATGCCCAGGTGAGTTACGTCGTTCATGCCCCAGACGGAAGCCGCGAAGGTCAGTATCGTCACGGGATTGTTGTTTATGCACAGATCCTGCTGAAGCTGGTCGTAGGTGCGCTGGATAAAGCTGCTGTAAACGCCGTAAACCGGCTTTCCGCCGTTAGCCGCGATTCCGGAAGCCATTGCGACTGCGTGCTCCTCGGCAATGCCGACGTCGATGAATCTGCCGGGGTACTTCACGCGGCGGTCCTTTGTGAAGCCGAGCACCGTGGGCGTGCCGGACGTGATCGCGCATACCGCCGGATCCCTGTCCATCTTCTCCATGAGGTACTTTGCGGTGAGGTCACCGTAATCCTCTCCGCCGCCCTGGAACTTGGTTTCGCCGGATTCAATGTCGAACGGCATGTGCCAGTGCCAGCTTTCCTTGTCCTTTACCGCCGGAGCGTAGCCGCGTCCCTTTTCGGTGACGATGTGGACAACTACCGGCTTTGTGGAATCCTTGACCTGGCGGAATGCGGCGATGAGCTGGTCGATGTCGTTGCCGTCCTTTACGAAGACGTAATCCAGGTTCATTGCGCGGAAGCTGTCTCTTATACA
>ERZ1026862.1285-NODE-1285-length-15227-cov-54.502702_pt1 | contig 15227 bp, 10 predicted proteins | sample MGYA00380161_ERZ1026862 | MGnify/ENA primary metagenome ERZ1026862 (study PRJEB33269, sample SAMEA4719797) | human gut metagenome | biome: human-associated habitat; feature: organic feature; material: feces | place: Cameroon | collected 2013-10 ... | reverse complement strand
TGGATCTCCTCAACTCCAGCGAGAGCTCTGCAGGCGATAACACCACTGGCGACACTACACAGGGCGGTGACACCACACAGGGAGACGGAACATCGCAGGGAGGCGGAACATCGCAAGGCGGCGGTACGACCGATACCGGTGATACAGGAGATACCGGTGATACCGGCGACAACAGCGGCAACATGGGATAACCAAAAACACGTATGCGAAAACAGGAAGAAGGAATAAGGGGATAAGCTGAGCGGCGACAGGGATATTCCGAAGGCACCAACGGCTGGTTTTCATCCAGACATTTCCCGATGAAACAGCAAATCATAACGACTCAAGAACCTGCCTTTTACGGGTATTCGGACCATCAGTTACTCCCCCATCCTTCTCCTTTCGCAGCCGCTTACTAAAACTAAATTTCAACCACTAAAACAAGCATGTGACAGTTATTATCCACTTAGTATTAATCATTAAAAAACAAAGCAAAATGAAAAAAGTAAATTGGAAAACCATCATCAACTTCCTCATCACGGTATTAACAGCTGTAGCCAGCTCATTCTGTGTACAGAACTGCTAAAAGAAAGGAGGTTGCCATGACACAGAAACATCGTAGCATTTCACTCATCGTGATCCACTGTTCAGCCACGAGAGTGACTCAGGATTTCACATTCGAGCAGTTGGAGGCGTGCCATCTTGCCCGCGGTTTCCGGAGTATCGGTTATCATTATTACATCACGAAGGATGGTGTGGTATATCCGGGTCGTCCGGAGTCAGAGGTAGGAGCCCATGCCCGTCATTACAATGCTCACAGCATCGGCATCTGTTATGAGGGAGGTCTCGACAAGAACGGCAAGCCTGCCGATACGCGTACTCCAGCCCAGAATCAGTCTCTGTATTCGCTTCTGGAGAGCCTCTGCCTCTCCTATCCTGATGCAGAGATACTGGGCCACCGCGATTTGCCAAACGTTCACAAAGACTGTCCGTCGTTTGATGTCAAGCGATGGCTGAAGTTGGTAGATTTCCACATCTAGCCGATTTTCGGAAAGGATTGTATTGTATTTATTTTTTTAAGTTAATTCAAGCCCCACAGGTAGTATTCCTGCGGGGCTTTTTCTGTTTCATCGGCGTTATATGGACTATTTATCAGAAAAATCATATACGAAAATGGAAAAAATAGCATCAATTTGTAAGAACGTGAAAAAAAAAGTGCAGAATTAACATTTAAAAGAGGTTATTTTTCAAAAAATATGTTATCTTTGCAAATTATATATAGCAAGAACTTGCAGAAACATACACAATAAAAAGCAAGAGCTTGCAGAAAAACTACAAATAGAATACAAGAAACAAAAAATAAACTTTATGCAAAAAAATCAGTTTACCCCTAGTGCTTGCCGCTGGATTTTGCTAGGTTGTTGCCTCACCCCTCCATCCCTTGCCTCGATACAGGCACAGAATGTGAATGGGAACGGAGCAGCCCAAACAGAAATTGCTGTCAAGCAAGGAGTGATAGAGGGAAAAGTTTTCGATAGCGGGGACCATGAACCCATGATTGGTGTAACCGTAGCTATCGAAGGTACAACCAACGCCGTAACGACAGACATCGACGGACACTTCGAACTGCCTGTTAGGAAAGAGTGCAACATCGTACTCTCCTTCATCGGCTACAAAAAGACAGTCATCCGATTTACAGGCAGCAACCATGCCGACTTTGCCCGCATCATGATGAAATCTGAAGCCCAGAGTATCAAGGATGTGGTGGTTACAGGTGTATACCGACGCAAGAAGGAAAGCTTTACAGGTTCTTCGGCTACCTTCAAGGGCGATGAACTCAAGAGCGTGGGTGCACAGAACGTGCTCCAGAGTCTGAAAACCCTGGACCCATCTTTCAAGATTATGGACAACGCACTCTCAGGATCTAACCCTAACAAGATGCCTGACGTGGAAATCCGTGGTAAGTCGAGCGTTGCCGGACTGAAGGAGGAATATGGTTCCGATCCTAACCAGCCACTCTTTATCCTGGATGGTTTCGAAACAACCTTGGAAACCGTGATGAACCTCAACATGAACCGCGTAGCATCGGTTACGCTGCTCAAGGATGCGGCATCTACAGCCATCTACGGTTCAAAGGCTGCCAACGGTGTGGTTGTCATTGAGACCAAGGCTCCGGTAAAGGGAAAACTGCAGATTTCATATAAGGGCGACTACAGTCTGGAATTCGCCGACCTTTCAGACTACAACCTGATGAACTCACGCGAAAAACTGGAGTTCGAAAAACTGGCAGGCGTATACAAGGACAATACCAACGATCCGTTCAACCAGATCAAGTTGGATAATCTCTACAATTCCCGTCTGCGCGATATCGAGCAGGGCGTAGATACCTACTGGCTCAGTGTGCCTCTGCGCACCGGATTCACCCATAAGCACAACGTATATGCCGAAGGTGGAGAAGGCAACGTGAGATACGGACTGGGGCTGAACTTCGGACAGGTGAACGGCGTGATGAAGGGCTCAGACCGCCAGACTCTGGGCGGAAACCTCGACCTGATTTACCGCACCGGCAAATTCCAGTTCAGTAACAAACTCTCCATCGACTATCTGGAGACCAACAACCCGACCGTTAGTTTCTCGGAATATGCCTATGCCAACCCATATTACAAGAAGTATGGCGCCGACGGCAAGATTAACAAGTATCTTTACTATCCGGAAGAGGGGCTGAATGACAACCCTGTATCAAACCCACTCTGGAATGCGCATCTCAACAACTACGACAAGGGACAGCGTTTCGGCTTTACCAACAACTTCATCGCCGAATGGTTTGCTACAGATGATCTCCGTGTGCGTGGCAAATTCGGTATCACCAAGTATGATGATACCCAGGACAAGCGCCTCTCGCCAGAGCATACCGACTTCGATGACCAGGAAGCAACCCAGAAGGGACTATTCAAACACAGCCTGCAGAAATATCTCTACTACGAAGGTGACCTTTCTGCCACCTACGGCAAGCTGATAGCAGAGAAACATCAGATAAACGCCGTATTGGGTTTCAACTTCAGCAATACCACCAGCAAGACCAATGGCTACTCAGCCACCGGTTTTACCGACGACCAGTTTGATGCCCCATCCTTTGCCAACAACTACCCTACAGGCGGCAAACCTAGCTACAGCGAGAGCATCAAGCATGCCTCCAGTTTCTATCTGAACGGTGGCTATGCCTACGACAACCGCTATCTGCTGGACTTCAACCTGCGCAACGATGGTGCCTCAATGTTTGGCACCGACAACAGGTTCCGTACCACCTGGTCAGTAGGTCTGGGTTGGAATATCCACAACGAAGAGTGGATGCAGGAGAACGGCATCTTCCAGATGCTCAAGCTGCGTGCCTCTGTGGGTAATCCGGGCAACCAGAACTTCTCTGCCTATCAGGCTTATACCACCTATATGTTCAACAGTCTGATGACCAACGTCTTCGGTACCGGTGTCATCATCAACAGCTTGGGCAACAACGATCTGGCATGGCAGGAGACCATCAACTACAACGTAGGAGCCGATATCACCACGCTGGGCAACCGTCTGAATCTGACGCTTGATTACTACATCAAAAACACCGACCCATTGCTCGCCATCATTACCACCCCAGGTTCTATGGGTGTAACGAGCGAGGCTCTGAATGCCGGTAAGCAGAAGACCAACGGATGGGAAGCCACCATCAAGTTCTCTCCTATTTATATGCCTCATGAGCGCATCAACTGGAATATCTCGCTGAGTGCCACCCACTCCAAGTCGAAATATGCCAACATCGGCAATGCTTTCAGCGCACTGAACGAGAGCGGAAAGACAGGACTTCACAACACCACCCGCTATTACGACGGCGGAAGTCCTACAGCCATCTGGGCAGTACGTTCTGCAGGCATCGATCCAGCTACCGGCAAGGAGCTGTTCATCAAGCGCGACGGCACCTATTCGTTTACCTATGATGCCAGCGACGAGGTAGTATGCGGCGATACCGAACCGGATGTAGAGGGACTGCTGGGAACCACCTTCTATTACAAGGGATTCTCATTCAGCTGCTTCTTCCGCTACCAGTATGGCGGCCAGCTCTTCAACAGTTCGCTCTTCGACAAGGTAGAGAACATCGGAACAGCCGACATCTACAACAACCAGGACCGCCGTGCCCTCTACGACCGCTGGAGCATCAACAACCGCAATGCCCAGTTCAAGGGCATCTCGATGGTACAGAAGACCGACAAGTCATCCCGCTTCGTGATGGATGAGAATACACTTACATGCGAGTCAATCAATCTGGGTTACGAATTCCCGCTCAACATCGCCAAGAAGTTTGGCATGCAGGCACTCTCAGTTCAGACCAACATGAACGACATCTTCCGCTGGTCTACCGTAAAAGCAGAGCGAGGCATCGACTATCCTTTTGCCCGTACTGTATCATTCTCAATAGGTGCAACATTCTAAAAAGAACGCAATGAAAAAGATATTATATACAATGATCATAGCCTGCAGCACGCTGATGGTATCGTGCGACAGCTGGTTGGAAGTGAAACCATACGACAAGATATCGGAGGGCGAGCTTCAGAAATCAGAAGAAGGCTACCAGAAAATGCTCAACGGTATCTACATCGACCTCAACAGCGATGCACTCTACGGTCAGTCGCTGTCGGTAGAGATGATTGAGGTGATGGGTGGTGCATACGCCATCGGTACCGACAACAGCGTATGGGGCAACTACAAAGACCTCTCCAACTACCAGTATGGCACAGAATACTGGCGCAACCGCCTGGACCAGACCTGGAACAAGGCTTATGCGCTGATTCTGAACTGCAACAAGATTCTGGAAAGTATCGACCAGAACCAAGGTCTCTTTACAGGCGGCAACTATTATGCCGTAAAGGGAGAAGCACTGGCACTGAGAGCGATGCTGCACTTCGACATGCTGCGCCTCTTCGGTCCGGTTTATGCCAAGGACAGCGATAAGAAGGCGATACCTTATTATAATAAGCAGACCAACAGTCCGGAGCCTATCCTCACAGCCAAGGAGGTGGCAGAGAAGGTGGTTGCCGACCTGGAGGAAGCCCGCATCCTGCTTGCCAACGACCCGGTGAAGACAGAAGGAACCCTGATGAGCGGTTCGCAGGACGGTACCAGCAACTTCATGCGCTACCGTGCTCTCCGACTCAACTACTATGCCGTAGAGGCCCTTCTGGCTCGTGTGAATCTCTATATGGGCAATAAGACCGAGGCGTTCAAGTATGCCACCGATGTCATCAAGACTGCCGACCAGGGCATCTTCCCATTCGTAGACAAGAGTCTGGTTATAGGTTCGCCAGCCGACCCTGACCGCATCTTCTCTTCAGAGGTACTGTTTGCACTGACCAACACCAGCCGCAGCAAGATTCACAAGAATTTCTACGATCCGTCACGATTGCCAAACTATGTGTTCCGCATGGACGACAACCTGATGAGCAACATCGTGTATGGCGGTGCAGCAACAACCGGCGGCTATCAGGACGACTACCGGTACCGTGCCAACTGGATAGCAACAGGCAGCAACCGTTATTTCTACAAGTATAGCGATATGGTGGCTAACGGAAGCATCCAGAACACGATGATTCCGATGATACGTCTGGGTGAGATGTTCCTCATAGCAGCCGAGAGCCAGAGCGACGACCTGGCAAAGGGAGTACAGTATGTCAATGCCCTGCGCAGAAACCGCGGTGTGGCAAACCTTCAGACCCTGACTCCTGATTTGCTGAAGTATGAGTACATCCGCGAGTTGTATGGCGAAGGCCAGCTGTTCTATCTCTACAAGCGATTGAACAGCGACATCATCACCTCTTCTAACGCGAACAAGAATCCAAAGGCAAGCGACCTCATCTTCGTAGTTCCACTGCCTGACTCTGAGACAGAGAACTAGTTAATAGTTTATAGTTAAGACTAATTATATACGATTTTTATATGAAATATCAGATTAAGACTCTATTGATTGGAGCGATGGCAGCCCTATCTCTAGGCTCATGCAGCGAACAGGAACCGGATGTTTTTCAGAACATTAACGGCGTTTACCTGAACAATCGCTCCAACACAAATATCCTGCAGGCAAACACCAATGTGACCTTTGTCTATCAGAAAGGCGATGAGATGCAGGTGCCTATCAAGATACAGCTGGTAGGCCGTCCTACAGACCACCCTCGCGAGATAGCCCTCACGATTAGCTCGGAGGATGCACAGGAAGGCACAGACTACATCCTGCCGGAGAAGGCAGAGATGCCAGCGGGCGAAACCGTACTGGAATATATGATTACGCTGAAACGTACTGCCACCCTGAAAACTCAGGAGAAGCATATACAGGTAAGTCTGCAGCCTAACGAGAACTTCACTCTTCCTGTTACCGAAGAGACGACAGCCAACGGCGATGTGGTTTCTACCCTTACTTATCAGATTATCTTCTCTGACAAGTTTACCACGGCACCAAAGGCATGGAAGACCGATCTGCTCGGCGATTTCACCCAGCAGAAGTTCGAACTGGCTTGCAAGGTACTCGACCTGGACCCAGCCGATTTCAACGACGATTCTAAGATGACGCTTGCCATGCAGAGCTATGTAAGTTCTGAGATGCAGAGCTATGTGAGAGAGCAGCAGAAACTTCGCAACAACGGCGAGGCATACGATGCCGATGCATTCGATGCAAAGGGCAATGCGCTGGCTTTCTATGGAGAATAAAAAAAATGGAAGATTATGAAAAATTATAAAATAATGGCAGCGGCTCTGATGATGGCTACGATGATGGCAGGATGCTCGCAAGATGAGGGCAACTACGATTATCACAGTCTGAACGAGCCTACTATCACCGGCGTACCTGAGACCATCTCGGTACTCACCCATGCCAACATCGACCTCGACCCGAATCTGGGCGATAACATCACCGACCTCGATGCCTACAACTACGAGTGGAAGGTCATCAATAAGTCGGGCGACAACGATGTGACCGTGCTTGGCAACGAAAAACATCTCGTGCAGGAAATGACGCTTCCTGCAGGAGAATATACCCTCTACTTCACCGCAACAGAGAAGAAGACCGGACTCTTCTGGCAGCAGAGCTATACACTCACCGTGAGCGATACCTCTTCAGAAGGCTGGATGGTGCTCTGTGATGTGAACGGCAAGACCCGTCTCGACATGATATCGAAGGTTACAGGCAAAACCTATCTCGACATCCTCAAGACCAGCGGAATGCCTGAGTTGAATCATCCATACAGCATCCAGTATGCGCCAAACAGCGGACATTCCGACTCTCCTTTCTATCTCTTTACTGCCGACGGAGCCACCCGTCTGTCAAAGAACAGTTTTGTATGGCAGAAGGATTACGACTTCAAGTACGAGGTAGCCAAGCAGACCAATCTGAAGCCACAGAGCATGGTATGCGACCAGAGCGGCATGATGAGAATGATTGTGAGCGACGGCTATGCATATTCGGCATCCAACATGGGTATCCAGGGACTCTTCGCTGCCGTCAACAAGCAGCCTGTTCTTGCACCAGCCGTGGGAGCCAACATCGGAGCATCCTCTTACGCATCCATCTATCTGCTTTATGATAATGTGAACAAGTGCTTCATGTCCTGCTGTCCATTCCTGCCGGGCCTTTCGCTCTCTGATGTTTCCTATCACAGCATGAAGGATATGGAAGAGATTGCTACCGGATACAAGGGATCGGATATGGTAACCGGCAAAGCCTTCAGCGAATATCCTACCGGCATGGATTTCGTCTATATGGAGAATACGAAATATGACCCGGGAAATGCCAAGATGGGCATCACCTATACCATCCTGCGCAGCGGAAAGAAGTTTGAACTGTATGGCATTCAGCTGGGTGATATGCTCTGCTATGCCGACTGCACCTTTGCACTGGGTAAGGCTTACTACGGCGACTTGAGCGACTGCAAAGACATCGCCAATGCCTCTTGCTTCGCCTTCAGTTCGCAGAAGAACTACATGTATTATGCTGTAGGCGGTACCGTTTATCGCGTGAACCTCTCGGAGAAACCATTGAAGGCAGAGCGCCAGTTCAGTTTCAACGGCGAAACCATCTCGATGATGAAGTTTAATTTCTATCAGAATTCAGCTTCAGCCCATGATTACGATCTCATCGTAGGTTCAGAGAACAGCAATGGTTCGGGTACACTCCGAATCTACGACGGCATGAGCGCAGAGGGCGATTTCTCTAAGGTTACACCTACCAGCTATTCAGGCTTCGGCAAGATTGTAGATGCTACTTACCGTGAGCGTACCAACTAATCATCAACTTAAAAAAAGAAAGTAAAAATGAAGAATAGAATATTATCATTGCTTCTGTTCCTGCTGGCTGCAGTGAACATGCACGCCGCTGAGGGCATCACCATTAGATTTGACGTCAAGAATCCGGTGCTCTCCAATGTGGTACTCGTTTACCACATGAGCGTCAACGAATTTCCACTGACCGACGGAAAGGCTACCGTGCAGCTCAACGGCATGGATGCTCTCTACGCCAACATTTATTATGGCGAGAAGACAAAGAACGTATATCTGCAGAAGGGCGACGATGTAACCATCTCGTTCGATGCCAACGATTTCGACAACACCTTCGCCGTGAAGGGCGGCAACGAGAAGGCTATCGATTACTTGAACAAGATTAAGTTAACCGGCTTGTCTAATGAGGCTTACATCCAGCCATGGAGCGAGTTTAAGGCTACCGTTGACAAAAAGATAGCTTCGATGAAACGCCTGCTGAAAGCACGCAAGTTTGCTGCCGACGACAAATTCCTGAAGATGGAAGAAGGCAGAATCACCTACTTCTATGCCAATGCCTTCCTGATGTATCCGGTAAGTCATACTTATCTCACTCAGGATACCACTCTGGTATTGGGTAAGGACTATTACAATACCCTGCGCCAGTATGTGAAGGAGGATGATGATCTCGCCGACAACGATGAGTATCGCAACTATATGATTGAGACAGCCCACGTATTTGATGAAGCGGGAAAGAACATCCGCCAACTCTATCCTAAGGTGCTTGCAGAGATGAGCTATATCGGCGAGAATACGAAGAGCGACAAGGTGCGCGAATCGCTGATTCATTTTCTGGCTTTCACCTATGTTGAAGGTAATGGCGTGGAGAACATCACCGATCTGCAGAATCTGTACTACACCTATGTTACATCGCCTCGCCTGAATGACATCTTCAAGAAGGCATGTGCCAAATGGGACAAAGCGGCTGTGGGACGTCCATCACCTATGTTCAAGGGCGTGGATGTAAACGGCAAGGAGATGACGCTCCGTGATTTCCGTGGCAAGTACATATATATAGATATGTGGGCTACCTGGTGCGGACCATGCCAGAAAGAGTTGCCATTCCTCAAGAAACTGGAAGAGAAGTTCAAGGGCAGAAACATCGTTTTCGTAGGTCTTTCTATCGACCAGGACAAGGCGAAGTGGGCTGCCAGGGTGAAGAGCGGTGCACTGAGCGGTACCCAACTTTATATCGGTAAGGGCAGCAAGTTCCAGAGCGATTACCGCATCAGCGGCATTCCTCGCTTCATCCTCCTCGATCCTAACGGCAGAATCGTGAATCCAGACATGACCCGTCCTTCAAGCGAGGACACAGAGAAGATTCTGAACAGTCAGTCTGGGTTGTAAGAATAGAGTTTAAAAACAATTTATTTATTAATTAATTAAAACACAGCACTATGAAAAAATTGATTTCAATGATGTTGATGCTTTGTGCATTCATCACTTTCTCAGCGTGTTCGTCAGACGACGATGGTCCTACTAACCCAGTAAGCAATGCAGTGGTTCCAACTTCTGCAAAGATTGGTGCAGAGGTAACAGTACAGGGTAGCGGTTTCGCTGCTGGTCAGACTCTTTATCTCCAGCCTGAACAGGGAACTGAGGTTAACACCAATGCCAAGATGTCTTCTAACGGTGCAACCTTCACCATTCCTTACACCATGACTGAAGGTAAGGTAAACGTAGTATTGAAGACAGGTAATGATAGCTGGACATTGGGCAGCATGACTCTTCTTGCAGCTGACAACCCAATCTCTACCTTGTCATTGCCAGGCGAGATGGGTATTGGCGAGGAAGTAACCCTTACCGGTATCGGTTTTGCCCAGGGCGACAAGATTGTAGTTGGTGACAAGACATTAGAGGCAACAGTTACTTCTGATGGCGTAAAGGTTACTATTCCTGCAGATTTGGCAGAGGGCGAATATGCCGTATCTCTGGTTCGCGGCAATGCTTCTTGGGAGTTGGGTAAGGTATATGCCTTCCTGCAGCGCCAGGTAGAGAGCATCACCATTACAGATAATTCGATGCTCAATATGTATGCTCCTATGTTGGGTCTTCAAGAAGGCATTTTAACTCTCAACATGTCTTACAATGAAGATGGAACTCTCAAGGAAATTACTTCTAATGGTAGTCTTGGTTGGGTTTTCAATTACAACGGGAAAACTGTTTCTGTAGAGAATAATCCTTATACTTATACTCTTGATGACCAGGGTCGCGTTATCAGCAGTACAGGTATGGATATGATGACAGGCGAAGATGTAACTTATACATGGAGCTACGATGCAAACGGTTACCTAACAAGCGTTAAGCAGGTAGGTGCAGCAGATGATGCTGATGTAAATTTCCTGAGCACTTATACTGATGGCAACTTGTCTGCTTATACTCTAAGTTTAACTAACGAGTTCACAACAAATAAGAGTATCCGTACATGTCCAAACACCGTAGAGCCTTATTATTTGCTGAACACCTTTAGCTGGTTAATGAGCCGTGATGACTTATTCCTTGGTTTCCTTCTCAACCGCAACGTAAAGGTATCTACCTATGTTCCAAATCAGGTAGTTGCTGATGATCAGTCTATGGAGACAGGAGAAATGATCAAAGCCACAACAGGTATTGAGAGTTCATTTGAGAACAACGCTTTGACCATACAGAGCACAGGTGCTGCCATTTCACAGGCACAAGGCATTTATGCCAACAAGGTAGTTGTCAAGTACAAGAACAAGTAATCGGTTAAGCCTTTAAAAATCGCTTAAACGATACACAATAATCAAAGCCCGACAGGAAGCAGCAACGCTCTCCTATCGGGCTTTAATTATTGTGTAAAGAAGAGAAATTCAAAAAAAATATGGAAAAGGCTTGCAAGTTTCGGAATATTGGCGTATATTTGCAGAAAAAAAAAGAAAGGCTTATGAAATATTTGGATCCTAAGGCCGATTTGACCTTCAAAAAAGTGTTTGGCGAACATCCCGAGTTGGTAAAAAGTTTGCTTAACGCCCTTCTTCCTTTTAAGAGTGAGGAAGAGGAAATCACTTCTGTGACATATCTTACGCCTGAAATGGTTCCCCAGACACCCACACGAAAATATAGCATAGTGGATGTGAGATGCGAGGATGCCCAGGGACGTCAGTTTATTGTAGAAATGCAAATGGTTTGGTCTGCGGAGTTTAAGCAGCGAGTACTCTTCAATGCTTCCAAGGCATATGTAAAGCAGCTGAACAGGGGAGAAGATTATTCTCTTCTGAAGCCAGTCTATTCTCTCAACTTGGTTAATGAAGTATTTGAGCCTGAACTGGATGATTATTACCACTATTACCATCTTGTTCATGAGGAACATACCGAAAAAGTAATTGATGGTTTGCATCTGGTATTTGTTGAGTTGCCGAAGTTTACGCCTCATACGTTTACAGAGAAGAAAATGCAGGTTTTATGGCTTAGGTATCTGACAGAAATTGATGAGAAAACGAAGGAAGTTCCGGCAGAACTGCTGGCTAATCCGGAGATAGCCAAAGCCGTATCAGAGATTGAAGAATCAGCCTATACCGAGGAGGAACTTCTGGGTTATGATGAATTCTGGGATATGGTGAGCGTAGAGAAGACGCTTGCCGGCAGGTTGGAGCGTTTGACGAAGGCTAATGATGATACTGAGGAGAAACTTAAGGCAACATCTAGTCAGTTGGAGGCAACATCTAGTCAGCTGGAGGCAACATCTAGTCAGCTGGAGGCAACATCTAGTCAGTTAAAAGAAGCTGAGGAGCAGAGAAAGGAAGCTGAGGAGCAATTAAAAAGAGCTAATGAGGAAAAATTGCAATCAGCCAAAAAACTTCTACAGGCTGGAGTATCAGCTGATATTGTGGCAAGTACTCTTAACTTAAGTATGGATGAAATAAAAAAAATGATTCAGGCTTAAGATACAGTAAACGTAACTATAGTAATAAACAGAACCCGCTTTAATAAGTGGGCTCTGTTAAGATAATATGCAATCCTTTTTTTCTTTTGTCGTTGCGCATATTTGAGAGATTTGTGCAGTTTGCTATCCTTTCCACATCTAGCCGATTTTCGGAAAGGATTGTATTGTATTTATTTTTTTAAGTTGATTAAAGTTTCGCAAGTTCAGAAGTTTCCCGGGAGTAGTCTTATCGGCATTCACCTCTATTCAGCTCTTCATATCACCAAAAAATAAAGGTTAAATCCGATAAATCTTGTTAAACAAATTCTGTCTTGCCTCTTATGTTTATACCTTTGCACGCAAATTTATAATCACAAAGGACATTTTTATGTTCCAAAAGGATAATATTTAATTTAAATAAGAGAAGAAAAATGAAAGAAAAAGCGGAAAGTTCAGTAGCCTGCAATCATCACAGAGTAGGCTTCCTGGGATTGCTCGTTACATTAGGCATTGTATTCGGAGACATCGGAACATCACCTCTCTATGTGATGAAGGCTATCCTGCATACGGGCGAAAGCATCAGCGAGAGCACCATCCTGGGCGCACTGTCATGCATCATCTGGACACTCACCCTCCAGACCACCATCAAATATGTATGCGTGGCGCTGCGTGCCGACAACAATGGCGAGGGAGGCATCCTCGCCCTCTATGCCTTGCTGCGCCGACTCAAGTACAAGTGGATTTACCTACTGGCCATCATTGGCGCAAGCACCCTGCTGGCAGATGGAATCATCACCCCTGCCATCACCGTGACCACAGCCATCGAAGGACTCGAAAGCATCAGTCCCAACCTGCCAGTTATCCCCATCACCCTTGCCATCATCACCATCATCTTCTTCGTGCAGCGGTTTGGCACAGAGAGTATTGGCAAATCATTTGGCGTATTTATGCTGCTATGGTTCCTGCTGCTGGGCGTGGTGGGAGCTTTCAGCATCACGTCCTACCCATTGATACTGAAGGCTTTCAACCCCTATTATGCTGCCATGCTGCTGGCAAAATCGCCTGAATGGTTCCTTATTCTGGGTGCCGTATTTCTCTGTACCACCGGTGCAGAGGCTCTCTACTCCGACCTGGGACATTGCGGCAGGAAGAACATCGCCATCAGCTGGGGCTTCGTAAAGACCATGCTCATTCTCAACTATCTGGGACAGGGAGCATGGGTGCTGAATCATGCAGATACGGCACTGGCTGTGAATCCGTTCTTTGCCATCATGCCGCAGAGCATGCTGTTCTTCGCTATCATCATGGCCACGGGTGCGGCAATCGTTGCGAGCCAGGCACTCATCAGCGGAACCTTCTCCATATTGAGCGAAGCCATGAACCTGCACTTCTGGCCGCGCATGCGAATCAAGCATCCTACCCATGTCAAGGGGCAGCTCTATATCCCGATGATCAACCTCGCCATGTACATCGGCGTGGTTCTCATCATCCTGCTCTTCCGCGACTCCTCGCACATGGAGGCAGCCTACGGACTCGCCATCACCATCACCATGCTGATGACTACCCTGCTGCTCGGTTTCTACCTGCACAGCAAGGGAGTGGCACGGATTTTCACGATGCTGTTTATGGGCGCATACTGCATCATCGAAGCCATCTTCCTGACTGCCAATCTGTCAAAGTTTCTTGCAGGTGGATGGTGTACGATGCTCATTGGCGGAATCCTGTTCCTGATGATGTACGTGTGGGTGAAAGCCATGAAGATACGCCGCCATTATATCAGCACCAAACCGCTGGATGATTATTATCAGATTATCTCCGACATCAAGGCCGACGAGAGCATCCCTAAATATGCTTCCAACCTGGTTTATGTGAACCACGCCAACAAGGAAGGTGCCGTAGATGACAAGTTGCTCTACTCCATCATCAACAAGCAGCCGAAACGTGCTGACCATTACTGGCTTATCAACATGGAGTTTGTTGACACTCCTGACACGCTGGAGTACAACTGCGAGACCCTGATTCCCGATACCCTCTACAGCGTAACCATGCACATTGGTTTCCGCATAGAGCCTAGGGTGAGTCTCTATCTGCGACAAGTGGTGGAAGATCTGGTAGCAGACGGAAAGGTAGATTTGCAAAGCACCTATCCTTCGCTGCGCAAATACGGAATTCCGGGCGATTTCCGATTCATCATCATTCACCGCGTATATTACCCAGAGAGTTCAGATAATCGCCAACAGAACCTGCTGATGAGTATCTACGCACTTATCAGCAAGATAGGTATTGACGAGCCTAAGGCATTGGGCCTCGACACTTCCATGGTAGTGGTAGAAAGAGTGCCGCTCATCATCAACCATCCGGTCATTAAGGCCAAGGTTATTAAGGTCATTAAGGTCATTAAGGATTCTGAAACATCACAAAGCAGACAATAAGCAAAAAGGCGAGGCGCTTTCACAAGCTCCCCGCCTTTATTAATTAGCATGAAAATGAATGCTAACAACTAACACAAAACCTTATAACTTTTATCAAATATAAATCGTTATTTGATTTATGAACGAACATCTTAATTAGAGGATAGTCTTAACAGCTTCCAACATGCCCTTCTCCTGAATAAGGTCAAGATCCTTCTTAACCAACTCAGTCAAGCCAGGAACTGTCTTGTTCAAATCCTCGTGCCAGATATAGTCGAAGCCCAATACGCCCTCAGCTACCTTCTGAGTATCGCCGGTAGCCCAAAGCTCGGTGAGCTTGTCCATAATCTTCTGGTCATCGTTTGGCTGGATAGGAGCACCATCCTCGCGAACACCACCCTTATAGTAAGTGATGATAGCTGCAAGACCGAATACCAAGCCCTGTGGCAACTCGCCCTTACGCTCCAGGTAAATCTTAACACCTGGCAGGTCACGAGTCTCAAACTTAGGGAATGAGTTGAGCATGATGCTTGTTACCTGATGATCTACGAATGGATTCTCGAAACGCTCCAATACGTCAGAAGCGAACTTCTGAAGCTCGTCCATAGGGA
>ERZ1026862.1284-NODE-1284-length-15232-cov-12.903143_pt1 | contig 15232 bp, 18 predicted proteins | sample MGYA00380161_ERZ1026862 | MGnify/ENA primary metagenome ERZ1026862 (study PRJEB33269, sample SAMEA4719797) | human gut metagenome | biome: human-associated habitat; feature: organic feature; material: feces | place: Cameroon | collected 2013-10 ... | reverse complement strand
ATGCTCAGGAGTCTCGTGGGCTCGGAGATGTGTATAAGAGACAGATCTTATATTTTCCAGCTGCAAAATTACTAATTTCCTTTCAGAAATAAGATTTTAGCTGTTTCTATATGCTATTTTTCAATTCTCTTTAAACTTTCAGGCACGATTCGCATCTAATTCTTTGATGATGGCGATTAAGCACCAATCGCTTTTTAGGTATTATAAAATTTTAATTTGTAGCTTATGAAAAGACTTTTAAAAATTTTGATGATTGCCATTTGCTGCATGCTTTCATGCAATGTTGTGGCAAATGCAGACAACGACAAACCTATCTCTGTGAATGCACTTCCAGCCAAGGCTCAGAGCTTGCTCAACCAGCATTTCAATGGTCAGAAGGTGATGCTTGCCACTATTGAGTCTGGCGTTATCAGCAAAAGCTATGATGTTGTTCTGAAGAATGGTACAAAGCTGGAGTTCGACAAAAAGGGAAATCTTACAGAGATTGACTGCAAGCAGGCAACCGTGCCTGCCAACTTGATTCCGCAAGCCATCAAGGACTACTTGAAGGATAATTATGCAGGACAATCGGTAAAAAAGATTGAAATAAAAAGAAATGAATACGAGATAGAACTGTCTAACGGTTTAGATCTCACCTTCAACAAACATTTCCAATTGATAGATATTGACTAATCATAAAGTTAATTGATTATCTCTGATTAGGGAGAAAAAATAAACCGACTGATTTTATATGAGCTATAAGCCAAAAAATCAGTCGGTTTTATTATCGTATTGAGGATTAATATAAACAGTAATAACACAAGAAAATTGAAGGCACAAACGACTGCCGTTATACAATCAGATTACTTTCCGTTTTTGTTCCGATGATTCAATCTTCAGCAAGACTCTCAAGCCCGAGAAATGAAATAAAATAAATAATTCTTCGCTTTTCCGCTCACTTAGTAGTATCTTTGCACTATGCAAACATTAAGATCACACATAATGCAAGAAATCTTAGACTTCCTTCGCAAATTGGAAAAGAACAACAATCGCGAATGGTTTAACACAAATAAAGAGCGATACCAAGAGGTATTAAAGAAATGGTACGCATTCTGCGAAGACCTCATCACAGAAATCGGGCACTTTGATGCAGACATCGCTCCACTAACAATAAAAGACTGTACGTATCGCATTTACCGCGACACAAGATTCAGCAAAGACAAGTCACCATACAAAACCCATTTCGGAGTATTCCTGGCAAAAGGAGGGAAGAAGTCGATGCATGCAGGGTATTATTTCCATATCGGAACAGGCAACAGCTCAGAATATCCACACGCCCACATGCTTGCTTCAGGCAACTATTGCTACGACAATAAGGCTGTCAAAATATTGCGTGAAGATATTAGCGACGAATGGGAAACTTTCAGCACCAACATCTTGGGAAATGCCAACAGAATGTTTACTCCCGACATGGAAGGAGCACTAAAGCGAGTGCCAAGAGAATACGACCAAAATGCGCCATACGCCGATTGGATGCGAATGAAAGCTTATTGTTTGACAGCACAAGTCGACGACAACTTCTTGCTGGACGACAATCTTGCCCATCGTGTGGCAGAACTATTCAAAACCACCAAACCGTTTGTCGATTATATAAACCGTGCCGTCGACTACGTGAAAGAAGAAATGGAAGTGTGATAGTTCGAAAGAGCAATAATCCGCAACAACAAATTATAATTCTTACAAAAAATAAATGGAAAACAGAATAACAACAATGGAACGAGGAATGCAGCGACGCACAGAACTGCTCCTTGGAAAGGATAATCTCGATAAACTGCAGTCGGCACGAGTACTCATCTTCGGCATAGGTGGCGTAGGCTCATGGTGTGCCGAAGGACTGGTGCGTAGCGGAGTCCGCAACATCACCATAGTGGATAGCGACCGCGTGTGTGTTACCAACTGCAACCGACAGCTCATGGCTACAAGCCGCACCATAGGAGAAGTAAAAGTCGACGCCTTGCGCCAACGACTTCTTGAAATAAATCCCGATGCCAACATCACAGCCTATCAGAAAATATACCAGGCAGAAACAGCAGAAGAGTTCCACATGGAGGAATACGACTTCATCATCGACGCCATCGATTCGCTAAAAGATAAAGCCGACCTCATACTCCGTGCCACCGCCCTACCCAACCATATCACCTTCGTATCATCCATGGGTGCAGCCCTACGCCGCGACCCCTTCATGATCAGAAAAGCAGAGTTTTTTAAAGTAAAAGGCGACCCATTGGCACGAGCCCTTCGCAAAAAATTTAAGCACAACAAGACAACACCAAGTCGCAAGTTTATGTGCGTATATAGCGAGGAAAAGCCAATGGAAAACATGAGCGACCAGCAACTGGTAGAAAATGAATGGTGCACATCAAAAGCACAAATCAACGGTTCCCTCTGCCACATCACCGCCTCATTCGGCATGGCAATAGCAGGAATCGTAATCAACGACATCATCGACTGTCAAGCTCCAACTTCACAACAATAGATTAGTTTCTGATAGTTTAATAATGCAAATGGGTTTGTCGAAAGACAAACCCATTTGCATTATATTATTACCACAAGTTCTTGGATTGCTATTTCTTCTCTAAGCTCGTCACAGCTTCTGCCAATTGCTTGAGCGCTTGGGCGAGGATGCTGCGAGGAGTGCCAACATTCAGTCGCATAAAGCCACGACCGGCACTTGATTGCTGATGCAATGGCGCATAAGGGTCTTGGGCAGTATCGAAGATTTCGCCATCGTTAAGAGCCAAGCGAGCCTTGTTGACAAAGAGGTCTTGCAGTTCATCGTGGTTGAGGTGCAATGGTCGGCAGTCGAGCCAAACGAGGAAGGACGACTCAGGGCGAATAACCTTGATGCCAGGGATGTGAGCCTTGAAAAACTCTTCGGTAAACAGGATGTTTTGCTCAATATACGCCAACATCTGCTGTCGCCATTCTTCACCATACTTGAATGCTGCTATTGTGGCAATAGGAGCAAAGACATGAGGTTCGTTGAGCTCGTTGGCTCCCATCCAATGAAAAAGGCGCTGACGCAGTTCTGGGTTTGCCACGATGGCATAAGAGCTCACGATGCCAGCCATGTTGAAAGTCTTGGTAGGCGCTTGGAATGTGATACTTATTTCTTCTGCCTCCTTGCTTACTGTGGCAAAAGGAATATGCTTGTGACCAAACAAGGCGAGGTCGGCATGTATCTCGTCGCTCATCACGATGACTCCATGCTTATGACAGATTTGTGCCACACGCTCAAGAGTGGCTCTGTCCCATTGTATTCCTCCAGGATTGTGAGGATTGCAGAGTATCATCATCTTGCAGTCAACGATGTTTTTCTCCAGACCTTCGAAGTCCATCTGATAGAACGAACCATCGGTAGATTCTTTCAGAGGATTGAGCACCACCTGTCGGTTGTTTCCCTCAATGGTCATGCGGAAAGGATGGTAGACAGGAGTCTGAATCAATATCTTATCGCCAGGCTGTGTGAATGCATTTATAGCCATGCCTATTCCCTTCACAACACCAGGCACATAGGTAAGCCATTGTGGCTCGACGTGCCAGCCGTGGTGGTCGGCAATCCATTTGCACACGGTAGGCCAATAATCTTTTGGTTCGATGGTGTATCCGAAAACAGGATGCTCTAAGCTGTGCTTTATAGCATCGAGGATAAACGATGGAGTTTCAAAGTCCATGTCTGCCACCCATAGCGGAATCAGGTCGTCGCGTCCATAGCGTGCCTTGAGCACCTCGTGCTTCAAGTCGCCCGACCCTGAGCGGTCTATTATCTTATCGAAATCGTAGTTCATAAATAATTATTTATCAAGTGCTTGCTTAATATCTTCGAAGAGATCGTTAACATCTTCCAATCCCATAGAAAGGCGGATGGTGGTGTCGAAAATGTCCATCTGCTTCTTCTCTTCAGGAGTGAAGCCAACGAAGATTGTAGAGTAAGGATGTATTGCCAACGACTTGTTGTCGAACAGGTTTGTGGCTCTGCGGATTATGCGCAGGTTGTTGAGGAAGTCGAAGCATTTCTGTTCTGACTCAAGGTCGATGGTGAGCATTGCACCAAATGGCTTGTCAAGCGAAAGACCAGGATAGTTTACTCGTTTCACCTGTGGCAGTTGCTGCAAAGCCTTAGCAAGGTCTAAGGCATTTTGTGCCTGCTTCTGATAGCGAACATTGAGTGTTTCGAGTCCGAGTGTCTGCATGTAAGCCACTTGCGGAGTCATATAGGTGCCGAGATTGAACAGGAATTCAAAGCGTATGCGCTGGTTCACCTCCTTGAATGTGCCGAAATCAAGAATTAGTCCACCAAGCGATGTTGCTCCACCACTAATATACTTTGTGCTCGACAGCACCTCTACATCAATACCCAATTCGCGAGCATCGATATCGGTGAAAGGCACGGCTGTGGTGTCGACGATGAGTGGCAATCCATGCTTGTGAGCCACCTCAGAAAGTTTTTTAATGTCAACTATCTCGAGCTGCGGATTGGTGATGTATTCAGCAAAGATGAGGCACGCATCGTCGGCAATAATCTTGTCGAGAGTGTCGGTATCTGTAAGGTCTGCAACCTGAGCTTTCACGCCAAGGCGAGCAAGGGTTTTTGTTATGAGAGCGAAAGTATTGCCAAAGAGGTGGTTTGAAGTGACGATAGTCTTACCAGCCTCAGCAAACACCATAAACGTGTTGAGAATAGCAGCCATTCCTGTGTTCATGGCAAAAACATTCTCAGCCCCAGAAAGAGCCTTTACTCTGTTTTCGAAATGAGTAACCGTAGGGTTCATCACTCGCGAATAGTCAGGCTCCAGCACCCTACCCGAGAAAGCCTCCGTCATGTCGTGGGCTGTATCAAACTCATAGGCTGCTGTGTTGTAAACCGGAAACGATAATGATCCATAAGCATCACGTTTCTGAAAAGGGGTGTGAATAGCTTTTGTTTCTTTTCTCATAAAAAAGTGTATGGTTGTTTTTGAAATTTTTTATACAATAATGATTACCTCCAGCTTTTTCGGGGCCAAAGGTAATCATTATAGATGAAATATAGTAATATTTTCTATTAATTCTCTCTTATTTTTTATGAGTCTGTCGCCATGTGTGCGCATACTCTATTACTGCACGTAGCTTGTCGTAGTCGGTGGAACCAGGAATGATGCAGTCGGCACCTTTCTTTATATCTATCTGTGGCACTACAATCTCGTAGAACACCCTCACAATCGCCCTGCCGTGGTATTTTATATCACATAAAAGCGTGAATCCGAATACCACGAATGTGGGATAAAAGTGAAGAACGAAGAATCCATTAGTTGTATAAACTATAAAGAGTGAAGAATTAAAGTGAAGAGTGAAGAATCAGGCTTCGCTTTGCTGATGTTAAAAACATAAACCAGATAAACCCCTGTTTGTTTTCTGAGAGGCGCATACGCCTCTCAGAAAACAAACAGGCGATAAACCAAAATAAACCGTTGCGGGAGGGAATGGGTAGTGTTTAATGTGTAATGTTTAGTGTTTTTCCTTCCGTTCCTTCGGTGTAATCCGTGTGCGACATACTCAAAAAACAAAAACTGCGTATTTTGTTTTGTCATTCCGCTCGTTTGCACTATCTTTAAATAAGATAGGCTGCGTTCAGGAATAAAAAAGAAAACTGCGTATTTCTTTTGTTATTCCATTCACTTGCACTATCTTTGTACCAAACACATAATTAACCCAAAGAAAAACCTATGCAATCAAGAAAAAACAGAGGAAAACTGTTGCGCCAATTGCGCGACTATGGTATTATCACTATCGCCATGCTACTGGGCGTTATCGGAGTCAACCTATTCCTGCTACCCCACGAAATAACCACAGGAGGACTCATGGGCATTGCCTCAATAGTATATTGGGGCACAGGCATCCCCATGCAACACACATTCTTTGTGCTCAATGCCGTGCTCCTTATCGTTGCGCTCAAAGTATTGGGATGGCACTTCTGTGCCAAAACCATCTATGCCGTAATAGTCTTCACCGTAGGCTCCACCGTGCTACAAAGTTTTATGCCACCCGGTCTGCATCTGCTTGCCGACCAAAAGTTTATGGCGTGCATGGTAGGAGCAGTATTCCTTGGCTCCAGCATTGGTTTAGTACTCTCTACTGGAGGCTCCACAGGAGGCTCCGACGTCGTCGCTGCCATGGTCCACAAATACCGTGATGTGTCGCTTGGGCACATCATCCTCTTCTGCGACCTCGCCATCATCACATCCTAGTATGTAGTGCTTAATGATTGGGAGAAAGTTTTATATGGCTACGTGCTGCTCTTTGTCATCTCCTTTGTTGTCGACCACCTTGTCAACTCGCTACGCCAGAGTGTGCAGTTCTTCATTATCTCCGACAAATATCAAGAAATTGGCGAAGCCATCAACGAGATTGCCGACCGTGGTTGCTCAATACTCAACGGTAGCGGTTTCTTCACCAAGAAAGACATCAAAGTGATTTTCTGCATTGCTAAGCGCAGCGAGTCGAGCTTTATCTTCGAACTGATAAACGAAATAGATCCTAACGCCTTTGTGGCGCAGTCGGCAGTAGTAGGAGTATACGGTCAGGGCTTCGACCGAGTGAAAAACCACCGCAAACTAAATCTCAAAGAGCTAAAAGAAAGAGTGGCGAACGAAAACTCTGCTTCGCAACAATAAGGCGAATGAGCCACACCAAAAACCAAGCACTATCACATTCAGGATTTGCTGATCTATCCTATATCGTTTGTTTTTTATATAAAGAGGTAAGATGACTGCCAAAAGTAGTTACAATAGCAAACATTATTTCTAGGTATTGCTTAAATCATAATATAGTTGTATCTTTGCATCATCATATATTCCTTATTAATAGACAAAAGAAAAGATGACAGAAACAACAATAATGATTATAGGACTTATAGTTCCGTTATTAGGCACAATGCTTGGTTCGGCATTCGTGTTCATGATGAAAAACGAAATGTCGGCACATCTACAAAAGTCGCTATTAGGTTTTGCATCAGGCGTAATGGTGGCAGCCTCCGTATGGTCGTTGCTTATTCCTGCTATGGAGATGAAGGCTGATAGCGGAGCATGGTCGGTAGTGCCTGCTGCAGTTGGCTTTCTTTTGGGTATAGGCTTTTTGCTGCTTATCGATGAACTAACTCCTCACCTCCATATTGGTACCGACAAGCCAGAGGGATTACGCTCTCACTTATCCAAGACAGCCATGCTTGCTCTTGCTGTAACTATCCACAATCTGCCAGAAGGAATGGCTGTAGGCGTGGTGTTTGCAGGAGCCGAGAATGGAGCTGCTCATATTTCGTTAGCTGCTGCCATTTCTGTATCTTTGGGTATTGCCATACAGAATATTCCAGAAGGAGCAATCATCTCTATGCCTATGCGTGCAGCTGGCAACAGCCGTTGGAAATCCTTTATCCTTGGCTCGCTAAGCGGAGTCGTCGAACCTATAGGTGCCTTAGCCGTTATATTGCTTGCCTCACTTCTTATGCCCGCCCTTCCCTACATGCTTGCTTTTGCAGCAGGTGCCATGTTCTATGTGGTAGTAGAAGAGCTGATTCCCGAAGCTTCAAGTGGTCAGCATAGCAACCTGAGTACTATCGGTTTCGCCATCGGTTTTGTACTCATGATGGTGCTCGATGTTGTAATGGGATAGTAAATAGATTATGGAAAAATATTGAAGTGTCTACTTTGCCAGAAACTCACCTACATATTTATTAGAAAGCTTGCGTTCGGCAGGATTAAACCCATGCCCAGCCTTGTCTATTACCTTAAGCGTGGCATTTCTATAAGTTTTTAAAGCTCTCTTAGCGTAATCTACCGGCACCACCTTGTCGTCGCTGCCATGAATGATGAGTACTGGTCCTGCATATTTGCCAATAGTATCAAATGGCTTCATATGACGAATGTCCATCATGAATTTCTTACCAAGTTTCACGCCCCATATTTCAGATACTTCTGGAATATCCTCCACATGTGGGTAGCGCTCGTTCCAGTTGTCAGGAATGCAAAGAGCAGGATAAATCAAAATAAGGCGGCTAATCTGTTTCTTCAACTCAGATGCTGCCAAAGCAGAAACAAGACCTCCTTGACTCTCTCCTATGAGCACAATATTCTTTTTATCAACATTCTTCTGTTTCTTGAAATATTTCACAATAGTTTTCAACGCCTCCTTTTCGTCAGACACAGACATGTTCATCGTATTATTATCGCTCTGGCTCCTTACAGATCCGCATGGAAAATCGAAAGCATAAACATTATAGCCTAAATCATTCAAAGTCTTGAAATAATCACGTCCAAAATGGTGTGTTCCATTAAAACCATGACTGATTATAACGATTCCATGTTTAGTCATATCATCGGCAGGTGTCGATAATATTCCATAAATTGTTTTACCCTCTTCATAAGGAATGCGCAACTCCTTTTCTTGTGCAAGTGAGATAAAACTCACAAATAAGAATATAATAACAACAATTTTTCTCATCTATTTTTACACTATTAAAAGATTAATAAATATAGGATAATGTTTATTCGATTGCAAAAATACAACAAAAATCTGAGTTAAGCAAAGTCTTAACTTCAATAATGTTCCGCTTATACCTAAATTCTAAAAGTTACTAAACAATGTAAAGTCATACTCTTTTTAGTTAAAGTTTCGCAATATTTTATTTCAAAAGCCATAAGATTATACCAAAACTAATATCTTTGTGTCGAAAATGTCACAACGATTATTCATACATCATAATGCCCTTCGTTTATAGTAGGTTGTTCATTCGCACCCCTTTTGCAGACAACTTATTATAAACGAATTATATATTTAATGGGCTTAATCATATTATATTTTTTAGGTGCTCTGTCACTATCTTTTTTATGTTCCGTTCTTGAGGCTGTACTCCTCTCTACTCCAATGTCTTTTATCTCAATGAAGGAGAGTCAGGGCAACAAGACAGCATCGTTGATGAAAGAGTATAAGAACAACGTAGACCGTCCGGTAGGCGCTATTCTTTCGCTCAATACCATTGCTCACACTATTGGTTCGGCAGGTGTTGGAGCAGAATCGATAAAGCTATTTGGCGAAGAATACTTCGGAGTAATATCGGCTATTCTTACGCTATTGATTCTTGTGCTGTCTGAAATTATCCCTAAGACTATAGGAGCTTCTTACTGGCGATCGCTTGCTATGCCGTCAACTAAGATTATTCGCATACTCATTTTCATCACCTATCCGCTTGTTCTACTCTCAGAACTTATCACTAAGGTATTTTCTCCAAAGAATCACCAGGCTTCAGTTAGTCGCGAAGAAGTGTCGGCAATGGTAGACGTTGGTACTACAGAAGGTATCTTTCGCGAGTCGGAAAGCAAGATTATCAAGAGTTGTATTCGTCTGGCAGGAGTTAAGGCAAGGGAGGTGATGACCCCTTCTATTGTTATAGAATCAGCAAACGTAAATCTTACTATTAAGGAGTTTTATGAGCAACAGACATGGAACTTTTCTCGCATTCCTGTTTACGACACGAGTAAGGACTACATAGTTGGCTATGTACTGAAGGATATGGTGCTGAAAGAATTGTCGGAAGATAAATTTGATACTAAGCTATCTGACCTTGTTCGCCCTATCCTTTCGTTCAGCGAAGATGATTCTGTATATCAGATATGGGAGAAAATGCTTGAGAAGCGCGAACATATATCTATAATTCTCGACGAGTATGGCTGTTTGCGTGGCGTAGTTTCTATGGAAGACGTGATTGAAACCATGACAGGTGTAGAAATTGTCGACGAAGATGATGTTGCCGTTGACATGCAGGCTTTTGCTAAGGAAAAGTCGCGTAAAATGTTGCAGAAATAAACATATTCAACATGCCACACATCAGCATCCAATATTTCAACTCCTCATGCGGACTACTCGTCTTAGCATCTTTTGGCGATAAACTATGTCTTTGTGATTGGAGCAATAATCCATGTGCCGAGCGTAACAAACGTAGGATAGAGAGATATCTGAATGCCTCTTTCAAGATAGAGACGACCTCTATCTTGGAAGAAACAAAAAGACAACTTGATGAATACTTCTCAGGAAATCGCAAGGCTTTCACTATTCCGTTACTTTTGGTAGGCACGGATTTTCAACAGCAAGTATGGAACGAATTGCTCAATATTCCATACGGAGCTACAACAAGTTACAAGGAAATAGCTCAAAGCCTCGGCAAACCTAAAGCCGTAAGAGCTGTGGCAGGAGCAATAGGAGCCAACGGCATCAGCATTCTAATCCCTTGTCATCGCGTTGTAGGTAGCGATAATTCTCTTACTGGTTATGCTGGAGGATTGGAAGCTAAGAAAATGTTGCTGCAAATAGAGACGCAAATAAAATAGAAATCATTACCTTTGCATCTGCATTCAATATTACAAAGAGAATCATCATTATGAAAATACATCAAATTACATTTAGCCCAACAGGCGGAACTCGCCGAGTAAGCGAATTGCTATGCAAAGGAATCGCAGCCGACAGCAATCTTACAGAACTCTGCACTAAGCAGGAAAACTTGAAATATCCAATTATTAATGCAGACGACTTGGTAGTTATTTCTATGCCTGTATACGCAGGTCGTGTGCCTACTCTTGCGGTAGAAAGATTGAAGGGCATTAAGGCTAACGGAGCCAAGTGCGCAATAGTTGCTGTCTACGGCAATAGAGCCTACGAAGATGCTTTGGTTGAAATGCAGGATGTAGCTTCAGAATTTGGATTCCAAGTAATAGCTGCCGTTGCTGCTATTGCCGAGCATAGCATTTGCAGAATGTATGGCGCAAGCAGACCAGATGATGAGGATGCTAAAGTTTTGGCTTCCTTTGGCTCATATATATTAAATAAGGTGAAGACACAACAGTCTTTTGAACCATTGGTATTGCCAGGCAATCGTCCTTACAAACAAGGTTGCTCTGGTCCCTACCCTGTTGCCAACGATGATTGTACAGAATGCGGAACATGCGTAAGCGAATGTCCTACAGGAGCTATCTCTCTTCAAAATCCAAAAGCCAACAACCAGGAACTATGCATCGGCTGTATGCGTTGCGTTTCGGTTTGTCCTACCCAAGCAAGAGGTATTGGTGAGCGTCTAAAACTCCTTACCGCGCATCTTAAGCCTCTATGTAGCGACAGAAAGGAGAATGAGCTTTTCGAGGCTCAAATCAGAAAGCTATGAATCAGTTTATAAGAAGGTCAAAATCATGGGCTGCTATATCGCTCATGCTAATCATATCATCCTTGTTTTGCCTAACATCTTGCAAGGTAGCAAAAGAAGTAGCAAAAGAATCGCTAATAGAATCTATTACCGACCCTAAAACAGACACCCAAGTATTCGTAAAAGATTACGATACAGACCCTTATGCAATAAATGTTGGAGGAATTATTAAATCAAGAAAGGATGCGAAAAAGAAAAAGGCTAAAGAGATATTGGATGAATATTAATACGTAACCTACATGGTTGTAGATGAGTATCTCCCTGAATTCTTAAACAGCCTGTAGAATAACTATACGAAAACATTTTGGATGTGAAATGAAAAGAAGGCGATAGCTGGCATTGATAATGATGTGCCAGTTATCGCCTTTGTAGTGTGAATATTACTGATTAGGTGGAGCTACCCAGAAACGTGATGCATAAGTTGTTAGTACAGAATGTTTGGAAAGTTTAAATCTTTTGAATCCTGAAGGAACAAGCACTATATGACGGTTAGGAAAACCGCAATAGGATGCCACTTCAAAAGAAGTTCCTTATGGGAGCAAGCTCTAGATTAAGCAGAGGTTTATACGATTGAATTTTACACTTGGAATTCATCGATTATCCAATAGCCATCCTTACGTCCACCTTCGCGTTTGAGAATGTGAAAGTCCTCTCGCAAAGCCTTTAGCTCGTTTGAAATCTTTCTTGCAGAAAGTCCTGTTTTTCTTGCTAAATCTGGTATAGTCGTTTTGTTGTTTCCATATAATATTTTCAAAATAAGAGTCTGAATATCAGACAGTTCTTTCTTGCACTCTTTCTTGCACTCTTTCATGTCTGGCACACCGATATAGTCTAAATTACATGGTATATCTATCAAGAAATATGTACGTTCCTCATCAGTCTCAATTATTGCACGAGGCGAACCGTTTTCCTGCAACTTCTGCTGAATGGTAGGAATCCCCGTAGCTGCAGACCGATAGCCGTGCGCCATGCCGAAGCCCTCTCGCGCTTATGTGGCTCTGCCACACGCTCGTAGGCTTCGAAGTCAAGGTATTGTTGTTTGCTCTTGTTGTCCATCGCATTTATTTTTCATCTCAACCAAACAGCAGTTCAATTTTTCTCAAATATCAAACTCACCCTCGGTATTAAACACAGCACTGAAATCATCCTCAGTAACACAATTAAGCACTTTACTTCTTACCGCCAACTTGCAGAAATCTAGCCGAAGCATTCTGTCACCTTTCTTCCTCAGCATCTGAATTCTACTGAAACTTGGACAATCCTGTGCATATTTAGCAAGAGCCTTTGCTTTTGGCAAATTGTCAGTCTTGTCATCTCTGTGTGGTTCAAGTAGGGAGAAATCATAACCATTATTTCCATCGTGTCTAACGACAATAAAGTCGGGATAAAACCTCTTTGTTTCATTGCCACACTCGTATGGAATGCATAAAGCCCATGGTTTGCGGTCTTGATTGCGAAGCCAGCAAATAAATTGTGGATGTTTTCGTTCTTCATCCAAAGTCAGTGGCTCCCATCCTTTCAACTTGAAAGTGGCTGTACCTTCTGAATTTACAAACAGATGATCAGTACAAGTATCGCCATCGTTGTCAAGGTCTACATTAATAGTTTCCGGTAAATGGAATAAATGCTTGGAGACAGTACTGCCTTGTGATACGAGACTATTGTATTGCAATCTATACTTTTCCGAGAGAAACTTCGTTTTGGGACGATACGTATCTGCCAACCGTTCAAACTCCTCTTTGGCATAATCCATTAGTAAATCATGTTGATGCTGGTCGGCTGCATACAGAATGACATCATACATATAGGCATACTCATCCTCTCCATCTTCATATGAATCAGCGTATCTGTCGCCTACACCTTCCCCACACTGTCCATGGGCTTCAGATAAGGATATATCACATCGCCACGCTGTGCCACAGCCACAAAATCGTCAAGCAAGAAAGTCTTATCCTCAAGAGATGCAAGATTTCGGCACACGGCATTGTCTTTCTCAATGTCTTGCACCTCATACACGTCATTAGGAGTATTGCCACGCAAAGCCACCTTCGTGCCACGACGAATCGTCACCTCTGGCATGATTACATTGTCCGGCAAATGATTCTCGTAAACCAGTCCGAAACGTTTCTTTTTAGTCAGTCGAGCCACCTCTTCTCTGATTTGCTCTTGCAATTCAGTATTAGGTATTCGCTCTATATATTGGTCTATTGCAGCCATTCTATATTAGTATTATTTTTTTGAATCACTTATTTTTCATACCCCTCATAATAATAGCTCTGCTCTATTCCCTTGAATATCACCTCGCGGTTGTCTGTATCGGAAGTGAGGTTCTGACTGAGCAGATAGCGCAGTTCGAGGTCGTTGATGGGTGAGCGTTCCATAGCCGAGAGATATTGGTCTTTGTCCACATACTGCCAGTTGACCACTTTACCAAGAGAGCGTTTGAGCATCATGTCAAGCCAGATGCGTGTGGAACGACCGTTGCCTTCCATGAAAGGATGACATACGTTCATCTCGACATACTTCTCTATGATATGCTCAAAAGTGTCTTCAGGCATTTTCTCAACTGCCTCAAGGGCAGCCTGGAGGTAGAGACTATTGGCAAAGCGAAAGCCGCCTTTGGCTATATTCTTGTCACGAATTATACCGGCAAATGGGTATAGACCATCAAACAGATAATGATGTATCTGCTGAAGACCTACTGTTGTTCCAACTGAAATTCTATCTATATCGCCAGACTCATAGAGGCGGTGTGCGTTATCTAACGACTTTTCGTCAATTTCCTTTGTTGTCATAATCTTCTAATTGTATTCGTCTTACTGGTTTGATGAGATATTAAGAAGTTTCTCCGCTTCTATCTCAATGCGGCTTTTCTTTGTCTGCACGATGAGCGAGCGTACATCAACATCGAGTGCCTCTGCCACTTGCACAAGTGTTTCAAGGCTCGGTTGCGAGCTGTTAGTACACCACTTGCTCACTGTGGCTGGGTCTTTACCCAGTTCGTCTGCCAGCCACTTAGCTGTCCTCTTGTTTTCAACCAATACTATCTTGATGCGGTTGATGTCTTTCTTTGCCATATCCTTTCATGTGTTTCTTGATTTACAAAGGTAAAAATTATTTTGGATAATCAAGAAAGATTATGGAAATAATCATCCAAGTTATTGCGTTTTACATCAATTTTTAAACAAAATAGCACCAATTCAAGGCTCTACAATCAAAATTCAACTACTTTCTGCTCGTTTTTCATTGATTATAACTACCTTTGCCATATCAGAGCTACCACAAAATAGCAAATAGAATTTCACCTGACGATTACAGAAAAGGGAGATGCTTGTATCAAAAGAAGTAACAATAGATTTTCTAGTTTGTAATAATTGACTCTCAAAGAAATCATTTAGTCGTATGAAATACGTAGAATTAAATTTGTTTCCTGAAGAGGACGAGGAATGTGAAAAGGGCATTGGCTCAAAAGGTAACCAAGAGTATGCACCATCAGGGATGAAAGACTACGACTTTACAGACTTGTTCGATAGGCTTTCAAAGTCTAACTTTCGTAGCCGATTCACTCTTTCTGTAAGGGATAAGGAATATATCGCAGAAAAGGGATTGACAACAATTCGTAAACATGCCGAGGATTTTGTAGCCAAGCGACTTGCTCCTGCTGTTATTCCAAATGATGGTAAACAGACTCCTATGAAAGGGCATCCTGTATTTATTGCTCAACATGCTACGGGGTGCTGTTGCCGAGGATGCTTCTCCAAATGGCATCATATACCTGCAGGAAGACAATTGACAAGAGAAGAACAGCAATATGCAGTAGCTGTTCTAATGGCTTGGATTCAAAAACACCTATAAAAATTGAACTTAAAGAGGTTTTGCAATTGTCAAAACTTAGTTGTATCTGATTATAGAATAAGCATCGGATTCGATGCAACAATTGATGAATTAACTATTATTGTTAATAATGTG
>ERZ1026862.1282-NODE-1282-length-15240-cov-5.503655_pt1 | contig 15240 bp, 9 predicted proteins | sample MGYA00380161_ERZ1026862 | MGnify/ENA primary metagenome ERZ1026862 (study PRJEB33269, sample SAMEA4719797) | human gut metagenome | biome: human-associated habitat; feature: organic feature; material: feces | place: Cameroon | collected 2013-10 ... | reverse complement strand
ATTATAAAGATAGGATTGTTCGGCATTCTTGCTATGGGTGCCGCATCTTGCCAAGATACGTTGGATACTCATCCGACAACAACCTTCGACGAGGCTACTGTATGGGGTTCTAAAGCCACAGCAAATGCTTTCGTCAATGCCACCTACGACAATGTCATAACAATGTTCACTGGCAATGGCTCGTGTGCAAGTTGGGAGGCTCGTACACCTAACGGTATTAAGTGCTCACAAGTAGGCGAAGGCATTGATGGTTTTGCTACTGAGCTTGGATTGTCAAGAAGCTCTGACTTCGGTATAAATCGTTTTGCACTGCTCCGTCGTTGCAACCTCATCATACAGAAAGCCCAAGCTTCTACAGCCATGACCGAGGGCGATAAGGCGGAAATTGTTGCCAAGGGTCGTTTGCTCCGTGGTCTCGTGTTCTTCGATCAGGCTCGCAAGATGGGACGCTTTGTTCCTATGCGCGAGGTCATTTCCGAGAGCGACGAGGAGAAGGCCACTATTCCTATGACTAAGAGTGTAGCCGAAAGCTACAAGTATGTCATCGAGGACTTGGAGGCTGCTATTCCCAGCTTGCCTACTGAGGCTCTGCCCGGTGAACCTACAAAGTATGCTGCCGAGGTTCTGTTGAGCCGCGCATTGCTGCAGGCTTACGCCTATACAAATAATACTGAGTATGTCGACAAGGCTATCACTTATGCTAAGGACGTAACCGAAAACTGCACGCTCAGCGACACCTACGGTGGTATGTTCAACGAGAAAGACGAGACCAACCCTGAGATTCTGTGGGGTTACTATCGTTTGAAGGCAAACTCTACAATTGGTGGCTACGAGGAGCTTATCCGCACATATCCTAACGTCGCTGCTGATGATGTTTCTAACTCAAAGTCGCCTGTCAAGTTGCTCAATCCTAACGGTCGTACATTTGAGGGATGGGCTATCTACTTCCCGACACAGGATTTGGTTGACCAGTATCTCGTTACCGACGAGGAGACAGGCAAGGCTTTGCCTTGGTGGGAGACCTCACAGTATAAGAAGAATGTAGATGTGCTTGACCCGGAGTCAGTTACTAAGGCTGGACAGATTGATTCTTACGATCAGGTAAACGGCAATGCTCGTCGCATTCCTACTCCTCAGGACTTTTTACAGCTTAATAGCGCTCATCCTACCAACTTGCGCTATCACAAGTTGAAAGAAGGTTCGGAAAGCAACCTTTCGAAGTTGATGTATAGCGGACGTGACGCACGCTTTGCTACTTCAATTGTTTACGACGGCTGTTCTTGGATTGGCGAGACTGTAGAAACCAATCTTGGAGGTAACTGTTCAATGGGCGTACGTGATAAGGAAGACGGTGGCTGGTACAACACCACTACTGGTTATTACTGGCGCAAGTCGAACATTGAGAGCCCAGAGCCACGTGCATATTTCGATTGCAAAGTGCAGCTCCACTACAATATGTGCCGCACAGGCGAGGCTTTCATGAACCTTGCTGAGGCTTATCTCTTGAAGAAGGACATCCCCAATGCTGTTAAGGCTCTCAATGCCACACGTGTAAAGCATGGTAAGATTGCTGCATCTACAGCTACAACCGAGGCTGAGGCTTGGGCGGACTACATCCGCGAGCGCCGTGTAGAGATGGCAAATGAGAATGGCGATATCTATTTCAGCTACTTGCGCTGGGGTAAGTATGGTGGCTATGCCAACAACGGACGCGAGGCTGGCGACATTATATACGATCTCGACCGCCCGGTTTACAAGATTGAGATTTCACGCGACCGTACACAGTTGCTCGTCAATCAGGTGACACTTCTTGGTAGTGCTAACCGCAATTTCACCACCAAGCGTTATCTCTTCCCTATTGCTCAGGGATTCCTTGACACACGTGAGTCATATGGTCTTGACCACGAACAGAACGAGGGTTGGTAATTTAATCAAAGAAATAAAAAACAAAGAATATGAAAATCTTAAAATTCTTTATTGCCATGTTTGTCATGGCTTTGAGTTGCACCTCTTGTCTTGAGAGCAATCTTGAAGAGCTCGACACATACGATGGATGTGACATCACAGCAGGTTATGCATGGTATCGTTATAAGGGTACAGACGTACTTAATGCCAGCGGTGAGGTACAGGTTATCCAGAAGCAGTTGCAGCGTACTGGCCAGGCTATCGATAACGAGGCTGCTACATGCGCACTGACATTCAAGGTGCCTTCAAACTTCACTGAAAAAGAGAAAGCTGACGTTAATATCAACAATATTGTTGTTGCCGTCAACATTTCTACAGCATCAGTTATGCAGCCTGTAGAAGGCGCACCCAAGTTGGGCGTTCCTGCCGATTGGTCGACTCCTCACAAGTATATTGTGAAAGCTGCCGATGGCAAATCAAAAATATGGACTATCAGTGTAAATCTTAATAAGTAAGTTTTATACTTAGTATTAGAATAGGAATTGGGAATAAGGTGAGAGGAGGGCCATACGGTTCTACCTTCCCACCTTATTCTTTTTAAATAGAAATTCAAAAAAGGAGTAAATGAAGAAAGATAATCTTAGAAATACGTTTGGAGCGCTTCTCTTAGGTTGCTTGTTGGGCAATGTTGCTACAACAGCGCATGCTCAAAGAGTGGTGTTCCCACAGCAGAAGCAGGCTGGAGTAGCAGCATTGAAGGCTGAAGCCCAGAAATTTGTACTCTCAAACAGTCTGTTGGAAGCTTCTTATTCTGTTGTTGATGGCAAGTTGTGCTTTGATGGATGCAGTGCTATGGATTTGCTGCCGTCAAACGATCTGTTCAGTGTGCGCCTTGCTGACTGCACCGAATTTGCTTCTTCGGATATGAAGCTCGTGAGCGTTAAGGGCGAAACATATACTGCTGATGCAAAGGCAGCCAAAGGTTCAGAGCGTTTCAACGGTAAAGGTGTTAAGGCGGTATTTACTCGTGGCAGCATCAAGGTGGAGTGGCGTGCTGTGTTGCGCGACGGCTCGCACTATCTGCGTACAGAGATGAGCATATCATCAGATAAGGATGTCCGCATGGACAACATCAAACCGATGATTTACGCAGTAGACAACCGCAAGGCAAAGTCGGCACCCGTTGTTGTGGGCAACACTCGTGGTGCTGTGCTCCTTAGCAACAAGATATTTGCAGGTCTTGAGACTCCGATGGGTGTCAATACTAATAATGTAGACCCTGCCGACATTGCTACTATCAACAACCGCGACGTTGTCCCGATGGTGGGCAACTGGGTTCGTCACACTACACTTAATGCAGGCAAGACATGGAATGTGAGCAGTGTTGTAGGTCTTGTTGCCGAAGGTCAGCCACGCCGTTCGTTCCTTGCATACAGCGAGCGCGAGCGTGCTGCTGCATGGCATCCTATGACAATCTACAACTCATGGTATGAACTGAACATCGACCGCAACAACGCTCCCGGCAACCGTGGCAAGTACGATGCTGAGGATAAGCTGAATCTCAAGGGCGACTATTCGGAGAACATGACAGCCACACAGTGTGAGGACGTGGTGAGCAACTGGAAGAAAAAGTTCTACGACGTTTACGGCAAGGCTCCAGTAGCGTTCGTATTTGATGACGGATGGGACGCTTACGGTACATGGACATTCAACCCCAACTTCCCCGAAGGGTTCAAGAAGGTCGACGCTATGGCTCGTGAGATGGGCGTAGGTATCGGTGCATGGCTCGGTCCGGTAGGCGGATATGGAGCCAGTGGCGAATATCGCCGTGGCTATTGGCGTGGACGTGGCGGTATGCAGCTCAGCAACCCTGCCTATTACGACTACTTCGTAAAGTGCTCCAGCGACATGATTGACAAGTACGACTTCCGTTTCTTCAAGTATGACGGCATCAGTGCTCAGTTCTCGGCAGTAGGTCCGGATATGACCGACGCTGGAATCGAAAACTGCGAGGCAATCATCAGTATTGAGAACGATGTGCGCAAGAAGCGCAAGGACATCTTCTACAACACTACCGTTGGTACATGGGCTTCACCGTTCTGGTTCCATGTGAGCGATGCTGTATGGCGTCAGGAAGGCGACTTTGGTACTATTGGCGTTGGCGACGACCGCGAACAGTGGATTACTTATCGCGACCGCCTTGTTCATCAGAACTTCATCGATCGTTCGCCCATCTGTCCTATCAACACATTGATGACCCACGGCGTAATTCTTACCCGTTTCGGTGCTGTGTCTAAGACTATGGACTATGATGGCATAGTGCGCGAGATACGTTGTGCCTTTGGTTGTGGCTCGTCAATGGTAGAGCTTTATACCGACTACAAGCTTCTCGACGAGATAAAGAACAGCAAGGGCAAGAAGGGCACATTGTGGAAGCAGCTTGCTGATGGTATGGACTGGCAGCAGCGCAATGCTGACGTTCTGCCAGATATCCACTGGGTAGGTGGCAATCCTTGGGACGGCAAGAAGGCCAACATCTACGGATGGGCAGCATGGAACGGCAAGAAGACAACGCTTGCTCTGCGCAATCCTGATGTTGCAGGCCAGACACTTACGACAACCCTGCGTAAGGTGTTCGACATCCCTGCTTATATCAAGACGTCCATAACCCTTCGTAGCTCATACGCCGACCAGCGTATTGGCAAGGGAGGCATTGAGGGACTGCCTGTAGGCAAGGCTATAGACATCGACAAGCAGATAACCATCACAATGCCCAAGTCGTCGGTATTCGTATTCGAGGGCATTGACAAAGGTAAATTCGACTTTGGAGAGGCCAACAAATAAGTATTAATGGCCATATTTAGTTTATAGGTAGAAAGGGAGGAGAACCAATAGGTTTTCCTCCTTATAACATAGTGAATGCTATGAATAGATTTTTATTGTCGTTATTTAGCTTATTATCTGTTTTTACGGTTTCAGCCCGTAATACGGACGGAGCCCTTGGGGTGTTACAACGAGTAAGTAGGCAGTCTTCTATTCCTATAAGTTTGGAACTTAAGAAGGAAGGCTGTAATATGTACTACGAGTATTCGGTTGTGAATGGTGTGCTTCGTCTGAAAGGGTCGGACAATGTGGCACTGTGTCGTGGATTCTATGATTATGTGAAAGCACATAACTTAGGCATGTATTCATGGAGCGGAAATAACATACAGTTTCCGTCTTCACTTCCGGCAACTGATGAGGTGAAGGTAGTCTCTCCTTTTCAGAATCATTATTACTTTAATGTATGTACATACGGCTACAGCATGCCATATTGGGACTGGACACGCTGGGAGCAGGAAATTGACTGGATGGCTCTGCACGGTATAAATATGCCTCTTGCACTTGTTGGCTATGAGGCTATATTGGCACGTGTGTGGAAGAAGATGGGACTGACCGATGAAGAGATAAATGGATATTTCGTAGGACCTGCACATTTGCCTTGGATGCGTATGGGAAATGTGAGTGGCATTGACGGACCTTTGAATGCCGACTGGTACAAAGACCAATTGTCACTACAGCATAAAATATTGAACCGTATGCGCTCTTTAGGTATGAAGCCTATTTGTCCTGGATTTCCTGGATTTATCCCTGAAGCCTTCAAGCGTATCTATCCCAGTCTTAATATTGTGCAAACCCATTGGGGAGGTGCTTTTCACAATTGGATGATTTCACCGACAGAGCCTTTGTTTGCAAAGATTTCGGAAGCCTTTATCCGTGAATGGGAAAAAGAATTTGGCAAGTGCGACTATTATCTGGTGGACAGTTTCAATGAAATGGACATTCCTTTCCCTGAAAAGGGCAATCCAGCCCGTTATGACATGGCTGCTACTTATGGCGAGAAGGTGTATAATGCTATCAAGAAAGCCAATAAGAATGCCGTTTGGGTGATGCAGGGATGGATGTTTGGCTATCAGCGCCATATCTGGGATTATGAAACATTGGGTGCCCTTGTTTCGCGTGTGCCTGACGAAAAAATGCTTCTGTTGGATTTGGCTGTAGATTATAACAAGCATTTCTGGCATTCGGAAGTAAACTGGGAATATTATAAAGGCTTTTATAACAAACAGTGGGTGTATAGTGTAATCCCTAATATGGGAGGCAAAGTAGGAATGACAGGTGTGCTTGACTTTTACGCAAACGGCCATCTGGAAGCCCTTGCTTCAGCCAACCGTGGCAATCTGGTGGCACATGGTCTTGCCCCCGAAGGTATAGAGAACAATGAGGTTCTTTACGAACTTGTTACTGATGCAGGATGGAGCAATAGTCGCATTGATGTTCGCGACTGGTTGCAACGATACAGTCAGAACCGTTATGGCGCTGCTCCCGAACAACTGATGACAGCATGGGATTATCTGATGAAATCCGTTTACGGCAGTTTTACTGATCATCCACGTTTTAACTGGCAGTTGCGTCCGGGCAGTGTGAAGAATGGTTCAATTAATATGAATGCGGACTATTTCTGTGGTTTGGAAGCTTTTATTGCTGCGTCTGATAAATTGAAGGATAGTCCTTATTATCTGACAGATTTGTGTGAAATGACGGCACATTATCTTGGTGGTAAGGCAGAATTGCTAACAAGGCTAATCGATCAGGAATATCTGTTGGGTGATACGCTTAAGGCTCGTTTCCTTCAAAGTCGTTTTGAAACTCTGATGTTAGGAATGGATCGTATTCTTTCGCATCATCCTACGCTTCGTCTTGACCGCTGGCTGTCGTTCGCTAAGAAGTCAGCCCGTACTGATGCGCAGCGTAAACAATATGAAATCAATGCCCGCCGTATTGTAACCATCTGGGGACCTCATGTTGACGATTATGCAGCACGTATATGGAGTGGCTTGATTGGAAATTATTATCTGGGTCGTTGGAAGGAATATTATCGAGGACGTGAAAGTGGCGAGCCAGTAAACCTTGCTGAATGGGAACGTCGTTGGGTAGAGGAGAATCATGACAGTTACCGTTGGAATACAGATTTTGATATCGTAAGTTTTGCAAAAGAAATGCTTGCTTTGTCTAAGGATATTTCTACAGCTCAATTGCTTTTGAATCGCCCGAACATGGTGGGTACTTGGAGTCTTGGCTCTGGCAAGGCTAAAGAATTCGAATACCATATTCCTGCTCGTATGCTTACCAATATGAAGGGCATTACATTGGAATGTCTAAAAGGTAATGGTATGTTGGAGTGCAGTGGGCTTACGCTTATGGCTGATGGCATAGCTGTTGTTTCATCTTCTGAAGTCATTTCATCCAAGAATGGCAAACTGTATTGTAAAATGATTGTGCCTAATGGAGTGAATGCCAATAATGGATGTGTGCTGAAATTAAAGTTGAAATCAAAGGATGGAAACGTTGCAGGAGTAATTGCGTGTGACATGTAATGTTCAATATATTAATCTCAAGTTGTGAAACTTGCATTTATAATTATTTAGTTATAATTATAGTAGATGGTGGAGGAAAACCAGCGGGTTTTCCTCCTAATCGTTTTACACAGTTTTTATCCATTAAATTGCATCGTAGTGGATAAAAAACGGCTTTTTTATCCACTACAGCGTATTTATTGGATAAAAAGCTGTATATTTGCCATAGTTAATGTGCAATATACGAGCAAATATGAATAATATCATACAAAACCAGCGTAAGGAACGTGATGAACTATTGGCGCGTCCTTATCTCGTACGCAAGTCGAACACGGATACTTCTGTTCTCCTTGCCAATCCGATGATAAAACTTATCACCGGCCCTCGACGTGTCGGAAAATCCACATTTGCCCTGCTAATGTTACAGGGCAGAAACTTTGCATATCTCAACTTCGACGACAACCTTCTACTGTCTGGTTGGAATGAGGAACTTGTAATGCGCACTCTCGACGAAGTGTACCCGGGCTATGAATACTTGTTGCTTGACGAGGTACAGAATCTGAAAGACTGGGACGTATGGGTGTCAAAGCTATACCGCCGTGGCAAGAATCTTGTCATTACGGGCAGCAATGCCAAGATGCTGAGCAGCGAAATGGCGACTGTGCTCACAGGACGTTATCTGCAAGTGGAAATGCTGCCATTCAGCCTTTCTGAAACAATGGAATGGAAGGGTGTTGTCGCCAAGGACAGCAACGACACGCTACATGCTGAGGCTACTGTGATAGCCGACGACTACTTGCGCAATGGAGGTTATCCCGAAACTATTGACATGCGCAGCATCACACGCAGCTATCTGTCTACATTGTTCGACTCAATAATATGGAAAGACGTGGCAAAACGTCACAATATACGCAACATTACCGACCTTAACAACCTCGCCCTTTATCTGTTGTCCAATTTCTGCAATCCGCTTTCAGCTAACGATATTGCCAAAGAACTCTCAATGACGAGCGTGACGACTACCCGTAAGTTTATGGACTATCTGCACGAACCGTATTTGTTCTATTATTTGCCTCGGTTCAATAACAAACTGAAGCTGATGAAAAAGGCTGCTACCAAGGTGTATGTCATAGACAATGGATTTGTAACGTCCAAGGCTTTCAATATAAGCGAGAACTTGGGACGCTTGTTGGAGAATGAGGTGTTCGTAGAGCTGCTACGTCAGGGATTCCAAGTAGAGACTTCGTTATTCTACTATCGTTCGCGCAACGACCGTGAAGTGGATTTCGTGACTCGTAATGGCGCACAAATCCACCAGTTGATTCAGGTGTGCTACGACATGACCTCGCCTAAAACAGAGAAACGCGAGATTACAAGTCTTATAGAATGTGCCGAAGAATTGAAATGCAACAATCTCTTGATCATCACGAATAATGACGAGAGGGAAATAAATAAAGACGGATACAACATTAAGGTTGTGCCGTTTATTAAGTTTGCATCAGCGTTTCATCATTTATAGGTATTGCACATTATTCAATAATTTATTTCCTTTGTAGGCTCATGTTAGGGATAATGTTTAATTTTCGTTATTGAAAAACTGAGGACTGATAAAGAGACAAATGAAGAAAGGAACTTGGAGAAAACATCATAAGTGGTTGGGCATCGGTATGAGTTTTTTCATGCTGATGTTTTGTGTGTCGGGTATTTTGCTTAATCATCGTTCGCTCATTAAGGATGTGAATGTGAGCAGAAGGTATCTGCCGGGTCGTTATGAGTTTAGCAATTGGAATGGTGGTTTGCTACGAGGAACTCTCAATCTTGACAAAGGCTTAGTCGTGGACTCTTTGCTGATGATGGATTCTTGCCACCATTTATTGCTTTACGGCAACGGAGGTATATGGCTCACTGACTCCAAGGCTTCATACTTCAAGGACTTCAATGAAGGTTTGCCTATGGGGGCTGACTATCGACAGATAAGAAATGTAATAAGGACAGCCAATGGTCGTATTTTTGCAGTATCCCCTTTTGGGCTTTACCGTTATGGCGTGCATGATACATGGCATAAGGTGGAAATGCCATTGGCTGACGACGAGAAGTTGAGCGACATTGCTTCGCATGGCGATAGTCTTGTGGTGCTTAGCCGCTCCTATGCTTATGTGTCGCTTCCTCCTTATAAGAGTTTCAAGCGCATTCAGCTCCATGCTCCTGAGGGTTATGACGGTAGGGTGACGGCTTTCCGCACCGTATGGTTGCTCCATAGCGGAGAGTTGTTTGGAATGGCAGGAAAACTGATAGTCGATGGCATTGCCTTTATTCTCGTGCTTCTCTGCATTACTGGCATCATCTTCTGGTTGAGGCCGAAACGAAAAGTGTTGCTGCGAAACTCGCTTCGTCTACATGACAAGATTGGAAGATACACTATAGTTTTCACGCTCTTGATTGCGCTGACAGGATGGTGTCTTCGCCCTCCGGTGATGATAGCCTTGGTATTTAGCAAGATACCGGCACTGCCTGGTACAACTCTTAAGAGCACAAATCCTTGGAATGACAAACTGCGTATGATATGCTATGATGATAGTTGTCACGACTGGCTTCTGTCTACATCGGAAGGCTTCTATTCATTGAATCTCGAAAAGGCTACGGTAGAGTCTCTGGCTTCAGCTCCACCAGTCAGTGTGATGGGATTGAATGTATTGCAGAAGGATGAAAAAGGCAGATGGCTTTGTGGCTCGTTCAGCGGCATGTTCGTTTGGGACAGACTGCATGGCACAGCCACCGACTACTTTACGGGCAAGCCGGCTCCAAAGCAAGCTGGAGCACCTTTTGGAAAGAAAGCCATAGCAGGAATGAGTCAGGATTTTGAAGGTCCGGTCATAGCCGACTATTACGAGGGAACATCTTTTGCCGCACAACCTACAAACATGAACCGTCTGCCTATGTCGCTATGGAATGTGGCTTTGGAGGTGCATAGTGGCAGATTCTTCATCGGAAGCATTGCCACTTATATATTCATCTTCGTTATGGGTGTTCTCGCCCTATGGTGTTTATGGTCGGGCTATAAAATAAGGCTACGGTGATGACGCCATAGCCTGAGTCCGATTTGTACCGTATTGCCTCAAGTCGCATTGTGGGGTAAGGGGATATTGTAGACCGCAAGCGGGTGTTTCAGCTCAAATCATCAAATTCAGTAATGAGAGGATGTGTACTCGCAAGAAGGACGTTGAAATGCTTCTTCGAGACTTCCCGATGCGGTTCTGAAAAAAGGGGATGTCGTGGCGGTGTCAGATGGATGTAATGAAAAGATAAATCATCTTTATCTTGCTGCGCAGGGTCTGCATAGCGCGGTGGATACTGTTGCGCACCGACTGATAGTTCATATCGAGCATCTGGGCAATGTCTGCCATCGGCACTCCTTGCATAAAGCGCAGATAGATTATCTCCTTCTGTCGGGCGGGCAGTGTCTCCAAAGCTTCGGCCAGCTGGTTGCGGCGGCGCAGCTGATGATCTTCAGCGTCGTCGAAGGCTGTTTCGTCGGCGGTGCACTCGATGCTGAAAAGCAGTTCGCTGTCGTCGTCCATCAGACGGTAGCGCGAACGCACGATGGTGGTTTGCAGATTGCGACGGAAGGCGGCAAGCAGATATGCCTTGAGATTGTTGACCTGCGGCAGACGGTAGTGACACCTTATAATATATATAATAAGATCCTGGATGGTGTCTTTGACAAGATCGCGGTTGGTGGTGAACTTCATGCCATAGGCCAGCAGTGTGTCGGCATATAGTGAAAAGACAGTGGCGTAGGCTTGGTTGTCGCCTTCGCGCACTTGTTGCCACAGAAGAGTTTCGTTGTGGTGTTCCATTGGTGCTGTCGTGTTTATGGCTGTTACCATTCGTTGAGGTCGCACTGCTACTCCACCTGTTGCTCGATGTCGTCGGGCAGGGCGGTGAAGAAGTCGATACCTGTAATGCGTATATGATTGCAAAAAATATCTTTCCTGTCATTCCTTTTCAATTAGGTATCGTCTGTCGGAATATCGGTTGCGTTTGTAACATCAATGCAAAAGTACGAATAATATTTGAAATCGCCAAGAGTTCCGGGACATCATCGGTCTATCATTGGGCATGAAATTACAGATTTTATAATTCTTCCACTTCTGCCACCACTGCAGAGCAACTGCCAAGTGTTACGGTGCCTTTCTTTATCGTGGCCCTGCCGGTTGAAAGCAGCTTGGTGGCACTCTTTATGCCTACGTTGGCTTTCACGGTTTTGCCGCTTGGGTTCAGGGCCACAACAATGGTCTGCTTGCCCAGTGTGCGCTTATACACCATAGGGTAGGGCTGGCTCAGCGAACTTATGAGCTGCCAGTCGCCCTGGTTGTTAAGGGCCGGCGTAGCATGGCGCAGGCGTGCGAGGGCGCGTGTGTAGTTGAGCAGCGAGTTTGGGTCGGCATCTTGTGTCTCCACGGTGATGCGTCCGCCGTCGGTATCGACGGGCAGATACAGCTCGCTTGGCTTGCATGTAGAGAAGCCGGCTGTCTCACCCTTTGCCCACTGCATTGGTGTGCGTGAGCCGCCGCGTTTGTTGCTGCCTTCCTTCGACGGCAGATCTTCCTGATACTTCATTCCTATCTCGTCGCCATAGTAAATGAAAGGTATGCCGGGCATGGTGAGGAAGAAGGTCATCGCCACTTTCAGTTGCTCGGGGGTGTTGCGGGTACCGATGTTGTGCCGCTGAAAATCGTGGTTACACGTCGGTATGGCTATGTAGCCCCGGTCTTTTGTTTTGGTGTATGAGTTGGTGTAGTTGGTTATGAACTCGTCAAGTTTACCCTTGCCTCTCATGTCGAAGTAGCAGTAGTCGTAAGTCGGAGTCCTGCCGGGCTTCACCTGGCCCCAGGGTGTCGCGTGGTCGAAGAAGAGCGATGCATAGCCCTTTACGCCGAAACTGAACATGAAGTCGATACTGAAGCCTGCCGGAATTGCCAGCGGCGGGTTTGCCCACTCCGAAATCAGCACACACTGAGGATAGTTTTTGTCTTTCCATTCGCGCATCTCATGCCACAGAGCCTTCACAGCCTCTTTTTCGGGGTCGTTCTTCACAAGCGATGCTGCCAAGTCGACGCGGAAGCCGTCGATGCCTTTGTCGAACCAGAACGACATTATGTTTCTGAGTTCGCGTCTTACGGCCTGTGGACCGGGGGCAGTCACTGGTTGTTCCCATGGGTGCGACGGGTCGGGATTGGCGTAGCCGTAGTTCAGGGCAGGCTGACACTCGAAGTAGTTCTTCAGATAGTATTTTGCGCGCTTGGCATTTGCCTCCACATACTTTCCGGTGGTGTTTGAGGCAGGGTTCTCTGAGTTGTGACGCTTCACGATGTCGGCTTTGTCCTGGGCTGATATGCTGTCGGTCCAGATGTAGTAGTCGGCGTAGCGGCTGTTCACGTCGCCGCTGGCACTCTGCTTAAACCATTCGCTGCGTGTGCTGGTGTGTCCGGCCACGAGGTCGAGACACACTTTGATGCCTCTCTTGTGTGCTTCTTCGGTCAGTCGAACCATATCGGTGTTGGTACCGAAGCGTGGGTCGATGCGGTAGAAATCGATTACGTCATATCCGCCGTCGAACCAGCCTGATTCAAACACGGGGTTGAGCCATATGGCATTCACGCCGAGGCTCTTGATATAGTCGAGGCGGTTGATGATGCCCTGGAGGTCGCCAATTCCGTTTCCGTCAGAGTCTTGGTATGACGATGGATATATCTGATAGAAAAATGCATCTTCGAGCCAGTCGGGACCTTTCTGTCCCTGCGCTGCTGCTGCTTGGCTTGCAGCAAGGGCAATCGATGCGAGGAAAAGTTTCGTTTTGTTCATAATGTTGTTGTTATTCCGCCCTCTTCACTGTCACCGATTTCCATCCCGTGGGCAGAGTGCCGGGAGCGTTTTGCTTCAGTCCGTTATCGGTTATCTCATATCCGGCGAATCCCATGAGCACAGTCTGAATTATGCCGCCTGCACCCGTTACGAAGTATGGGTTCTTGCCGCCTTTACATTCGGCTATCACACGCAGTGGCGGACACAGATTCTGTTCGTAGGCTTGGCGGAACAGTCGGCCGGCTTCCTTGCCGTTGCCCAGTCGGCTGTGAAGCAGCGAGATTATTGCTTCGGTCATGGCTGGAGCCAGACGTCCGCCTATCTTCTTCTCGTAGTAATCAAGGTCGCGGCGTATCTGCTTTGGGTCGGTGATGGTGTGTAGCGGATATGCAAGGAGGTTTACGTCGGCCTGCTTTATGGTCTCGCCGTTGTATGTGGCATGCTCGCGTGTGGTGCCGTCGTCCATTTTCAGAATGGGCAGGGCTGTGCTGAGCTGCTTCCAGCGCGGGTCGGCTTTCTCGCCGGCCAGTTCGGCTGCCAGGCATGCTATGCGGAGGTTTTCCATGGCAATGGCGTTGGTGAAGGCGTTGTCGTCAACGTTTGTGGCATACTCGTCGGCACACACCACGTTGCGTATATGCCAACCTGTTTTGTCCTTTGTGGCACGGCTGAGCCAGAAGTCGGCAGTCTGTCGGAGCAGTGGCCATGCCTCGCGACGGAGCCATGCAGTGTCGCGGCTCACTGCAAAGTACTGCCATGCTGCCAGCGCAACGCAGCCTGTGATGTGATGTTCGTTGGTGCCTGTCGTCGCCCACGACGGGGTGTCTTCCATACCGCTCTCACTGCTCTCCCACGGGAACATGGCGCCGCGGTAGCCATGGCTGTATGCGTTGTGGCAGGCTGCCGTCAGGCGGTCTATGCGGTAGTCGATCATCGACTTGGCCATCTGCGGGTGCATCACAAGTAGTGCGGGATACATCCACAAATCTGCGTCCCAGAAGATGTGGCCATGGTAGCCGGCACTTGAAAGTCCCATTGGAGAGATTGACTGTCGTGAGTCTTCGCGCACATAACTGTAGAGGTTGTACAACATCGAGTGGACGTCTTGCTGTGCCTGTGGGTCGCCGTCTATCTCTATGTCGCTTGCCCAGAGGCGGTCCCACTCGACTATGTGTTCAGCCTCCAGATTGTCTGCTCCGGTAAGTGTGGTGAATATTGTCAGTCGGTCGGCTTCGTTGGGAGTGTCTTGATGCGACTGACTTGTGGCTATAGAGCCTACCACCCCAAAACGATAGGTGGTGCCGCGCTTCAGTTCGACGGTCAACGTCATGCTGCGTGTGCTGTCTGTGGTGACTGTGGGATAGTTGCGGTCAAAGAATACGAACGATGTACTGCCCGTAACCTTGTGCCGTCCGCTGTAACTCTTGGCGTCGGTTGACAGCAGATATATGTTGCCGCGCTTCTTCTTCAGCAGACGGTAGCGTCCGTGGGCATCCTGCAAATTGCTTGGACACACATGCTCGTTGGTAGCCTCAAGAGTAATATCGCTCTTGGCCTTCACCTCAACAATGGTCATTGCGCTGAAAGGCAATTGCCGGAGAGCCATCTGGCGGTAGCTGACCTCCGCTTTTTTGCCGAGACTGAAGTTTGCAGTCATCTGAGCCTTCCGCATGTCGAGCCGCTGGCTGTATCCGCTGATGTTGCCTATAGCGGCAGTTTCGCCGTCGATCTTCAACGTCATGTCCATCATGTGAATATTGTCGAAGAACGACGGTATTGACGACTTGGCATCGCCGTCGTAACATCCACCCACGACAACAGTAGCGTTGCGCAGTGGCTCGGCTGCTGACGTCAGACCAATTTGGCCGTTGGCTACCGTGGCTCCGAAGTAATTCGAAGCATCAATGTCGCTGGCTGTTATGCCCCAAGGTTCCTGGGCGCTGACAGTTAGAGTCAACAGCAGCAAAAATGTTGCTGTAAGCAGTTTCTTCATATCTTGTTTCATTTGTTTTGTTTGTCATTAGCCTTTTTCAGACCAGTTGAATGGCTTGTCTCCATTTTGTTTCTCGCCATC